>JAEEGI010001417.1_pt1 | contig 59825 bp, 60 predicted proteins | sample 8958751 | NCBI WGS metagenome assembly JAEEGI01 (sample SAMN16246545, study PRJNA631951) | gut metagenome | biome: gut microbiome; feature: rumen; material: KS-attached | host: Bos | place: Iran: Karaj | collected 2018-10
GTCCTGATTATGGAAACCCGTCCCTTGAGCAAGACCAAGAGATGGAGAGTAGTAGAAATCGTAGAAAGAGCTAAGTAATTATGATACAAGCAGAATCTAGATTAGTAGTTGCAGACAATAGCGGTGCAAAGGAAGCTATGTGCATTCGTGTGCTTGGTGGCACTCGTCGTCGCTATGCATCTGTAGGTGATGTGATTGTTGTATCTGTGAAGAGCGCAATCCCCACCAGTGAAGTTAAGAAGGGTGCAGTATCAAAGGCCTTGATTGTACGTACTAAGAAGGAAGTCCGTCGTGCTGACGGCTCCTACATTCGTTTTGATGATAACGCTTGCGTTCTCCTGAACAATGCAGGCGAGTTGCGTGGTAGTCGTATTTTCGGTCCTGTTGCTCGTGAGTTGCGTACCGCCAACATGAAGGTGGTTTCACTGGCACCCGAAGTTCTTTAATCAATTAATGATTTCAGTAATGAGTAAGTTACACATTAAGAAAGGCGATACAGTTTACGTCAACTCTGGCAACTGCAAGGGTCAGACCGGTAAAGTGTTACAGGTGCTCGTGAAGGAGCAGCGCGCCATCGTGGAGGGAGTCAATATGGTCAGCAAGAGCCAGAAGCCCAGCGCCAAGTTCCCTCAGGGAGGTATTGTTAAGCAGGAAGCTCCCATTCAAGTTTCAAAGCTCAATCCTGTTGTGGACGGCAAGGCTGTTCGTTCCAACGGTAAGGCTATGAATGTAACTGTTAAATAATAGGAGATGTTAATAATGGCAAATACTGCAAGCCTTAAGAAAGAATATGCCGAGCGTATTGCTCCTGCGCTGAAGAAGCAGTTCAACTACTCTTCAGCTATGCAGATTCCCGTTTTGAAGAAGATTGTTATCAATCAGGGTCTGGGAATGGCAACAGCTGACAAGAAGATTATCGACGTTGCTATCAACGAGCTCTCTGCCATCACTGGTCAGAAGGCTGTTGCTACTGTTTCCAAGAAGGACGTCGCTAACTTCAAACTGCGTAAGAAGATGCCTATCGGTGTCATGGTAACACTGCGTCGTGAGAGAATGTACGAGTTCCTCGAGAAGCTCGTTCGCGTTGCTCTTCCCCGTATCCGTGACTTCAAGGGTATCGAGAGCAAGTTGGATGGCCGCGGTAACTATACCCTTGGCATCCAGGAGCAGATTATCTTCCCCGAAATCAACATCGATACCATCGATCGCATTCTCGGTATGAACATCACGTTCGTTACCACAGCTAAGACCGATGAAGAGGGTTATGCACTGCTCAAGGAGTTCGGTCTTCCCTTTAAGAACGCTAAAAACGACTAAACAATATGGCAAAAGAATCAATGAAGGCCCGCGAGGTCAAGAGAGCTAAACTCGTGGCTAAGTATGCTGAGAAGCGTGCAGCGTTGAAGAAGATTGTGAATAGCGGCGATCCCGTTGAGGCATTCGAAGCAGCTCAGAAGCTGCAGGCAATTCCTCGCAACGCCAACCCCATCCGTCTTCACAACCGTTGCAAGCTCACCGGTCGTCCAAAGGGTTACATCCGCCTGTTCGGTCTTTCACGTATTCAGTTCCGTGAAATGGCTTCAAGCGGTCTCATCCCCGGCGTGAAGAAAGCGAGCTGGTAAAGTCCAGTCGTGCTTCCGGCAGGTTTAGGTGTAAATTCGCAACAAGATAGGTTTGAAGGAAAAAGTTCACTAGAGAACTTTGCAAACTTCTGCAGAGAAGTTCGCGAACTTCTGCAGAGAACTTTGGCAACTTCACTGGAGATGTTTCGAAACACTGAAGGAATCAAGGATGCACGCGACTGAGAAGAAATACATTATTTTAATATTGTCGGGAGAGTCCCGATCAATTAAATTTTAAATTATATGACAGATCCAATTGCAGACTATTTGACAAGATTGCGCAACGCAATTCAGGCCAAACACCGCGTAGTGGAAGTGCCTGCGTCAAATCTTAAGAAGGAGATCACAAAGATCCTCTTCGAGAAGGGCTACATCCTGAACTACAAGTTCGTGGAAGACGGCCCTCAAGGTACAATCAAGATTGCTCTGAAGTATGACGCCGTCAACAAGGTGAATGCTATCAAGAAGCTAATCAGAATATCCACGCCCGGTATGCGTAAGTACACCGGTTACAAGGATATGCCGAGAGTTATCAACGGACTGGGTATTGCTATCCTGTCTACATCTAAGGGTGTAATGACGAACAAAGAGGCTGCCGACCTCAAGATCGGTGGCGAAGTTCTTTGCTACGTTTATTAATTGAGGGAGGAATAATTATGTCAAGAATAGGTAAATTGCCCATAAGCATTCCTGCCGGAGTGACTATCAATGTCAGTGATGACAACAAGGTTACCGTAAAAGGCCCGAAGGGTGAAATGTCTCAAACCGTTGATCCTTCAATCAAGGTTAACATTGCAGACGGTGAGGTAACTTTCGAAATCGTTGAAGAAAACGACACTGTAGAGACAAAGCAGAAGCAGGCTTTCCATGGCCTCTACCGCTCTCTCATCAACAACATGGTTGTTGGCGTGTCTGAGGGTTACAAGAAAGAGATGGAACTTGTAGGTGTCGGCTATCGTGTCTCCAATCAGGGCAACCTCCTGGAGTTCGCACTCGGCTACACACACCCCATCCTTCTTCAGCTTCCCTCTGAAATCAAGGTAGAAACAAAGTCTGAGAGAAACCAGAATCCCCTGATCATCCTCGAGTCTTGCGACAAGCAGCTCCTCGGTCAGGTATGTGCTAAGATTCGCTCTTTCCGTAAGCCAGAGCCTTACAAGGGCAAAGGTATTCTGTTCGTAGGCGAGCAGATCCGCAGAAAGTCCGGTAAGTCAGCTGGTGCTAAGTAACCTTTAAAACTGTAAGATTATGACAACAAAATTAGAAAGACGAATCAAGATTAAGTACAGAGTTCGCAATAAGATTTCTGGTACTGCAGAGCGTCCCCGTATGTCTGTCTTCAGAAGCAACAAGCAGATATATGTACAGATAATTAATGATATGAATGGTACCACTTTGGTTAGCGCATCTTCTCTCGGCATGGAAACATGTCCCAAGAAGGAACAGGCTGCCAAGGTCGGCGAACTGGCTGCAAAGAAGGCTCTTGAAGCTGGCATTACCACAGTCGTGTTCGACCGTAATGGCTACCTCTATCATGGCAGAGTGAAGGAAGTTGCTGACGCAGCACGTAACGGTGGACTTAAATTCTAATGAATTATGGCAAATAAAGTTAAGATAAGCAGCGAAATGGAGCTGAAGGACAGACTCGTAGCAATCAACCGCGTAACCAAGGTTACAAAGGGTGGTCGCACGTTCACCTTCGCCGCTATTGTAGTTGTTGGTAACGAGAATGGTATCATTGGTTGGGGCCTTGGCAAGGCTGGTGAAGTCACCGCTGCTATCGCCAAAGGTGTAGAGTCAGCCAAGAAGAACCTGGTACAGGTCCCCGTCTATAATGGCACAGTACCTCACGAGGCTGCTGCTAAGTTTGGTGGTGCCGACGTGCTCATCATGCCTGCCTCTCATGGTACAGGTGTTGTGGCTGGTGGCGCTATGCGTGCCGTCCTCGACAGTGTTGGCATCACAGACTGCTTGGCTAAGTCAAAGGGTTCTTCCAACCCCCACAACTTGGTTAAGGCAACCATCGCAGCTCTCTCGCAGATGCGCGATCCCAAGACCGTTGCTGCCAACCGTGGTATCAGTGTAGAAAAAGTATTTAGAGGATAAGGAGGTAAAGTTATGGCAACTATCAAAGTACAGCAAGTAAGAAGCCGCATTCACGCACCTCGCACTCAGAAGGCTACTTTGGACACTCTGGGTCTGAGAAAGATGAATCAGGTTGTCGAGATTGAAGACAATGCCTCTAACCGTGGCTTGATTAAAACAGTTCATCATCTGGTAAAGGTGATTGACTGATAGTATTATGAACAATTAATGTCGATTATAATATGAAATTGAATAATTTGAAACCTGCTGCCGGTTCAACTCACAGTCGTAGAAGACTTGGTCGTGGTCCTGGTTCTGGTCTGGGTGGTACTTCTACCCGTGGCCATAAGGGTGCCAAGGCACGTTCCGGTTACAAGAAAAAGGTCGGTTTCGAGGGTGGCCAGATGCCTCTGCAGCGTCGTCTGCCTAAGTTCGGCTTCAAGAATATCAACCGTGTAGAATATCAGGTAGTAAATCTCTCTTCTATTCAGAAACTCGCCGAGAAGAAGAATCTGGAGAAGATTACTATTGATGACATGGTTGTTGCAGGATTGGTTTCTCCGAAGGGACTTGTTAAGGTTCTTGGTAACGGCACTCTGACCGCTAAGGTTGAGGTTGAAGCCAATGCCTTCTCTAAGACAGCAGAAGAGGCAATCCAGAATGTAGGTGGTACTGCAACTAAACTTTAATTCTGATGAAGAAGTTTATTGAAACATTAAAGAACATCTGGCACATCGAGGATCTGCGCACCAGAATCCTCGTCACGCTGGCATTTGCTGCGATGTACCGTTTCGGTTCATTCATCGTCCTTCCCGGCATCAATCCGGAGGCTTTGACTGCTCTGAGAGAACAGACCAATACGGGCCTTATGTCCCTGCTGAACATGTTCTCCGGTGGCGCATTCTCCAACGCATCTATCTTTGCATTGGGAATCATGCCTTACATCTCGGCATCCATCGTCATCCAGCTCTTTGCTTTCGTTGTACCTTACTTCCAGAAGATGCAGCGTGAAGGCGAAAGCGGACGTCGCAAGATGAACCAGTACACACGTTGGCTGACCATGGCTATCTTGCTTGTTCAGGCTCCCTCGTATTTGGTTAACCTGAAGATGCAAGCTCAGGGTGCCATTAACCCCAACATAGATCAGACAATGTTCTTCATTGCAAGCACGGTTATCCTTGCTGCAGGCAGCATGTTTATTCTGTGGATTGGTGAGCGTATCACCGATAAGGGTATTGGTAATGGTGTGTCACTCATCATTATGCTGGGTATCATTGCCCGTCTGCCCCAGGCATTCGGTCAGGAAGTGGTATCTCGCCTGAACAATCTTGGTGGCGGTGGCCTCGTGATGTTCATCTTGGAACTCGTACTTCTCTTTGCTGTCATCCTCGCTGCTATTATGCTCGTCCAGGGTGTTCGCAAGGTGCCCGTACAGTATGCTAAGAGAATGGTTGCAGGTCAGCAAGTTGGTGGCGTTCGTCAGTACATCCCCCTCAAGGTGTTTGCTGCTAACGTGATGCCTATCATCTTCGCACAGGCCATCATGTTCATCCCCATCACTCTGCTCGGTCTCGTTTCCAACGGTCAGGCTGCATCGCCTGTACTCATGGCACTCTCCGACCACACAAGTTGGGCTTACAACATTGTCTTCGCTCTGCTGATTATTGCCTTTACATATTTCTATACTGCCATTACCCTGAACCCCGTTCAGATGGCAGAGGATATGAAGCGCAACAACGGTTTCATTCCCGGCATTCGTCCAGGTAAGGAGACCGCTGACTTCATCGACAAGATAATGGACCGCATCACATTGCCCGGTTCTCTGTTCCTGGCTGTGATTGCATGTATGCCTGCCTTCGCAGGATTGCTCAATGTGAAGCCTGAGTTCGCTCAGTTCTTTGGCGGCACATCTCTGCTCATCCTCGTCGGTGTAGTTCTCGATACACTTCAGCAGATTGAGAGTCATCTGCTCATGAGGCACTATGATGGCTTGTTGAGTTCCGGCCGCATACATGGCCGCTCTGGTATATCTTCACGTTATTAAGGAATAGTCACCAGCGGATGATATTTCTTAAGACAGAAGACGAGATAGAATTAATGCGAGCTGCCAACCAGCTTGTTGGCAAGACCTTGGCTGAAGTGGGGAAACATATCAAGCCAGGTGTCACGACAAAGGAGTTGGATAGGGTAGCAGAAGAATTTATACGCGACAATGGTGGGGTACCAACCTTCAAGGACTTCCCCAATCCTTGCGGAGGCAACCCATTCCCAGCGTCGATTTGCACCTCAGTCAATGATGTTGTGGTGCATGGTGTCCCTAACGACACGCCGTTAGCGAACGGAGATATCGTGTCGGTGGACTGCGGAGTACTACTGAATGACTTCAACGGCGATTCTTGCTACACATTTCGTGTTGGCGAGGTGACGGACGAAGTCGCTCAGTTGCTCGATGTTACAAAGAAAGCCCTCTATGAGGGAATCGCTAGTGCCCAGCAAGGCAGGCGCATCGGTGACATCGGTTATGCAGTACAGACACTTTGCGAGTTTCATGGCTACGGAGTCGTTCGCGAGTTCGTCGGTCATGGCATAGGTCGCAAGATGCATGAAGACCCTCAGGTTCCCAATTATGGGAGAAAGGGTAATGGCCCGATGATAAAGAGCGGACTTTGCATCGCGATTGAGCCTATGATAACGATGGGCAGTCCGAAGATATATATGTGTGAGGACAATTGGACCATCAAGACTCGCGACGGAAAACCTTCAGCCCACTTCGAGCACACGATAGCGGTGCACAAGGGCAAGGTCGAGATTCTGTCTTCCTTCGAAGATATAGAAAAGTCAAATTAAATAAAATATGGCAAAACAGGCTGTTATAGAACAAGACGGTGTAATTGTGGAATCGCTCTCGAATGCGATGTTCCGAGTTGAACTCGAGATAGGTCAGAAGATCATCTGCAACATCTCAGGAAAGATGAGGATGCATTACATCAAGATACTTCCTGGCGACAAGGTCAAGGTGGAGATGAGTCCGTATGACCTGACTAAAGGACGTATTGTATTCAGATATAAATAAAAACATCAATATGAAAACAAGAGCTTCTTTGAAAAAACGTACCCCGGATTGCAAGATCGTACGTCGCAAGGGTCGTTTGTATGTTATTAACAAGAAAAACCCTAAGTACAAGATGCGTCAGGGTTAGTTATTATTGCAAATTAGAAAAGTATAGTATATGGCAATTAGAATTGTTGGTGTAGATTTACCTCAGAACAAACGAGGTGAAATCGCTTTGACCTATATATTCGGTATAGGTCGCAGTAGCTCCGCCAAGATCCTGGAAAAGGCAGGCGTAGACAAGGACAAGAAGGTTACTGATTGGACTGACGACGAGGCTGGTAAGATTCGTGAGATTATCGGTGCTGAGTATAAGGTTGAGGGTGACCTCCGTTCAGAAATTACTATGAACATTAAGCGCCTGATGGATATCGGCTGCTATCGTGGAGTTCGTCATCGTAACGGTCTTCCCGTTCGTGGTCAGAGCACTAAGAACAATGCTCGCACACGTAAAGGTAAGAAGAAGACTGTTGCTAACAAGAAAAAGGCTACTAAATAATAAGTGATATGGCAAAGAAAACAGTTGCTACAAAGAAGAGAGTAGTGAAGGTTGACGCTATGGGTCAGCTCCACGTACACAGCTCGTTCAACAATATCATTGTCTCTTTGGCCAACAGCGAAGGTCAGGTCATCTCTTGGTCTTCTGCAGGAAAGATGGGTTTCCGTGGCTCTAAGAAGAACACTCCTTATGCTGCCCAGATGGCTGCTCAGGATTGTGCAAAGACTGCATACGACCTGGGTCTGCGCAAGGTGAAGGCATACGTTAAGGGTCCCGGCAATGGCCGTGAGTCAGCAATCCGCACCGTTCATGGTGCAGGTATTGAGGTGGTTGAGATTATCGACGTCACTCCACTTCCTCACAATGGCTGTCGTCCTCCAAAGAGAAGAAGAGTTTAATTGATATTTTAGGTCAAACATAAATAGTAAGATAAAATGGCAAGATATACAGGACCTAAGTCAAGGATTGACCGTCGCTTCGGCGAGGCTATCCTGGGAAATCCCAAAGTACAGGCTAAGCGTAACTTCCCTCCTGGCCAGCACGGCAACAATCGTCGTCGCAAGACTTCCGAGTATGGCATTATGCTCGCTGAGAAGCAGAAGGCTAAGTACACCTATGGTGTTTTGGAGAAGCAGTTCCGCAACATGTTCGAGAAGGCAGCTCGCACCAGTGGCATCACCGGTGAGATTCTCCTTCAGAACCTCGAGAGCCGTCTCGACAACATCGTTTACCGTCTGGGCATTGCTCCTACCCGACGTGCTGCTCGTCAGCTCGTTAACCACAAGCATATTGTAGTTGACGGTCAGGTAGTAGGTATCCCTTCTTATAGCGTTAAGCCCGGTCAGGTAGTAGGTGTTCGCGAGCGCAGCAAGAGCCTTGAGGTTGTTGAGAATGCTCTGGCAGGCTTCAACCACTCCAAGTATCCTTGGATTGAGTGGGATGAGAGCCAAAAGGCAGGCAAGTATCTTCACAAGCCCGACCGTGCTGACATTCCCGAGACTATTAAGGAACAATTGATCGTTGAGTTGTACTCTAAATAAAATATAAGAATGGCGATATTAGCATTTCAAAAACCCGATAAGGTTATAATGTTGGAGGCGGATGACAAGTACGGTAAGTTCGAATTCCGCCCCTTGGAAGGTGGTTTTGGTACTACCATTGGTAATGCTTTACGCCGCATCCTTCTCTCCTCCCTTGATGGCTTTGCTATCAACACAGTATCTATCTCTGGCGTAGAGCACGAGTTCGCTACAGTGCCAGGAGTCAAGGAAGATGTCACCAACATTATATTGAACCTGAAGCAGGTAAGATTCAAGCAGGTTGTAGAAGACTTCGAGACAGAGAAAGTTGCTATCACAGTCGAGAACGTTACTGAGTTCAAGGCTGGCGACTTCAACAAGTATCTTGTGGGCTTCGAAGTGTTGAACCCCGAATTGGTGATTTGTCATCTGGACCCGAAGGCGTCCTTGCGTATGGAAATCAACATCAACAAGGGTAGGGGCTATGTCCCTGCAGACGAGAACCGTCCCTTCTGCACCGATGTGAATGTTATCCCTATCGATTCAATTTACACTCCAATCAGGAATGTCAAGTACGCAGTAGAGAACTTCCGCGTAGAGCAGAAGACCGACTACGAGAAGCTTGTGCTTGAGATTACCACTGATGGTTCCATTCACCCGAAGGATGCGCTCAAGGAAGCTGCTCGCATCCTCATTCACCACTTCATGCTCTTCTCTGACGAGAAGATTACGCTCGAGAACAGCGAGATGGACGTGAACGAGGAATTCGACGAGGAGGTTCTGCACATGCGTCAACTCCTGAAGACGAAGCTGGTAGATATGGACTTGTCAGTACGTGCCCTGAATTGCCTGAAGGCTGCCGATGTGGACACCCTTGGCGATTTGGTACAGTACAACAAGACCGACCTGCTCAAGTTCAGGAACTTCGGTAAGAAATCGCTCACGGAGCTTGATGATTTGCTCGAGAGTCTGAATCTGTCGTTTGGAACGGATATTTCTAAATATAAATTAGATAAAGAATAAAAAGTCATGAGACATAATAAGAAATTCAACCATCTGGGTCGTACTGCATCCCACAGAAGCGCTATGTTGAGCAACATGGCAGTCTCTCTGATCATGCACAAAAGAATCACTACGACCCTCGCCAAGGCAAAGGCCTTGAAGAAGTATGTAGAGCCCCTCATCACCAAGTCGAAAGAGGACACTACCAATTCACGCCGCGTCGTGTTTAGCTACTTGCAGGACAAGCACGCCATCACGGAACTGTTCACAGTAATCTCTCAGAAGGTTGCCGACCGTCCCGGTGGTTACACCCGCATCATTAAGACTGGCTTCCGTGCCAGCGATGCTGCTCCCATGTGCTTCATCGAGCTCGTTGACTTCGACGAGAACATGGCTAAGACTGCGAAGAAGGCAAAGCGCACACGTCGTTCTTCAAAGAAGCAAGGCTCGACGACTGAAGGTGAAGTCAAGGCAGCTGCAACGGAGCAACCCGCACCAGCAGCAGAAGTAGCCGAGGCACCCGCAACAGAAGCCGCAGAGACTGCAGCTCCTGCTGAAGAAGCTCAAGAATAATTCTAAATTGCAATAATGAAGCCGCTTCGTCCGTGAAGGATGGAGCGGCTTTTTTGTTGTTGCTAAGATTAACGGTTAGAGGTAACGGTTAGAGGTAACCGTTATAAGGTTACCACTCGTTGTCCCAGAGGTTGATGTCTCTGCTCTCCTTGGTCAGGATTTGCTCTGAGCCGGTAATGGTGTCTTTGGTAGAACCTGTTCCACCAAGATTAATATCCAATGACTCTGCCATCATCTGCACTGTGCCGAGCTGTACGGTCAGCGCTGCAGGGGAAATATATGTCTTTTTCATAATCGTTTTCTTGATTAAAGTCCTTAAGGTCCCTAAAGTCCTTAGAGACCCTAAGGTCCTTGTTTCCTATTTCAATACTTTTTTACCGTTCACGATGTTGATGCCGCGCTGCATCTTGTTGATGCGCTGACCTGCAATATTGTAAATAACATTAGAGTCCTTAAGGTCCTTAGAGTCCTTAAGGTCCTCAATGCCTGTTGGATCGTCGTCGTCGAAGACGAAGGTAAAGCCCTTGACAGCGCCGCCGCCAGTGCCTGTGTATTCAAGATATGCCTTGCCAGCAGGAATGGTAACGCTTGCTGCTACAGGATAGAAGCCAACTTTGTCATTCTTGATTGCGAGAGCATAGATGCCGTCGCCGCCAGAAACTGTGCCATCGGAGCCGAGCAGTTTGTTGCCTGTTGTGGTGGCAGTGGCACTGGTGCTTACCTTATTATAATATGTACCACTGATTACGACAGCTGTACCTGAAGGAATGTCAGCGATCTCGTCAAGATGAAGAGCGCTGCCATTGATAGTGCCGATATAAGCTTTGGCGTCGCCGACAAGTTCCCAGCCATTTGCAGCATCATACATTGTAGAGTAACCGGCAGCACCGACATAGAGTACCTTCTCGCTGGCATTGCTGAGTGTGGGATAAGTGTCTGTTTCGATGGTCTGATACCAAGCAGAGCCAAGCTTGTATGCAACCTCGCCGCTGGCAAGTTGAGTGGCATCGGCCTCGTTGGCCTCATCCGTCTTACTTCCATAAGCTTTAGCCGCACTGCCTCCAAGCCAATAGTTGTCGCTAAAGTTAGACGAGACGTAAGTGGACTTCATATAACCTACAATAGCACCGCCATAGGTTGCTGTTCCTTCTCCAACATAGGTAACGGCACCTGTGCTCAAACAATTTTGTATAGATGCACTTGTGGCATTGATGTATCCTTCAATGCCGCCTGCATAACAATTGTTTTTGGAGTAGATGATTGAGCCGTAGTTGGCGCAGTTCTGTATCTTGTCGTTAGATGTCATGTAGCCTACTATGCCGCCGAAGCAGTTGTGAGAGTTGGCATTTACTGTAATTGAACCACTGAAAGAGCAACCACTGACATTATCATTTTGATTTAATGAACCTACAACGCCGCCTACATGACCAACAGCAGTTCCTGCATTTGTAGTGACAGTCAAGGAAGAATGTATTCCAGATATAATGCTGCCCTTAGAATAGCCTATTACACCAGAAGCGGTTCCTCCTATCACATCCAGTACGCCGTCGATGCTGAAGTCCTTTATTGTGGCATTGTTGATGTTGCCGAACAAGCCACCATTACCTGTGCTTGTCGCGCTGAAGCCCATGATGCTCTTCCCTTGTCCGTCGAAGGTGCCAGTGTAAGCGGCACTGCTGTTGCCGATAGGTTCTACTGCTACGCCTGTCAAGTCAAGAGGAGTGATGTTGGCAAGCTTGGCATTGGCTGCTTGGTGTCCTGCATTGACGAAAGCAGCGAACCACATGAGCTGTGCGGGTGTGCCTATCATGTAGTTGCCATCGATTGGGGTCATGTATGACTCGTCGAGGAAGTCACAATAGGAGCAGAAGCCGTCAACGAAGTGGTGATTGCCCACGATTGTTCCTTCGCTATTGCCGTAAGAGACTGTGCCTTGAGGTGCACCTGTATCGGGGCAGACTGTGCCGTTGACATAAACCAACTCGTGTGTGTTGTCGAGTGTAGGCTTTGAGTCGCCAGGCAGCGTCTGATACCAGTCCGTGCCGCCGCTGACGCTTTCGTTCAGCAGATAGCAGATTTCGCCGCTTGCCAGTTGTTCGTCAGAGACTGCTGTGGCTTCCATAGGACTTGCAGTACCTGTGCTTGTGGAATAGTTTGCATAATCGCCTTGATAGTAGCAGTTATAGACTTTAGAGTTGTTGCCATTGAGCAGGCCGAAGATTAGTCCGCGGACTTCGGTAGTGATGTCGCCCAGAGACAAGCAGTTCTTAATGGTGGCATAGCCTGCATTGTTGTAACCGACAATACCGCCACAAGCGCTATTTCCGCTGGTAACGCCGTCTGTGTATTCAATTTCTCCGGCGAACAGGCAGTCGGTTATATCGAGGAATGCGTTGGTGCTGTTGTTCACATAGCCTACGATGCCGCCAAAGTTGCCTGAAGTAGGAACTTTGAGTTCTCCAAAGTAAGAGCAGTTGTCAATTTTTACTGTTCCGTCAAGGGAGCCTCCCAAGATACCGCCGTGTCTGCCGTCTGCTTTTGTGCTGGAGATATTAACATAGCTGCGGATGTTGCGGATAGTGGGGTTGTCGTCTCGGGCGTATGCCACAGCACCAGCGACATATCGATTGCTGGAATTGTTTATGCTGCCGTTGACGCTGAAGTTCTCGATGAGTGCGCCTGTTGAGATGACGCCGAAGATACTGAAGTAATTGTGTGTAGCGGTGAAGTCGAAGTTGTTGATGGCGTGGCCCTGTCCGTTGAAGTGGCCCTTGAAGCATGCGCTGCCGTTGGGAGTGGAACCCCAGTCGCCAATGGCTGTCCAGCTTGTGAGGGTTGACATGTCGATGTCGTCGGTCAAGATGGCGTTTAAAGAAAGCGCACCAGCATTGACGATGGTGGCGAAATCCTGTAAGTCGGTCTCATCGTCTATCGTTACATCTGTGCCGTCGTTGATGTAAGAACTGCCAAATTGATAAACCCTTTCGTGTGTGCTGTCAAGCGTTGGGATAGCATCAAGTGTTCCTGATGCCAGGTTTTGTCTCCAAGAGTTGCCACCTTGTGAGCCATTCAACAGGTAGCAGACTTCGCCGCTGGCAAGCTGTTCGGCTGTGACAGCATGAGGAGCCTCACAGCTGGAAGCCTTGTTGCCGATGGCGATGGTCGTGGTTGAACCTTCTGCCAAGCAGTAGTAGTTGTTCTTTACGTTTGATGTTGCAGCACCGTTGAAGTTGGCGATGATAGCGGCAGCAGTAGTGCAACTGGGGTCGGCCACAATCTTACCGATAGAGAGGCAGTTCTGTACGCCGCCAAAGGAAGGCTGCTTGCAGTAGCCCAGGATGCCTCCGTATTTGGAGTTTCCGCCGTTGATGGTGCCGCTGAAGATGCAATTGCGGATGGTGCTGTAGCCGGTGTAGCCCATGATGCCAGCCTGGCAGTCGCCTGTGCCGCTGTGTGTCAGCGTGCCGCTGAATTCGCAGCCATCTACGACAATCTTGTCGGTCGTAGCGCCGTTGTCGCCACCGACTATGCCACCGGAGTGTGCATTCTTGTTTGCCAAAATAACTGTCATCGAGCTGTGAATGCCTGTAACCTTTGCTGTGCCTGTGGCACAACCTACGACACCGTTCTTCGTGAAGCCGTCGGACGTTAGTGTGCCGCTGATGCTGAAGTTCTTGACGGTTGCATTGCTGATGTAGCCGAACAAGCCGTTGTAGTCAGACGTAGCCGTGTACTCGAAGTTCGTGATGGCGTAGCCCTGGCCGTCAAATGTGCCTGCATACTTGTTCGTGCTGTTGCCGATGGGCGTCCATGTCGTGTCATCAAGGTCGATGTTGGTTGTCAAGACAGCATTGGCTCCTGTTGTGCCGCCGTTAACCAGTGTGGCGAAGTCAACGAGGTTCTGGGCTGAGCCGATTTGATAGACGCCGTTCACTTGGTCGAGCGCCCAGGTGCTTGCCCAGCAGAATGGGAGGGCAAGGAGTAGAAATAGTTTTTGTTTCATGGTTAGTTGTTTAGTTTTAGTTATTTGTTGTTAGTCGTTTGTTCCTTAAATATATCGTGCGCTGGCGGGTGTGTGCGCACGCGAACAGCCACAAAGTTATAATTATAAGAAATGCAAATGGTATGTTTTTGTGTTAATTAATCTTAAATTTGCGTGATGGTGTGACGATCTGACTCTTTAAGCGGATTTGTTTTGTAAAGATTTTTCTCTTCGAGTCTCGTTTTAAGGGCATAAAATGGTCGTGGGGTACTCCAGATACCCCCAAAACGCTTAAAAACGATTTCTCCATAACGCATTGAAATGCAACATCTTGCAATTCTGCATTTTCTCGGGCTGTTCCGAAAGTGGACAGTTTTGTGGTGTTATGGTACAAAAATCGGACTGTTTTTTCGGTGAAATCGATATAGTTCATGAGCAAACGCCCTATAGGGGAATTGCAAACTTAACAGCCTGCGTTGAGCAACGCCCCTGCCTGCGTTGGTTGATTCGGGGTGTGATGTGGCATGACTTGCGCTAAAGAATGTAAAGATTTTGTTCGCTTTCCCTGGTTGTGCTGCGTGTGTTCCTTCAAAGCGGAATTGAGTTGTGAGGCAAAGATTTTCTGTTAATGTGTTGGGTATTTCGCCTTTTTTCCTTAAATTTGCACCATATTTTTCGGTAATTCCTAACTAAAACTATGATATGATGAAAAGTAAATTCCTTCTTCTCGGCCTTTTGCTGGCTGCTACGGCCAAGGCTGACAATTTAGCGCAGTACGTGAATCCTGTTATCGGTACGGGCGACCATGGTCATGTTTTCATGGGTGCCAATGTGCCTTTCGGTATGGTGAATGCTGGTCCGACGCAGATTGAGATGGGCTGGGACTGGTGTTCCGGCTATCACGAGAGTGGCAAGAAGATTATCGGTTTCGGCCAGATGCACTTGAGCGGCACTGGTTGTGGCGACTTGGGCGACATCGGCCTGATGCCTGCTTATGGTGAGCTGGAGATGAGCCGCGAGGGTCTGGCCAGCGATTACCGTCATGAGACGGAGGTTGCGGTGCCGGGCTACTATCGTGTCTTGCTGGACCGTTTCGGCATTATGTGCGAGATGACGGCAACCGAGCGCACGGCTCTCTATCGTTTCACTTTCCCTCGTGGCAGCAACAATGCTCGCATCATTATCGACTTGGAGAATACTATTGGCGATGATGCTCGCGACTGTCGTGTTGTTCCTGTCGATGATTATACGCTGATGGGCTATCGTCGCAGTCATGGCTGGGCTAATGATCAGATTGTTTACTTCTGCATGAAGTTCAACAAGCCTATGCATAACTGGCTGAGCGAGAGTCTGGACGGCAAGTACGGGCAGGCGACTTTCGAGGTTGACCCGGGCGACCAGGTGATGGTCAAGGTGGCGCTTTCGCCTACCAGCGAGGCGAATGCTCTGCTCAACATGAAGGCTGAGCAGCCAGAGGGCTTTGACTTTAACGCTGTTGCCGATGCTGCTACTGAGGCTTGGAACAAGCAACTCTCTCGCATCAAGGCAACTTTCCGTACGGAACGCGAGCGTACCATCTTCTACACGGCTATGTACCACTACATGGTGGCACCTCAGCTCTGGAACGATGTCACTGGTGACTACATGGGTTCGGACTTCAAGGTGCATCGTGGAGCCGACTATAATACGCTCACCACCTGGAGTCTTTGGGACACTTATCGTGCTGCTCATCCCTTGGCAACCATCATCATGCCCGACCGCATGCGTGACTATGCCAAGACGATGCTCGCCATCTACCGTGAATGGGGCGAACTGCCTGTATGGCATCTCGTAAGCAACGATACCTATTGCATGGTGGGCGAACCTGCTGTTCCTGTACTGGCCGACATCATCCTGAAGGGTGAGGCAGGCGACATCGACATCGACGAGGCCTACGAAGCCGTGTGTGCCAGCATGCTTCCCACAGAGTATGCCAAGGTTCGTCGCGTGCCCCTGCGTGGCAAAGACTATCTGGCAGAGCTAGGCTATCTGCCCTATGACGGTCGCGAGGGCGAGGTCGTGGGCAAGAGCATGGAGTATTTCATTGCATCCTGGGCAGCCGCACAACTCGCTGGCAAGCTCGGCCATAAGGAAGACAGCGTTCGCTTCTATGACATCAGCATGAACTACAAGAAGCTCTACGACCGCCGCGTCAACGTGATGCGTGCCCTCGATAGCAAAGGCGAGTTCCGTCCGTTGCCTCCTAACTTCAACCCCAACCAGCAGACCCGCGACTATACCGAGGGCAATCCCTGGCAATACACCTTCCTCGTGCCTCACGACGTGAAGGGACTCGCCGAGGTGATGGGTGGCGACAAGGCACTCGACAAGCGTCTGGACGACCTGCTTGCTGCCAGCAGCGACCTGGGTGCAGGTGCCGCTCCCGACATCTCCGGACTCATCGGACAGTATGCTCACGGCAACGAGCCCAGCCATCACATCCTCTATATGTACAACTATGTTGGTCAGCCTCGCAAGGCACAGAAGTGGATTCGCCAGGTCATGGACGAACTCTACACTGACCAGCCCGCCGGACTTTGCGGCAATGAAGATGTCGGACAGATGTCTGCCTGGTACATCCTCTCAGCCCTCGGCTTCTATCAGGTAGAGCCTTGTGGCGGCGTTTACCAGCTTGGCTCACCCATCGTGGAAGAGGCCGTCATCCCAGTTCGCGATGGAAAGACCTTCACCATCCGTACTCATGGAGGCAGCGACAAAGCCATCTATGTCAAGAAGTACGTGCTGAACGGCAAGCAGATCAAGGGCACAACCATCACCCACGAGCAGATCATGGCCGGCGGCACACTGGATGTCTATATGACGAAGTAAAGTGACAGCTAAATAACGCAATAACGTAATAACGCAATAACGATGAAAAGAATGCTATTTGCCCTGCTGATGTGCGCACCAATGGCTGCCTTCAGCAACACAAATTACACGATGCCCGAGCCCGCCAAGAAGCAGCAAGTGGCAGTACAAAGCACCATAAAGGACCTGCGTCCTGAGCCGGAGAAGCGCCTCTTCCGCAGCGAAGCCGTCGAGAAACAAATCCTCGACCTCAAACAGAAGCTGACGGCCATCGATCCAAAGCTCTATTGGATGTTCGTCAACTGCTTCCCAAACACACTCGACACGACTGTCTGGTATAGCAACGAAAGCGGCGACGACGATACATTCGTCATTACTGGCGACATCGAGGCCATGTGGTTGCGTGACAGCGCAGCACAGGTCTGGCCCTATCTCCGCTATGTGAATCAGGACGAGCCCCTGCGTCATCTCATCCGTGGCGTCATCCGTCGTCAGTTTGCCTGCATACTGATCGACCCGTATGCCAATGCCTTCAACATCAAGCCAAAGGATGGCGAGTGGCAGACCGATGAGACGAAGATGAACAAGATGCTGCACGAGCGTAAGTACGAGATTGACTCCCTTTGCTATCCCCTGCGCCTTGCTTATGCCTATTGGCAGAAGACAGGAGACAGCACGATATTCGACGAGACATGGCTTAAAGTGGTTCGTGCCACACTTGACGTGTTCCGCGACCAGCAGAACTGGAATGGTTATAAGACGAACTACCACTTCCGCCGTAACACCAAGGCACTCCACGACACCCGCAGCAACGCAGGTTATGGCCATCCGGGCAAGCCTTGCGGACTCATCGCAAGTGCCTTCCGTCCCAGCGACGACAGCACAATCTTCCCATACCTCGTGCCTTCGAACTTCTTTGCAGTAAGCGTGCTTCGCAAGGCAGCCACTATCCTCCGCACCGTGAACAAGGAGAACGTGATGGCCGGCGAGTGCGAGCAGATGGCAAGCCAAGTGGAGGCTGCCCTGAAGCAGTATGCCGTAGTTGAGCATCCGAAGTATGGTCCCATCTATGCCTTCGAGGTTGATGGCTACGGAAGCTACCTCCTCATGGACGACAGCAACGCGCCAAGTCTGCTCTGCCTGCCTTATCTGACCGACGTCGCTATTGACGATCCTGTCTATCAGAACACTAGAAAGTTCGTCTGGAGCGAAGACAACCCATACTTCTTCAAAGGCAAGGCCGGCGAAGGCATCGGCGGTCCCCACTGCGGACTCGACAAGCCATGGCCCATGTCGCTCGTGATGAAGGGCTTCACCACCAATGATCGTGCCGAGAAGGAGTGGTGTGTACAGCAAATCCTGAAGACCGACGGCGGCAAAGGCTTCATGCATGAATCCTTCAACAAGGACGATGCGACAGACTTTACACGCAGTTGGTTCGCATGGGCCAACACTATCTTCGGTGAACTTATCGTAGATATGTATGCAGAATAAACACAGCAAGATACCAGCAGGAGCCCTCGTTGTAGGGCTCTTTGCTTTTGTGGCCGCCCTCTTCTCGGCTTGCACGAGCGGTGATGAGGCTGAGGTGCAGGATGCACTCGACTTCCTGTATGCGGGGATGCCGCTGCCCGACAGCGTCGATTACCCACGCGAGTTCTGGGAAGCCAACGCGCGTATGGCGGTCAAGGCACGCCATGAGATGCCTTGGGGCGAAAAGGTTCCTGGCCGAGAGTGGCGGCATTTCGTACTGCCTCTGCGCGTCAACAACGAGGACCTCGACTCGTTCCGTATTGCTTATTACGACGAGTTGAAGGCACGTGTCGAAGGCAAGACGATGTACGCCGCCGTGCTGGAAGTGAACCATTGGTGCCACGAACACGTCAGCTACCAACCCAGCGACAGCCGCACCTCCTCGCCGATGAACACGCTTCGCTCGGCCATCGGACGTTGCGGAGAAGAGAGCACCTTCACCGTCACTGCCCTGCGCACTATCGGCATCCCTGCCCGTCAGGTCTATACGCCGCGTTGGGCCCACACAGACGACAACCATGCTTGGGTCGAGGCCTGGGTCGATGGCAACTGGTACTTCTTGGGCGCTTGCGAACCTGAGCCGTTGCTGAACCTCGGATGGTTCAACGAATCGGCCAGCAGAGGCATGCTCATGCACACGAAAGCCTTTGGGGATTACACCGGCCCCGAGGAAGTGGTGAACAAGACAGCGTGCTACACCGAGATAAACGTCACGAAGAACTACTGCGATGTCTCAACCATCATCGTCACCGTGCTGAGCCAGGACAGCCTTCCCGTCGAGGGTGCAACGGTGGATTATCGCCTTTACAACTACGCAGAACTCTACTCAATCGTCTCGAAACAGAGCGATGCGAAGGGCAAGTCGTCGTTGACGTGCGGCAAGGGCGACCTGATAGTCTGGGCAAGCAAGGGCGGCAAGTTCGGCTTCAAGAAAGTGAGCGTCGGCAAGGAAGCCCTGGTGACTGTGGTCATAGACAAGGACAGCACGTACAGCGCATCGCTCGAGTTCGACCTCGTACCGCCGTTTGGTAAGGACAACAAGCCCGATGTGAGTGCCGATGCCGTACGCGCCAACCGCAAACGCCTCGCGGAGGAAGACAGCATCCGCATCGCCTACATGAATCAGGCTTTCTGTCAGGATGCCAAACCAGGCAGCCCGGAGGCACTGGCTCGCGCTAACTGGCGAACCATCGAGGCATTCCGAAAGAATTGTTCCGACAAGCAGCTGGCCGACGACATCCTTGCTACGCTTTCAAAGAAAGACTATCGCGACGTCACGCTCGACGTGCTGATGGATGTGTCACAACACGCCTCCCCATCGGGAGAGAAAGGGAAGAGGCAATATGTCCTCAGCCCGCGTGTGGCCAACGAACGCTTGACACCGTGCCGCGGAGCGCTCCAAGCGTACTTCCGAGGCATGTCGGCCGAGCAACTTCAGCAGTGGGTGAAGGACAGCATAACGGTGGACGAGACCCGCAACCCGCAGCATCTCTGCATGAGTCCGCTCGGCGTGTTGCGCCACAGAACGTGCGACGCTCACAGCCGCGACATATTCCTCGTTTCGGCAGCCCGTGCTATCGGCATTCCCGCACGCATAGATGAAATAGACCCCTCCCAGCCTCCCCTTGTAGGGGAGGAGCATAATGTATCCTCTCCTGCTAAGGGAGAGGACGCGAAGTTGCGTCTCACCTACACCGATCAGGCAGTCAAGGAGAACCCTTCCTACTACTCGCATTTCGCACTTTCGCGCATCGAGAACGGTCGTCCGCAGTTGCAGGAATACCCTGAGAGTGCGACGTGGAAGGAGACTTTTGCTGATGGTGTGAACGTCGAGGCAGGCCAATACATGCTCCTCAGCGGCACTCGTCTGGCGAATGGCAGCGTTTGGGCGAACCTTAATATATTTAATGTTGTAGCACAACAGCAACATACGGAACAACTTCGGCTGCGTGCGGACGACGAGCACCTGCATGTCGTCGGCAACTTCGACTGCGAGAACTACTTCACGAACATAAAGGGCGTGCACAAGAAGATACTGGAAACGACCGGACGAGGCTTCTATATGATAGCCCTCATCCGCAGCGGTCACGAGCCGAGCACGCACCTCCTGCACGACATGGAGGCAGCCAACATACACATCTCGCAGTGGTCCGGCTGCTACCTCATGCTGTTCGAGAGCCAGGAAGACTTCGCCAACTTCGACCGCAAGGAGTTCGACGACCTGCCAAGCAACGTGCTCTTCGGCATCGCAGACCCTGCTACAATCGAGGCGATGCACATCGAGGAGCTCACTCACGGCAACAAGGAACTGCCGCTCCTCCTGCTTTGCGACACGTTCAACCGCGTCGTCTGGTATCGTCAGGGCTACAACATCGGTCTGGCCGACCAGCTGATGGACGCACTTCGAAAGGTCATCTTGAAGGAATAAGCCTGTCGAGATACGAATGCACCCTGCCTAAATCGTCAAATTAGGCAGGGTGTTTTTATTGCACATACATGTACATGCAATTGCACGTACATGTATCTGCAATTGCATGTACATGTATGTGCAATAGAGTTATCATGATGAATCAACGAATTCGACGTGCTAAGTTGGGTGACGCGCTCAGGCAACTCGGCCTTTTCTCAACTCTTTCTTGTAGATGATGGCTACATAGACGAGGATGAGCACCGTGCTGAGGCCTACGTATTGCCATTCTGGCCAGGTTTCGGGAACAAGCGTCATCACCCCATAGAACGCGGCGGCGATGATGACATAAAGCGCTATCGAGCCAATCGGGTAGGGGATGGGATTGATGCGTTGCCCTACGAAATAGCTCAGGAGCATCGCCGTTCCGTATCCTGCGACGCCTCCCCAGGCACAAGCCATGTAGCTGTAATGGGGAATGCCCCAGATGTTGACGGCCAGGAGGGCGAGGCATCCTGCCAAGGAGAACAGGGCACCGTAGATGGTTTTGTCAATCAACTTGTACCAGAAGGACAGGTTGAAGTAGATGCCCATCATGATTTCAGCAGCCATTACGATGGGAATGACGCGCAATCCGTCCCAGTAATCGGAGCCGATCATGTAGCGAAGTACGGGCAGCCAGCCCATTACGCAGAGGAACGCGAGCAGGGTGAAGATGATGAAATACTTCATGCCCAAGGCGTAATACTCGTTCTTGTCGGCATCTTTAGCCTTCGAGAAAACGATAGGCTCGTAGGCGAATCGGAAGGCTTGGGTAATCATGGCCATAATCATGGCTATCTTCACGCAGCTGCCATACACGCCGAGTTCCACGTTGGCCTGTGCCTGGTCGGGATAAACCTTTGGGAAAAGTATCTTGTCCGCCACTTGATTCAGGATGCCCATGACGCTCAGAAGTAGTATAGGCCACGAGTAGGAAAGCATCCTTCGCAACAGTGCGCCGTCGAACTTCCAACGGATCTTCACCAAATCAGGAATGAAGAAGAAGGTGATGAAGCCTGTGCAAAGCAGGTTTATGAAGAAGACGTAGAACACACTCGTCTTGCCGAGAAGGACGAAATATATAAGGTTGAGGGCGATGTTGAGGAAGATGAAGCCCATCTTCAGCGACATGAATCGAATGGGACGATGCTGGAAACGAAGGAAGCAGAAAGGCAGCGCCTGCAAGGCATCCAGCGCAACCACCGTCGCCATCATCAGCAAGTACTCCGGATGCTCAGCATATCCCAAGTAATTCGAAATGGGAGTGATGAAGCCGAAGACCAGCAAAAGGAACACTGCGGCGAGGCTTCCCACCATTGCAAAGCCGGTGGAGAAGACCGTGTCGGGCGTCTCGCGCTCGTCGTTGGCGTAGCGGAAGAGCGTCGTCTCCATGCCGAACGTCAGGATGGCAAAGAACAAAGCGGTGTACGCATACATGTTCGTGTTCACACCATAGTCGCCGGAAGCCTTGGGCATGTAGTGCGTGTAGAGCGGTACAAGCAGGTAATTGAGGAAACGACCCACGATGCTCGAGAGTCCGTATATGGCCGTGTCTTTGGCCAGAGCTTTGAGGTTTGCCATTGTCAGTATTCCGTTTTATTGCATGCAAAGTTACTAATTTCTTTTTGTAATACAAAAGAATTGTCGTATCTTTGCAGCGAAAAGTAAGATTAAACAGCATGAAATACGTCAGTTGGAACGTCAACGGCCTCCGCGCTGTTGTGGGAAAGAACTTTCGTGAAGCATTTGCCGAGCTCGATGCCGACTTCGTGTGTCTTCAGGAAACGAAGCTGCAGGAGGGACAACTCGAGCTGAGTTTCCCAGGCTATCAGTCCTATTGGAACTACGCAGAGAAGAAAGGCTACTCGGGCACCGCAGTCTTCACGCGCCAGACGCCAGTCGCAGTGACTTACGGGCTTGGCATCGAGGAGCACGACCACGAGGGACGCGTCATTACGCTCGAGATGTCGGACCACTACTTGGTGTGCGTCTATACACCGAACAGCCAGGATGGTTTGCGCCGCCTCAGTTACAGGATGGAGTGGGAGGATGCCTTCCGCAGCTATCTTCTCGCGTTGGACCAGAAGAAACCCGTCGTCGTGTGTGGCGACATGAATGTGGCCCATAAGGAAATCGACCTGAAGAATCCGGCCACGAACCATCAGAATGCAGGCTTCACGGACCAGGAACGCGACAAGATGACCACGTTGCTCGGCAGCGGATTCATCGACACGTTCCGCCACTTCTACCCCGACGCTGTGGGACGCTACAGCTGGTGGAGCTATCGTTTCCACGCCAGAGAGAAGAACGTGGGCTGGCGCATCGACTACTTCCTCGTGTCGAGTCGCCTCGCGTCGCGCCTCAAATCGGCCGAGATACACGACGACATCATGGGAAGCGACCACTGTCCCGTGTCGCTGGAACTTGAATAATGGGCAATATGAAAAGGTGGGGATTGACAGAAGGCAGTTTCATCTGCTGCGGTTTGGTTGCCGTCGGGATGCTCTTACAGCTGACGGTCGGACCGGTTCGATGGGATGCGATGGCTTGGCCGGCCAACATCATCATGCTGGCTGTGATGCTGCTCGGCATCACTTCGATGCATTTGTTGCGTAAGAAGGTACGCCTCTTCAGCTGGATGGCTACGTTGCAGGCAGGCATTCCGGCTATGGTGGCATGCGCCATGCTGACCGTCCTGATGGGCGTCACCAGGCAGATTCCGTCCGGGCACCAGCCCATGGAACCCATCGGCATTACCTCCATGCTCACATTCTGGCCGTTTGTCCTCTCATATACATGGCTTGTGGTGCTCGTCGGAATGGTGTGCATGACCCGACTCGTGCAGCCGTCCCTGCAAAGCATCCCTTTCCTGCTCAATCACTTGGGACTCTTCATCGCCCTTGTAGCCGGCACGCTTGGTAACGCTGACATGCAGGACTTGCGTATGGTGGTACAGGAAGGCAAGACAGAATGGCGGGCGGTCGATGCCCAGCACCGTGTTCATCAGCTCCCGATAGCCATCGAACTGCACGACTTCTCTATGGAGCTTCATGAGTCTTCGCTTGCTCCGAAGAGCTTTTCGTCTGCAGTAACCGTCTATACTAAGCGTGGCAGTTCGGTCGATGACACGATTCGCGTGAACAAACCCCTCGCGGTTCATGGGTGGAAGATATACCAGTACAGCTACGACGAGGCACGCGGCCAGGAGAGCGACATCAGCGTCTTCGAACTCGTCCGCGACCCTTGGTTGCCCTATGTCTATATAGGTATCTTCATGATGCTGGCAGGTGCATTAAGTATTTTTATAGGTAAGAAATGGTAACTTGGAACACTCTTTGGCTTTTTGCCCTGCTGGCTTGGATATGCTGGACAGTGGCGGCTGTGCTTTCCCTGCGTGGGAAGAGGCAGAAGGCAGTCTATCTGCTGACCATCTGCGGCTTGCTCATCTTTGGCTCGTACATCGCCATGATGTGGATTTCATTAGGTCATCCGCCCATGCGCACAATGGGTGAGACGCGACTTTGGTATTCCTTGTTTCTCCCTCTCGTAGGCCTGATCACCTACAGCCGCTGGCATTATCGGTGGATTCTCTCTTTCAGTACGCTGCTCAGCACAGTGTTTATCTGCATCAACATCCTGAAGCCAGAGATACACAGCAAGGAGTTGATGCCCGCTTTGCAGAGCCCATGGTTCGCACCCCACGTCATTATCTACATGTTCGCCTATGCCACGACGGGTGTTGCAACGCTGATGGCATTGTGGCAGCTCTGTAGGAAACAGGACCAGCTGGCAGCTATCGACAACCTGACCAGAGTGGGTCTGTCGTTCCTTACCATCGGCATGCTGTTCGGCGCACTGTGGGCCAAGGAGGCATGGGGCACGTATTGGTCGTGGGACCCGAAGGAGACGTGGGCCGCTGCGACGTGGATGTGCTACCTCATCTACGTGCATCTGCGCAAGAGTCGGCCCGACGCAGTCACTCCAGCCCTGTTGTGGCAAGTGATTTGCTTCATGTGTCTGCAGATGTGTTGGTGGGGTATAAACTATTTGCCATCAGCCCAAGGCACAAGCGTACACACGTATGGCGGATGATTTCTGCCTGTTAAATTTGGAGATGTCGGCAAATCTTGTTAACTTTGTGGCACGATTACACATTATATATAATATATTATGGTAAAGCACATCATACTGTGGAAACTGAGAGATGACCTCTCGAACGAGGAGAAGCAGCGCGTCAAGAAAGACATCAAGGCAGGTCTGGAAGGCTTGGCTGGCCGCATTCCCGGCCTGCTGAGCATTGTAGTGAACGTTGACGGACGCCTCGAGTCGTCGAATGCCGACGTGATGCTCGACAGCACCTTCACTGATGAGGCTGCGCTGAAAGCCTATGCCGTTCACCCGGAACATGTGGCTGTGGCAGACGGAAAGGTGCGTCCATACACCTGCCTCCGCACCTGTCTGGACTATGAGACTAATTAACATCGTTATAATGAAATAGCGTTATAACGTCATAATGACAAAATAAAAGACTAACCATGAAAGGAATTGTTCTTGCCGGAGGCTCCGGCACTCGGTTATATCCCATCACGAAAGGCATCAGCAAGCAGCTCATGCCTATCTACGACAAACCGATGATTTACTATCCCATCAGTGTTCTGATGCAAGCTGGAATACGCGACATCCTCATCATCTCCACGCCTTTCGACCTGCCGGGCTTCAAGCGTTTGCTCGGCGACGGCAGCGACTATGGCGTACACTTCACATATGCCGAGCAGCCTTCGCCCGACGGATTGGCCCAGGCCTTTACCATCGGCGCTGACTTCATTGGCGACGATTGCGCCTGCCTCGTGCTTGGCGACAACATCTTCCAGGGCAATGGTTTCGGTGCTATGCTGCATGAGGCAGTCCGCACAGCAGAGGAAGAGAAGAAGGCAACCGTGTTTGGCTACTGGGTGAACGACCCCGAACGCTATGGCGTGGCAGAGTTCGACAAGCAGGGTAACTGCCTCTCCATCGAAGAGAAGCCAGCCAATCCGAAGAGCAACTATGCCGTCGTGGGTCTTTACTTCTATCCCAACAAGGTGGTCGAAGTGGCGAAAAACATCAAGCCCAGTGCCCGTGGCGAGTACGAGATAACGACTGTCAACCAACGCTTCCTGGAGGATGGCGAACTGAAGGTGCAGACACTCGGTCGAGGCTTCGCTTGGCTTGACACGGGAACCTTCGATTCCCTTTCCGAAGCCTCTACCTACATTGAGGTTCTCGAAAAGCGGCAGGGACTCAAGGTCGGTTGCTTGGAAGGCATTGCCTACCGCAAGGGTTGGATTGACGAAGAGCGGATGCGTGCGCTGGCACAGCCTATGCTCAAGAACCAGTACGGGCAGTATCTGCTGAAGGTCATAGAAGACGTGAGGCGCTTCGGTAAGGAAAATATCGACCTTTAAACCAGCATAGAAAAACGCCCTATAGGGGAAGAGTCATTCCCCTATAGGGCGTTTGCTATTCCCCTATAGGGCATTGGTCATTCCCCTATAGGGCGTTTTTCACTCCTCGGCAGAGCGTTATTTACTTGCCCGCGAAAATTTGGCATTCACGACTGCCTCGTCGGACTTCGTGTATATGCTGTTCTTGCTCAGCCTAATGCCGTAGCTATATTTGCCTGCATCCACCTGAACGGTTCCGGCATTGATGGTGAGGTCGCCCTTTATCCTGATACCTACATTATACTCCTCCTCGTCGTCGTCGTACTCATAGGTATCGCCTGTGGCCTTGACCTGAATGAGGGTGTTATCAGTATCTTGATTGATGAGCATATTGCGTGTTACGGAGATGCCTTTAGAGCCGTCTCCTTTGGCTTCTACGCGAACCGTGCCGCCGCTGACGGTCATGTCGAGCGGTGCTTTGATACCTCTGGTCAGGTCCTCTTCAGCTGTTACGGTGAGCAACCCGCCACGGATGAACAACTGTCCGTTGTCCTCCTTGTCGGGGTCCGGAATGGTGTCACCGCTTTCCGTGACGTCTGTCAGGATTTCCACCTGCAGCCCGTCGCCCTTTTGCTTGCTTAGCGTCACTGTGCCGCCGCTCATCAAGAAGTACTGCCCGATATGCATGGCATCAGACACCGCTTTGTTGACCGTGATGCTGCCCGTGCTCTTCTTTATCTCCAGGTACTCCTTCGTGGCGATACCATGCTTGGCATTGCCAGAGACGGTGAGCGCGCCGCCACCCGAAACCTCAAGGTGGCCCTTGCAGTACAGGGCAGCCTTCTGGTCGCCGCCTGCTGCATCGGCAAGGAAATTCTCCGTGCCTTCATTCAGAATCAGGTCAACGCGCTTACCGCATTTGATGTCAATGGCAGCACCCTGGTCGCTCGTGAGGTTGAGCCCATTCAGGTAGAACCTACACTTGAGCGGCCCGTCGTAATACAACGAACCATGCGTGCTCTCTCCCTGCAGCACAAACTCCAACTCGTTCTTCGTGTCGGTGCTAATCAACTTGACGTGCGCGCCCTGAATAGTATCCGTAACATTCGGAGCATGCCCAAGGTCAACGTATGCCGTGTCGCCATCGAAAGTAACGGTGACAGTATGAACTACGGTGATGCTGTCTATCTGGGCACAGTCGTAGGTAGAGTCGTTCACTTGGAAAGACGAGCCGTCCTCGGAGAACACGAGTTCCGAGGTGCGGAAGCGTTTGCTCTCGCCCTCCTTCCATACACGAATCTGCTCTTGTGCCTGCATAGCAAAGGCATAGAGCATAGACATGCCCATAATGAAAAGTCTTTTCATTATCATCCTGTTTGTGATGTGTTTCTGGTAAAAGAGCCTCTATCCGGAGAGGCAGCTTTTACTTCCTCACCTTGATGGTCTTGTCCCCCATTTTCACAACATACACGCCTGCGGGAAGATTCTTGAGGCTGATGTTGGCACCTTCCTTGACATTGGCAATGTTGACGAGAGCGCCATTTGAACCATAGATGCAGAGCAGTCCGTCGCCCTTGACAGCAAGGGTGCCGTTCTTGAAGGTAAGGTTCTCTGCCTGCTCAGGCAAAGCATTGATGGCATCAGGAGAATCGGTGAAGGAAATCTTCTCGATAATAGAGATGGGGAAGAGCGCCTCGCATTCGGTGGTTGTTACCTTGACATAATCGTCCAGGAATGTAACCCTCTGAACGGTGGGCAAGGAGAAGTTGTCTGTTGTGCCACCGTAAGTGACAGTAAGAAAGTTCTCTGCCATCAGGCTCGTGCCAATCATGAGCAGCATTGCTGCCAAAATGTTCTTTGTCTTCATAATGCTATTGGTAATTAATTGATTGTGCAATTGTAGTTATCAGAAGCTGTATTTGTAGCCGATGTTAATAGTATGCATCCTGTCGTGCAGGCGTATGGTCTCGGTCTCTAATGTAGTCGTGTTCTCTTCTGTGTCGAACATGTCGAAGGTAATGATGTATGCCAGCGACACCTCATTATGTTTGCGGAACTTGTAGGAGCATCCGACGGCAGTGCGTATCTTTTGCAAGAGCATGTGGTCGCCAACGCTGACACTGTTGTGGAACTCTGTCGATACAAAAGGCGAGTAAGGGCAACGCTTCTTGTCATACTCGAACTTGAGACGCGAACGTAGCACCTGGTCGGTGTATGCTGGTTTCGTTTCAACTCTCCATTCGTCGGTAGGGTCACCATTCATCTCAGCAACGTCTCCTATGTAAATCCAATCCCATCCGTCTATTATATATTGTGGCTGCATGCTCCAATCTTCGCGATAAACATACTTATCATAAGTCCGTTCCCCAGCATATGTCAGCTGATAACGCTCACGAAGGGAAATCTTGAGCCAATTCATTAACTTGATGCTGCCTGTCGCCTCGACATTGAAACGATGGCGCGGGTACCAATACTCGGGCGTGAAGTTGTGACCAATCTTCCAGTAATCTGCACCGACTTCACCTTCACTCTTGTCTTTATACTTGTCTGCTTTGCAAGAATAGAGAAAACTGTAACTCAGGCCAAACTTAAGATACTTGTTCACCTTATAGCTCGTGCCAAGCCCGACAGAGACGCGGGCCTTGTTCTGCGCACGATACTCCATGTCGAGTCCCACATCCCATTTCTTCGTAATGGCTTTCTCGATGCCAATCTCAGACCAGATGCCGGCTTCGTCGTTGCTTTCCTGAGCCATCAGGGGAGCCACAAGAAGCAACAAGAGTGCAAGTGTCGTTTGACGCAGTTTCATGTGCGAGGCATTTTAATCATTTCCTCTATGCTGTTGCCACGATCGGAGGGATAGTCATAGAAGATGCGAATCATGCATGAGTCCTTCAGGAAGTCGATGGTGCCTACTTCCAGGCGCTCTATCTTCAGACCTGTGCGCTTCTCCAAGTCGGCCTTCAACTCTTCGCGCTTGTCTGGAGTGATGAGGGATATGTTATCGTAAAGAATGTACTTGCTGCAGTTAGAGCTGACCAGTCTGCTACTCTCGAAGAACCATGCCATACCCAGGAAAACAAGGTTGACGAAGACAATGGTCACCAAACCGAAGCCGTCCCAGTAGTCTGCCTTAGGATGATACTCGGCACGGCTGAGGGCGTTGACGACACTCACGGCAATAAGCATGAAGAGGTATGTCATCTCGCGAATGGGGACGGCCTCCGTGCGGAAGCGCATGATGCCGAAGATGGCAAACAGTCCCATTGCAGCACCGAGGTTCATGCCGTCGCCTTCCATCAGGCTAACCAAAAGGAAGATGCTTACGGACATTAGGATGAAGATGAACATATAGTCGCGACGTCGGCTGCGAGGATAGTAGAAGCAACGTGCTATGATGGTCACCACAATCAGATTGATGACGAAGCGCATCACCAGTGAGATGAAGTGTTGGGGATCGAAGAGCGTTAAGCCTATCAGATTTCCCAGTTGATAGTTAAGGTCGTTTAGGTATTCCATATGAATGATGTTTGTTTAGTTTCCTTTTGTTTTCAATCGACTTGCAACTTATGTCCTGCCAGCCTGCTCAGTTTGACCAGACGTGTTTTGAAGAGGTTTTGCTTCAGCCCTTTGTTCGTCATGACGGAACCGATGCAGTACTTGCTGAAGCCGCTTGGCTTGATGCGAAGTTCCCTAAGGATGTCGAGGACGGGACTATAGACGTTGCCATCGCGCTTGAGCTCGATGATGACGAGGGGGCCGACATTAGCATCCCTCCCTGTCTCGTAGTTGTGGAAGTGCACGTCGTAGTCGATGGTCAGACGTTCTGTCTTGCCATAGTTGACGAGCGTGATGCGATGGAACTGGTTGCGAACCGTAGGATGGATGTCTGCCAAGCCGAGATGCACTCTCTCCTGCAGGAACTCCTCATTGCCGTTCTCGCCTGTTATTTCTTGTCCCGGCACAGCAACGCGTTTCTTCTTCGTGCGGCCGTGATTGTTCTTTGTCTTGACCTCGAGGAAAGTGTCGTTGCTGTCCATGTAAGTCCTGACGCGAACCTTTTGCCTGGGAGCCCGTTCGTTGTGGTGCTCCATATAGAAGCGATACGTGTCCGTGTCCCAATAGGTTGTCATGTAGTTTGCAATCTTGGCATCGCAATGGAACTGTGCATAGTACTTCCCCTGCGCAAGCTCCAGTAGGCGTGCAAGGGTTTCCTTGTTCGTCACGAACTTGGTGTCCGTGCGATTCATAAGACGAATCTCCTTCATCTGATCCAATGTGATTGGCTCAAGATTTGCAAGTAATTCGTCTATACGAGCATCAATTCCCATACTTTTTTGCATTCTACGGGACAAATATAGACATTTTTGAGCAAATAACATTTCCAAACGCTGCGTTTTTAACAAAAAATCACTACTTTTGCTAAACAAAAGCACTTAAATGTACATTATATATTATTAAAAAGAAGAGAATATGGTAGAAGTAAAGGAAATCCTTGGCAAGGCTGAGGAGAAAATGGAAGAGGCCGTGATGTACCTCGAGGAGGCTTTGGCACATATTCGTGCCGGTAAAGCAAATGTGAAGATTCTTGACGGCATTCGTGTGGACAGCTATGGCAGCATGGTTCCCCTGAATCAGGTGGCAGCCATCAATACACCTGATGCACGCACTATTGCCATCAAGCCTTGGGACAAGAATATGTTCCGTCCCATCGAGAAGGCTATCATGGACAGTAACGTAGGCATTACGCCCGAGAACAATGGCGAGATTATTCGCCTGGGCATTCCTCCTTTGACAGAGGAGCGCCGTAAGCAGCTTGCCAAGCAGTGTGGCAAGGAGGGCGAGCAAGCCAAGGTAAGCATCCGCAACACTCGCCGAGATATCATCGAGAAGCTCAAGAAGAGCATCAAGGAAGGCCTGTCCGAGGACTTGGAAAAGGATGCAGAAGCCGACATGCAGAAAATGCACGACAAGTTCATCAAGAAGGTTGACGAGTTGCTTGCTGCCAAGGAAAAGGAAATCATGACCGTCTAAATGCGCGGTCTTGTCATCAGGAACACGGGCAGTTGGTACACCGTCAGGACAGACGATGGCCAACTGTTCGATTGCAAAGTTAAGGGAACATTTCGCCTTAAGGGTATCAGGAGCACGAATCCTGTTGCCGTGGGCGATGTGGTGACTATTATGCCAAGTCCTGACGGGCAAACGGCGTTGATAGAGGACATCGAGGACCGCCGTAACTACATCATCCGTCGAGCTTCCAACCTGTCGAAGCAGAGCCACATCATTGCTGCCAATGTCGATATGGCTGCACTTGTGGTGACGATTGCGCACCCGGAGACGAGCACGACTTTCATCGACCGTTTCCTGGCGAGTGCAGAGGCTTATCGGGTTCCTGTGCTCCTTGTCTTCAATAAGACGGACCTCTATGATGAGGCTGAACAGGAGCAACTGGCAGGACTTGTTGCTCTCTATCGGAGCATCGGCTATACTTGCCTGACCTGTTCGGCAGAGAAGGGCGATGGCATCGACGCGTTGCGGGCTGAACTTCAAGGCAAGACGACGTTGTTCAGCGGCAACAGTGGCGTGGGCAAGAGCACTTTGCTCAACCTGCTTGTGCCTGATGCCGACGCAAAGACTTCCGAGATTAGTGTGGCCCACGATGCAGGCATGCACACCACGACTTTCTCTCAGATGTTCTTCTTGCCGCAAGGAGGTGCATTGATTGACACGCCTGGAATCAAAGGCTTTGGTACGTTTGATATGGAACGCGAGGAGGTGTCGCACTACTTTCGCGAGATATTCAGGACGTCGGAAGATTGTCGTTTCGGCAACTGCACCCATACGCACGAGCCTGGTTGCGCTGTGTTGCAAGCCGTTGCTGCAGGAGACATTGCAGAGAGTCGCTTCAACAGTTATCTCTCGATGCTTGAAGACAAAGACGAGGACAAATACAGAAGCGCGAACTAAAGAAGATGAAGGAAAGACTTAATATAATAAAGGTAGGAGGCGGTGTCGTGGAGGATGCCGCTTCGCTTGCGTCGTTGTTGAGTCAGTTTGCTGCGATGCAGGGCCGCAAGGTCCTGGTTCATGGTGGCGGCCGATTGGCAACTTCGATGGCTGCCAGCATGGGCATCGAGAGCCGAATGGTTGGCGGGCGTCGCATCACTGATGACAAGATGCTCGAGGTCGTGACGATGGTCTATGGCGGTCTGGTCAACAAGAACATCGTGGCGGGCTTGCAGGCAAAGGGTGTGAAGGCAATTGGCCTGACTGGTGCCGATGGTGATATCATTCGCAGTCACAAGCGTCCTCTCAAGCGCGTCAAGATGGACGACGGCACAGAACAGATGGTGGACTTCGGCTTTGTGGGCGATGTCGATAAAGTCGATGCTCAGTTCCTTGCCTCGCTCATCGAGAGTGGCTCTGTGCCTGTGGTTGCTCCGTTGACGCATGATGGCGAGGGACACATCCTCAATACCAATGCCGATACTATCGCTTCGACTGTTGCCCAAGCCCTTGCCGAGCACTATGAAGTTACGCTTACCTTCTGTTTCGAGAAGGCGGGCGTCCTTCGCGATGCCAACGACGACAAGAGCGTGATTCCTCTTATTGACGAGCAAGAGGCAAGCAAACTTATTGCCGAAGGCATCATTGCAGGCGGCATGATACCGAAGATTGAGAATGCCTTCGATGCCATTCACAAAGGCGTGCGACAAGTCATTATCACGCACTCCGATAATATCGACGGCTCAAGGGGAACGACAATAAAATGAAAGATTTTTGCTCAGGGCTGTAACATTTGCAGCCCTGAATCGTCTTCATAAATAGAGAGATGGAAAACATCAGCTTCCGAACCACCGTTTTGCCATTGAGCGACAGGCTTTACCGTCTTGCTCTGCGCATTACGATGAACAAGGCAGAGGCCGAAGATGTGGTGCAAGACACCCTCTTGAAGGTTTGGGAGTGTCGCGAGGACTGGAATCAGATAAACAATCTCGAGGCATTCGCCATAGCGACGTGCCGAAACAGAGCCCTCGATGTGGCGAAACGTGCCGGAAGAGATACCGAAAATCTCGATGAAATGGCGCATTTTAGCAGCCAGACGCCTCATGAACAGCTGGAGGCTCGCGAAGAAATCTCTCTCGTAAGGCGACTCATGGACAGCTTGCCCGAAGTGCAACGAACGATTATGTTGTTGCGCGACATCGAAGGCAAAACTTATCAGGAGATAGCACAAACGTTAGACATCAGCGAGACGCAGGTAAAGGTCTATTTGCATCGAGCCAGAACAAAGATAAAAGAATGGATTACAAATACATAGAGCAATTGTTGGAGCGCTACTGGGAATGCCAGACAACGCTTGAGGAGGAGACCATCCTCCGTAATTTCTTCCGTCAGGAAGGTGTGCCTGCAAGCCTGCTTCCCTATCGTCAGCTCTTTGCCGAGCAAGATGAAATGGCCGAGGAACACTTGGATGGGGACTTTGCCAACAAGATGCTCCGACTGGTTGGGGAAGAGACTCCGATGCATGTATGCAAGGCTCGCCGCATCACAGTTATGCGTCGCCTCCGTCCTTTCTACAGGGCAGCCGGTCTGGTCGCCATCCTCCTTACCATCGGCAATGCGGCTCATCAAAGTTTCTCGGACGATGAAGATATCGCAAATGGCGAGCAAATGGCCGAGATCATTGCTCAAGACAGCCTGCAGCAAATCACCATCGGCCAACCCGAACAGCAGTCGGCGGAACTCACGACGCAACCTGCCGACACAATCGCTGCACTACCAAGATAATCATTTCATCTTATATTATATAATATTATATAAGAACTCTTTAAAACAATCAATTCTCTCAAAACAATTAATCTAACGACAGAAAGGGGCAACCGTGAGGCTGCCCCTTTTCTATTTAATATATGTATCTGCATGCCTTGGCAGATGCGCTGGCATGCATAAGCTTATTCCCTACGTCATCATCTTCTTCGTGCCATGCCAAATTCTTGCATCGCAGGCTGCGATGCAAGAATTTAACAAGCCGAAAAAAGGTTTTCCTCCTTAGTGGAAAGAGGATTTAAGGGTTGTGTTCGGACAAAATCCAATATTTCTCGTCGTTCTCTTTCGCAGGAAAGGAAAAAGCATTATCTTTGCAGCGCGAGACTGCCGATAATGTCATGAAGGTGTATAAAGACTATATAGATTTGTTGAAGGGAATAGGCATTCTGTTGGTGCTGTGTAATCACGGACTGCTGCAGACCTTCTACGTCTCGGTTTTTCATATGCCGTTGTTCTTCTTCATTGCAGGTCTGACTTTTGTCGCTCCTCAGTGGTGCGACTGTCCGACATTCCTTGTGAAGAAGACGAACCGGCTTCTTGTGCCATGGGTCTTCTTCTCCATTGTAAGCCTTTTGGTGGAGGCATTAGTCGGCAAGGTGGGCGAGAATCCCTTCAACGGACCCTTATGGTTCTTGCAGACGATGTTTGTGTCGCTTGTGATATATGGCGCGCTGAATCTCTGCTTCCGTAGCAGAGTGCTTTTGAATGTGGTGTGCTGCCTATTGCCTGTGTTCGTATATGTTTGGCTGACGTGTTTTAGCGATGACTTCTACCTGCCGTCTCTCCTCATCAGGTCTTTGGAGTCAACCTTCTTCATACATCTGGGTTGCCAACTCAGGCGGCTGGACACCTTGAAGGAACGGCCTTCGCATGTGCTCATGCTCTTGTCGGCAATCGCATTTCTCGCTGGTGGCTATGCCTCAACGTGCTTGTATGACACCTCCCATCTCATATATGCAAACACGGGGACCTATACCTACAACCTGCCATTGTCCCTCCTGACTTGCATCGGGGGGATAATAGCAGTCGTTATGTTGTCTGTGAAGGTGCAGCGATTGCCAGCAGTCAATTGGCTTGGGAAACACTCGCTTGTCATTATGTCGGTGCATTTCCCAGTGATAGAACGCCTTAACTACTTGACATCGCAACTGTTCGCAACAGACGAACTGCCCTTGCTGAATAAGGTACTCATCGCGTTGCCGTCCTATGGCTTGACATTGTTATTCAGCGTCGGGGCAGTCTATTTCTGTCGCAAATACATTCCAAAGTTGACGGGATACTCAAGTCTGATTCCCGTCAAATGAATCCTAAGTCTTAGGCCTTCCTGCCTTGAAGCCAGAAGCCAAGCAGGTAAAGGATGCCGACAGCCATGACGAGGACGGCGCCGACCTGTCCCATCGCATCGCTGGCAAAGCCCATGAGAAGCGGGAAGATTGTGCCGCCAAAGATGCCCATGATGAGCAGGCCGCTCACTTCGTTCTTCTTCTCGGGAACAGCCTGCATAGCTCTTGCAAAGATGATGCTGAAGGGGTTGCCGTTGCCGAAGCCCATCAAAGCCACGCTGGCGTAGATGGTGGCGGTGTCGTGGCCGTAGATGAGGCCAACGGCGGCCAATACCATCAGCAAGACACTCAGGAGCAAGAAGCTCCAGTCCTTCAGGTAGTTCATGATGAAACTGCCCGAGAAGCTGCCGACGGCCTTTGCTACGAAGTAGATTGTGCAAACGAAAGCTGCATTGTTAAGCTCCATGCCTGTCCGTTCCATCAGTATCTTCGGGGCTGTGACGCTGGTTCCTACGTCGATGCCCACATGACAGATGATGGCCAGGAAGCAGAGCAGGATGAAGGGATTGCCCAGCAAAGCAAAGGCTCCGGCAAACTGCTCGCCCACGGATTTCTGCTCTTGGGCTGCGGGTTCCTCGTCGATGCGAGTGCCGAAGAGCAGCAGCGTTGCCACGATTCCTACACATAAATATATAGGATAGAGTGCTTGCCAACCTAGGCCGAAAGCGTTTGTGGTGGCTCCCCACGAGGCGATGATGGGAGCCAGAAACGATGCAATACTCTTGATGAACTGCCCGAAAGTCAAGGTGCTTGCTGATGCTCCGCCTTTCATCACCGTGTCAACCAACGGATTGAGCGAGGTCTGAAGGATGGCATTGCCTATTCCCAAAAGAGAGAAGGAGAGCAGCAGCATGGCGAAATCGAGGGTAAATACCGGAATCGCCATTGCCACAAGGGTCATCGCAAGACTCAGCAGAACTGTGTTCTTGCGCCCAATCTTGTTCATCAGCAAACTCGTGGGAATGCTGAAGATGAGGAACCAGAGGAACACGAGCGATGGGAGCGTGTTGGCCATCGAGTCGGAGAGGTTCAAGTCGGCCTTTACATAGTTGCTTGCTATGCCTACCATATCCACGAAGCCCATGGCGAAGAAGCATAGCATGACAGGGATTAACTTCTTATTCATTTCTCTAACTGATTAAGTGCGAAGTTGTAGGCGCCAAGATTGATAGCTTTGCTTGCGCCGAGTTCGGAGATGCAGACGGCAACCTTGCGCTGTGCACAGTAGAGCACCTTCTTGTCGGTATGGGGCACATCGACATAGACATCCTTGTCCTCGAGGAAGGCTGCTCGCTGCTCAGGGTCTTCGAAGTTGTAAACTTCCGACTGAAGGGTGGGGAGCAGGTTGCCCGAGAAGGTGCCTACAGGACGGTTGAACTCTTCCATCATGCCAGGCAGAATCCATTTCGAATTGTGCGATAGTCCGCCACCAATTACCACGATTCCATCGACGATATTGAGCACATTCACAAGGGCTGCAGCTGTCACTTGACCCAGCTGGCGGAAGCTCTCCTGAGCAGCCTTGGCATTGCCGGGTCGAGTACCATTTGCAATGTCGCCGATGTCCTTGGGCGTGAGGTCGCCTATCTCTTCGTGCGACATCTCGGCATACACTCTGCGGACAGCACGAATGCTGACGCTCTCCTCTGCAATCACGAAGGGATACATGCCGTTTCGCATGCACCAAACATCACCGCCACAGCTGTTGTCGCCCGTCAACAAGACCTTGTCGATCACCACACCTCCACCGAAACCAGTGCCGAGGGTGATGCCTACCAAATTCTTGTAGCGACGTTTGCAACCAGCCTCCTCGAGTGCCTTATTGATGCGGGGAAGTGCACCAGCCAAAGCCTCACCATAAGCGAAGAGATTGCCGTCGTTGTTCACATACACGGGAATCTTGAAGACGCTCTCCAAGTACGGACCAAGAGCCACACCACCGCGGAAGGAAGGGAAGTTGGGCAGGTCGCCAATCACGCCGCGCTCATAGTCGGCAGGGCCAGGGAAGGCAAAACTGATGGCAACAGGCTCTGTGTCGAGCATCTCCTTGACTGTAGTGAAGCCTTGCACAAGGGTGGCCAGACAGCCTTCTGTGTCAGTTGTGACGGCTTTCAGTCGAACGGGTTCTACAATCTCTTCATTGTCACAAATTGCTGAGAACACGAAGTTCGTTCCGCCTGCATCAAGCGTCAGCACGATTTTCTTGTCTTTGCTCATAATAGTTGCTTTTTATAGTGTTTGTCTTACGTATGCTTTGATTGTCATGCATTCCCCTTGCAAGGGCTTGATGGTGTAGCGACCGATGCAGGCTGGGATGATGAAGGTTTCGGCATAGTGCACCTCGAAAGGTTCGAACTTGCCTTCAGGGCTTTCGATGAGGGCTGCCTCGCCGTCCACAAGGTTGAGGACATTCACGCCGCCATTTGTGTTGTGCTCCACAGGACGCGTGAAGGTGTGCCTTCGTGTCTCGATGAACTCGTTGGGATGCAGTCCTGTCCGTTCTTCCTTGATGCCTTCTTCCTCATGAAGCACCTCGAAATGATTGGCGATTTGCGACTTGACGAAGGGTGTGGTGCGGTCCCATTGGATGACATACTTGCCGCGCTCCACGTTGATGGGACGTGGTTTGCCGTCCAAGCCGAGTCGTGCCCAGTCCCAAAGCTTGAAGGTAAAGATGCTTGGGGTTGAGCTTATCTCGAGCACCATGCTGTCGTGCCCTGAGCAATGAATAGTGCCTGCTGGGATAAGGTAGTGGTCGTGCTTCTTGGCAGGGAGTTTGTTGACGTATTTCTCCGCATCGAAGAGTATCTCGCCTCGCTGTGCTGCCCGCAGGTCTTCTATCATCTGCACCTTGTCAACGCCTTCTTTTAGGCCGAGATAGACAACGGCATTGTCGGCTGCATCGAGCAGGTAATAGCTCTCGTCTTGAGTGTAAGGCAGACCGAACTCTCTTTGAGCGAACTCGTTAGTGGGGTGCACTTGCAGGCTGAGGTTGCCGCCTTGCATGGTATCGAGGAAGTCGAAGCGGATGGGGAAACTCTTGCCGAAGCGATGCCAAACCTGCTGGCCGAGCAGTTCGCGAGTGTGAGCCAACACAACATCCTGCGAAGGCAGTTCGAAGAGCGTGCCTTCTGCTTCCAGGTAGAGGCTGTTCTCTTCTGGCACACAATCGAAGCACCAGCCATAGTTCTGCTCTTCGCGAGGCAGGTCACACACTTCCTTCATCCATTGTCCACCCCAAGGAGCTGGGTCGAAGAAGGGCACGACGCGGAAAGGTTTGTGAGCCGTGCGTTCCAGTCCTTGCCGCATCTGGGCGTTGGTAATCATCTTGGGTTCGTCGCGCTTGTTCGAGTCAATCCAGAACTGAATGCGTCCGCTTTGCATCAACTCGTCCTTATAATGGTCAACTATGTTCCAGTCGTTGAAGTAACCTCTTTTATATTGTACCGACGGACTGTCCTCGTGGTTGTCGATGCCGAGCGCCTTCACTTCGTGACGGCGGAAGCGCTGCTGAATCTCCCAGCGGGCCATGTCGGCGTAACATACAGGGCCAGACCCCCCGACCCCCTTTAGGGGGAGAAAGGAAGCTGCTCCTGTGCCGATGATGATGGCCGGTTCTGTTACTCCCCCTAAAGGGGGTTGGGGAGTCCAGTACTCTTCCAGCCTTATGTTCGACATATATCCGAACAAAACATCATCCGTCATGAAGCGTTCTGTGAGTTGTCGGATTTCCTCTTCCGGTCGCATCAGGTTGCGGGTATTGATAATCTTCCTGCCAGTCTTGGCAAAAGCGGCGATGAAGTCTTCTTCGTAAGTGCCTGGGTAGAGGTCGATGGCCCATACGGGTTCGTCTGCCCAAGCCTCGGAAAGAGTCTTGACGATATTATCCCAACCTTTAATTACCTTGCCCTCGATGTGTGTTGAGGGCTGCTTGTCATAATTGCTCTTTCTCATAAATTATGATATTTCCTTTGCAAAGATACAATATATAATTCAAAAAGCAAAATCATTGTGGATAAAAAGCAATTTTGACGTGTTATATTGTCAATTTTGACGTGTTAAGTTAGGCAACATAACTCGTTAAATTATTGCTATTCTTGAAAAAATAATGATTTCTTTGCATTATTTTCACTTATTCGTACCTTTGCAGCCCCAAATTATCTTAAATACATTATTATATTATTATACATTCTTAGATTAAAGTACTATTTTAAGGCAAAAAGATTTTTGTTGAGTGGCCAGAGGTTGAGCAAGATGCAGAAAGGCATCAATATCATAAACGGAAAAAAAGTACTGAAATGAAAAAGTCATATTTAAGCCCTGAAATAATCATTGTGCAGCTGCAACATCAGGGTTTGCTGATGCAGAGCGTGGACGAAGTTGAAGGCAATGCCGGCCTCGTGAATGGCGGCGCAGGAAACGGCGAGTCCCGTACCAAGGAACATGTCAATGTCTGGGACGAGGAATGGTAAAGAATAGCCATATCTGAATCTCCCCCTTCAGCGGGGAATCAATAATAGCTCTCACCTTAATCATTTTTTAAGGTGGGAGTTTTTTTTTTTATCTCAATTATTATTTGTACCTTTGCAGCTGAAGACTAATACTACAACCATGAAAAAGATTATACTATTTCTCGTCGCTTTTGTGGGCTGTTTTATTGCGAAATCGCAGGTGACGAACTATGAGAATTGGATGTCAGGTCTCGATGACAACGCCTTTATCTGCCAACTCTCTATTCCTGGTGCACACGATGCTTGCTGTAGCTCCTTTTCGGGATGGAGCGCTATTGGCGCAGCCATTGCAGGAAAGGTGCAGACGAAATCGGTGCAGCAGATGTTGCCTCTAGGAGTCCGTGCTTTTGACCTAAGGCCTGCTGTCAAGGATGGCAAGTTAACTATTTGTCACGGCATCCTTGTCACAAGTTTTGACTTCAATATCATCATGCAGCAGCTCTGTACATATCTGGATGCACATCCGTCGGAGTTCTGCATTGTAACCATCCGACATGAGGTAGAAGCTGATGATGGCGACACAAATTTCGCCTCCATGTTGCAGGAAAGCCTGGCCTCAGTTAAAGAACACCTTGTGTACTTCCGTCCTAATCTCACAGTTGGCGAAGCACGCGGAAAGATTCTTTTCCTCAGTCGAGACGCATACGATGAGCCCCTCTACGGCGGCAGAATCGTTGATCTGCGCGACAATCAGTCCGAAATCAACAATATGCTTGGCGGCCATTGTTACGGCTCTGGTGCATACAAGTGTTCATGGTGGGCGCAGGGCTTTTATCAGTATTCCGATGTCAACGACAAGAAGAATGCCATACTCGCTATGCTTGCCAAGAGCTGTGAACTTGCCGGCAAATACAGCTATACATGGGTTGACAACGGGCTTGCCGGCTATAAGGAGACTGGCACCAATTCTGCCTGTCAGGACAATGCCAAGGCCTGCAATCCCTACTTCCAAGAGCTACTCTCTTCGGGCAACTACAATGGTCCTGCAGGGCTTGTCTTTATGGATTTTTGTTGCGATGGCGACAATTCCGGTTACTATGGTTTGAGTCTTACGAAGGAACTCATCAACCACAACCTCCGCTACACGATGTCCAAGCAGGGAGACCCTATTTATGACGATGACGGCAACCTTTTTGTGGCTCCAAGAGGACTGGATATGATGTGGGAAGGCAAAATCCTTCGCAAAGGAAGTACTACTGATTCAGGACCTTTTGGCTGGTATAGGGTGGATTTCGATGACTCTGGATGGGAGATGATTCGCTTTCCCATTGCCTCCGATGGCACAGATGCACCTTATTACTCGCTGTGGGACGGCACAAACAACTGCATCTTTGTCCGTCGTGAGTTCTATGTTGACCATGACCCTTCAATCGACTCCTATAAGCTTTATGCCCGTCACGACGACGATTACAAAGTCTATCTCAATGGCTCACAAATTGACACTCAAACAGGATGGATAGGTGATTACCGTACCGTCAGAATCAGCACCTCCAGACTGCGAGTAGGACGCAATGTTCTTGCCATTCAGGTTAAGCAGTTCACGGGAGGAGCCTACTTGGACTGTGGTGTATTGCTCACCGAAGCCACTACAGCGCCTCTTAAACTTACGAGCAATCAGTGGCACACCTTCATTGCTCGTGGGCATAACCTGGACTTTACAGATACAAACGTAGAAGCATATAAAATCACGGAAATTGAGGGCTTAGGAATCGCGAATGCCATCAAGGAGGAGGTGAACATCGTTCCTGCTGGCGAAGCAGTAATTGTCCGTTCAGACAATGGTTCAAGCACTTACCAAATCCCCGTCACCAAGACTTCTGCCACTTTCACAGACAATATGTTGAAGGCCACAACGACTTCGCTCAATGTGACTCAGGCCAAAACCTTCTATTGTCTGAAACAGCAGAGCGGCATTCAGGGCTTTTATCCTCAAGAGGTAGGCACAACTCTAGCAAAGGACGAAGTCTATATCGACCTGAGCGACTCCAGCGTAATGCCCGACTTTATCCTGCTCAATCCCGATGATGCTACAGGTATAGAGACAACAGACCACGGCCAACAGACTACAGACAAGAGGATTTATAACCTCGCAGGTCAGCGCTTGAGCAAGAAGCTAAAAGGCATCAATATCATAAACGGGGAAAAAGTACTGAAATGAAAAAGTCATATTTAAGCCCTGAAATAATTATTGTGCAGCTGCAACATCAAGGTTTGCTGATGCAGAGCGTGGACGAAGTTCAAAGCAATGCCGGCCTCGTGAATGGCGGCGCAGGAAACGGCGAGTCCCGTACCAAGGAACATGTCAATGTCTGGGACGAGGAATGGTAAAGAATAGCCATATCTGAATCTCCCCCTTCAGTGGGGAATCAATAATAGCTCTCACCTTAATCATTTTTTAAGGTGGGAGTTTTTTGTCATAATGTAAGCAAAAATACATAAGAAGCCGTCAAAGTGTCAGAAATTGCACACTGTGAAAAGTGTCGAAAAAGAGCACTTTTTACGTCGATTTTGCCGGCGCGACGTGAGGACTTTCAAAAGTTCACACGTGAAGTTTGAAAAGTTCACGTGTCGTGTTTGAAAATTTCTCGTGTGAAATTTGTGGAAACTTCACGTCAAAAAGTGTGCAATTTCGGGTCAAAACGGCCTGTTTTGCCATCCGCAGATAGCAAAATGACGAATCGGGATAAAATGGCTGTCGCGTGGAGGTTCTTCTAACAATCTGTGGCAGAGATAGTTGAGAAACCGTCTTCGATTTAAGCCCATATTTTTGCTCGGGGGTCGAAAAACAAGGTCGGAGGCAAAAGAAGCGATTCTGACGCGTTCGGGGAAAAGTCGCCTGTAAGCAAAACTGCCGAAGTGCTTACATTTTGTCAAAGTGTAAAAATGTGACTTCAATTTGCAAACGTCAGAATAAAAGCCATGTTTTTCACTCATAAACGCGATTTCGACGAATTAGCATTAGACAATTCATTTCATCGAACTCACGATAATGTATAACCTTTGCTTTTCATCATCAGAACAGTTGTTTTTTGCATTGAAAGGCATTATTTATTGAATATCATGCAAAAAGTCGTTCTTTTTGATTATCTTTGCAAAGCAAACATAGAAAAACCACCCATCAGAATGCGACACAACTCTATTCTTTTAATCATGGCGGCCGCTCTTTGCCTGCTGTCTTGTAAGACAAACTCTGTGAACACCATCTATCAATTCAGCGCCCTGTCGAACAAGGGTCAGGAGGTGAACTTTGCCGACTACAAAGGCAAGGTGCTCCTCATTGTCAACACAGCCTCGAAGTGCGGCTTCACCCCTCAATACGATGGGCTGGAGGACCTCTATCAGAAGTACAAGGAGCGCGGGCTGGTCATCATCGGCTTCCCTTGCGACCAGTTCGGGCATCAGGAGCCAGGTACTGACGAGCAAATCGAGGAGTTCTGCCGCAAGAATCACGGCGTCACATTCCCCCTGATGTCGAAGATTGAGGTGAACGGCGAGAATGCCCATCCCATCTACAAATGGCTGGTGAGCCAGGCTGGCTTTGCCGGCTTCGCACCCGAGCACCCGCTCTCTAAGTTGCTGGACGAGATGTTCTCCAAAGCAGATCAAGATTACGCATCGAAACCCGACATCAAATGGAACTTCACAAAGTTCCTGATTGATCGCAAAGGCAAGGTAGTTGGACGTTTCGAGCCGACAACGGAGCCATCTCAATTGGGACAGCCAATAGAGGAACAATTGTAGAAAAGTATGGACAGGAGTCGGGAAATCATACGCACCAGTTGGATTGGCATCGCGGCCAATGTCCTGCTGGCTGGCTTTAAGGCTGCTGTAGGCATTCTGGCCAGTTCGGTAGCCATCGTGATGGATGCTGTCAACAACCTGAGCGATGCCCTTTCGAGCGTCATTACCATCGTCGGTACAAAGCTTTCGCAGCGTCCTGCCGACCGCAAACATCCCTTTGGTTTCGGCAGAGTGGAGTACTTCAGCGCCATCATCATCGCAGTCATAGTGCTGTCGGCTGGCATCACCTCGCTCATCGAGTCGGTTAAGAAGATTTTCAACCCCACAGAGCCTACCTACACGACATTGACGCTCGTAGTCATCGTGGTAGCAATCGCGGTCAAGCTTATCCTGGGACAGTATGTCAAGCGCAAAGGTGAGCAGTTGAAGAGTGATGCCCTGATAGCCTCAGGTTCGGATGCTTTGTTCGATGCCGTCATCACCCTGGCAACGCTTGTTTCGGCAGGTGTCATGTTGCTGTGGGGCGTCTCGCTCGACGGCATTCTCGGTGCGCTGATCTCTCTCGTCATCATCAAGGCAGGCATAGAGATGCTGGCTTCACCCGTCAACGAGTTGCTTGGCACGAGCATTTCTGCCGAACTCACCAACCAAATCAAGAGGGAGGTCTCCGAGTTCGAGGGCGTGCATGGGGTTTACGACCTCATTCTGCACAACTATGGTCCCGACATTCAGATTGGTTCCCTGCACATCAACGTCTATGACACGATGTCGGCTCACGAAATTCATGGCTTGACGCGTAAAATCACGATGCAGATGATAGAGCACCACAATATTGTCATGACTGTTGGCGTGTATGCCATTGCGACAGGCGAGAACCGTCGTGCAGAGTTGCAGACGAAAGTGATGCAGATGCTTGCTGCCCATCCGGAAATCGTCCAGGTGCATGGCTTCTACTATTCCGAGAAGGACAATATGCTCTCTGTCGATGTCGTTCCCGACATTTCCGTCCACGATGAGGCCGCATTTGTTCACCAACTTATCGCCGAACTCCAGCCTTTGGTGCCCGACATGCAAGTAGTTATCGTTGTTGACCACAATTATAGCGAGTAACCCCTATATACCTTATATATAATATATATTATGAAGTATCCATGTGAGAACTGCAAGCTTCGTGCTCAGTATGACAAGAATCCCAAGTCGTTAATAGGCCGCTTTTGGCGTTGGCAAATCAATTTCTGCCCCAGTTGGCGAGGCTATTTCAAGTCGTTGCCGCCAGAGAAGCAGGAAGAACTGCGTAAGAAATACAACTTCTGGAAGTATTAATGTCTGGTATAATTATCGTTAATTTAGTGTGCATCCACCAATGAGACACATTGTGTCGTTTGTGATTGTTGCATTGGCATTTGCTGCAAGTGTATTCACTGTTAGCGCAACCGACAATTATGTACGCATATCTGGCACAAAGCTGAAAGGTCGCGACGGTCAGACGCTTGTGATGCGTGGCACGAACTGCGGCAACTGGATGGTGCGCGAACCGTACATGATGAACACTTCCGGAAACTTGGACTGCCAGTTCAAGTTCGACCAGATGCTTGCAGATGTGTGCGGTGAAGAAAAAGTTGAAGAGTTCGACCGTTTGTGGATGGACAATAACTTCTGCGAGGAAGACATGAAGTTCCTCTCCCAGCAAGGCTTCAACACTTTACGCGTGCCGATGCACTATAAATACTTCACCCTGCCCATAGAGAAGGAACCTGTAGCTGGAGAACAGACATGGCTACAAGAAGGTTTCGACCGCATTGACTCCATGTGTGTCTGGGCAGAAAGGTGGGGCATTCTGCTCATACTGGACATGCATGCTTGCCCGGGCGGTCAATCGTCTGGTGATATCTGCGACTACGACTCCAGCAAGCCATCCTTGTGGGAAAGTGAAGCCAATCGTACGAAACTGACAGCTTTGTGGCAAAAGATAGCCGAACGCTATAAGGACCAGAAGTGTGTGGCAGCATACGACCTCATCAACGAAACCAACTGGACGCTCCCCAGCAGCAACAAACTATTGTGGGACACTTTCAAAGCCATCATTAAGGCGATCCGAACGGTGGACACCAACCATGTCGTCATCGTGGAAGGCAATTCCTACAGCAACGACTATACTGGTTTCCCCTCAACCAAGATGGACACGAAGATGATGCTGCAGTTCCATCGATATGGCGTGTACAACACCAAAGAGCAAGTGCAATACATGGCCGATATGGCCACGAAGTACAGATGCCCCGTCTATATTGGCGAGTTCGGCGAGAACAGCAACTCATGGACAGCCGGATGCGTCCGTCTCTATGAGGAAGCAATGCAGTTTGCCGCATGGACTTGTTGGCCAATGAAGAAGAGCAACATCAATAGCATCCTGCAAGTCAAGCGTGTTTCCAGTTACGACAATGTCATCAGCCAATGGCAGAATGGCAGCCACCCCTCTGCGACGACGCTTTGGAATGCTTGCAAGGCATGGGCAGAAGCACAGCATATCAGTCGCTGCATCGTGCGAACCGATTACCTCGATGCACTCCTGCGGCGTCCTTTCGACGATGATTGTCTGCCGTTTGCAGCCTATCAGACGGGTGACTATATCTATGCGGCGCACTATGACATGGGTGCTCCAGGCAGAGCATATTGGGACACCGACGATGCTTCATATCAGTATAGTGGAGAGGATTTTACCTCATGGCAGAGAGGATGGACATATCGCAATGACGGGGTGGACATTTATGACAGCCCCAATGATACCAAAAACTGTGGATATTATGTGGGAGAAACAAAGGACGGAGAATGGCTGCAGTACACCATAGATAACCCCAGTGAGGCTGGCAAATGGCAACTGCAATTGCGTTATGCCATAAACTCCGGTTCGTCGATTGTGCGTATCACCGTCAATGACCGACCAGTTACAGCCTCTACACAACTGACATCCACTGGAGGCTACACCACATGGAAAACAAAATCATTCTCCAGCATTGTCCTTCCGAAGGGAAAGTTGTGCGTGCGCGTATATATAGAAAAAGGCGGACTCAACATCAACTGGTTGCGCTTCTTAAATAGAAAGGATGCGTCGGAGCAGGAGTTGCAAGTCTTGGAGCCAGATTTGGAAGCGGGACGCAATCACCTCCTGAATGGAGAATGTGAATATCAGGGCGCATGGCAAACTGCTGCACTTGCATCCGTAAACAATACCAAGTATGAGTGGAACTCGACTGCCAGCACTCCAGCTGCCGGCAATGGTGGAGCACTCCGAATCTCCTCAGCACGCAACCATTCACTCAATACAGTGATGTATCAGCCGATAGAGGTCATAGCAGGACATACCTATTCAGCCGATGTGGCTGTGCGAGGCGCCAGTGGTAATGGAGATTTCTGGATACAAGCATTCGTTGTTAATGACAAGCCAAAGGACTATGCTGACGAGGGACTGAGCGAAGCCAATACTATCGGTCAACTAAATTCGTGGCTGGATGCTTCTCTTGCCGAGTATGATGGTATGATGTCCGCTAAGGCCAGGACAGGAAGTAACCATACAGCTGGCACGATGAAATGGAAAGCCACAACAACAGGAACCGTTTACTTTGCGCTGAAAGTAGGTTCCAACAAAACCTCTTTCAGTTACTCATTTGATGACTTCACACTCACAGATCTAACGGCAATCGAGACTGGTCTCGGCCAAGTTCAAGCAGATGAATATTGGCAACAAGACTCGAAATCCTCTTCTATCAGGAGTGACAGAGCCTACAATATGAACGGACAAGCAGTGGGCACGAGGCAGCTTACTCCTGGTATTTATGTCGTAACCAATGGGAAACGCTCGCATAAAGTATTGAAGGTTCACTAAGAAATATCCATGTAGCCATGAGTTGTCCCGTCGCAATTGAAGTCGGAAATGCCTGAATAAAGAAATTTATCCATTATTATTTCTCTTTATTACCTTTTCTTTGTACATTTGCACAGCTTAAAGACAAATTCTATAATAAAAAAGACATGAAAAGAACACTAATCTACACATTGGCAATGATGTTCTGCATGCTGGTAAGTGCGCAGACAGGCATCACACCCGAGGTGCTCAAGCAGCTCGAGGGCAGCTATACCGGCACGCCCGCCGAGAAGGCGCTCCGCAATGCTATCAGCAATGTCGGCATCGCGAAGATGGCCGTCAATCAGGAGAATGCAGGTGCCAAGGACAAGCACTTCGGCATCGAGATTAAGAACACAGGCATTACCGACCAGAAGAGCAGTGGTCGTTGCTGGCTCTTTACGGGGCTTAATGTGCTGAGGGGCAGGGCGATGAAGAAACTCGACACGAAGGACTTTGTCCTCAGCCAGTGCTACCTCTTCTTCTTCGACCAGCTTGAGAAGAGCAACCTTTTCCTGCAAGGCATCATTGACACACGCAAACAGCCCATCGATAGCGAGATGGTGCGCTGGCTTTTCCAGCATCCGCTCTCCGACGGCGGCACTTACACCGGTGTGGCTGACCTGGCTACAAAGTACGGTGTGGTTCCTGCCGACATCATGCCAGAGACCTATGTTAGCAACAGCACCAGCGAGTTCTGCGGTCACCTGAAGAGGAAGCTGCGCGAGTTCGGTATCACCCTTCGCGAGAAGAGCGAGGCAGGCATGGGCGAGAAGCAGTTGCAGGCACTCAAGGTGGAGCAGCTTGGTACGGTCTATCGCATGCTTGTCATGGCCTATGGCGTGCCTCCCACGCAGTTCACTTGGAAGAACAAGACCTACACTCCGCAGGAGTTCTTCAAGACCTACTGCATCAGCGATGGCGAAGACCTCAACAAGGACTATGTGATGCTGATGAACGACCCGAGCCGCCCCTTCGGCAAGGTCTATGAGATTGACTACGACCGCCATGTCTATGACGGACACAACTGGCTCTACGTCAACCTGCCAATCGAGGAGCTGGAGAACATTGCCATCGCCTCGCTGAAGGACAGCTGCCAGATGTATTTCAGCTGCGACGTGGGCAAGTTCCTGGATCGCAATGTGGGCATTGCCGACATCAATAACTTCGACTACGGTAGCCTCTTGGGCACTACCTTTGGTATGAACAAGAAGCAGCGCATTGAGACCTTTGACAGCGGTAGCACCCATGCCATGACCCTGATGGCCGTGGACCTCGACAGCCAAGGCAAGGCGAAGAAGTGGAAGGTAGAGAACAGCTGGGGCTCGAGCAGCGGACAGAACGGCTACATCATCATGACAGACGAATGGTTCCGCGAGTACATGTTCCGCGTAGTAGTGAACCGCAAGTTCTGTCCTGAATCCGTTCTCGTGTTGCTCAAGCAGAAGCCTATCCGCCTGCCAGCATGGGACCCAATGTTTAGCGAAGAAGACTAATATGGAAACAACCAGACAGAACAAGATAGCTCGCCTTATTCAAAAGGAGTTGAGCGACATCTTCCAGAAGCAGACAAGTGCGATGAGGGGCGTGCTGGTGAGCGTCAGTGCTTGCCGCATCAGTCCCGACTTGAGTGTGTGTCGCGTCTATCTCAGCGTCTTCCCAAGCGAGAAGGCTGAGGAGATAGTGCAGAACATCAATACCAACCAGAAGCAGGTTCGCTTCGAACTGGGCACAAGAGTAGGCAAGCAGTTACGCATCATCCCTGAGCTCAAGTTCTTTGTGGACGACTCATTAGATTACGTTGAACACATCGACGAACTCCTGAAGCAGTGAACTATGAATTGTTCATAGCAAGAAGGTATCTCTTCGCCAAGAAGAGCCACCATGCCATCAACATCATTAGTGGCATTTCGGTGCTTGGTGTGGCTGTGGCTACGATGGCGATGGTGGTCACGCTGAGCGTCTTCAATGGCTTCCAGGACCTTGTGGCTGACCTCTTTACAGCATTCGATCCGGAGTTGCTGGTCACGCCAAAAGACGGACAGACCATCGATGCGAAGGACAAAGACCTGTTGTGGCTCAAGAAGAGTGATGTGGTGGCAGCCTATACGCCAGTCCTTGAAGGACAAGCCCTCGTCGTTGAAGGCGGCAAGCAGCAGGTCGTGACTATCAAAGGTGTGGCAGATAATGTCACAAAGCAGGGGCACATCGAGGACATTCTTTATGGCGACGGACACTTCTGCCTGCATGCTGATGTCTTGGAGTATGGCATTTTGGGCATTCAGTTGGCTCAGCAACTGGGTCTCCCTGCCAACTTCGAGAACCCGCTCCAAGTCTATGCTCCCAAGCCAGGCGAGCGTGTGAACATCGGCAATCCCTTGTCATCTTTCAATCATGACGAGCTTCAAAGTCCTGGTGTGGTCTTTATGGTTCGGCAGGCCAAGTACGATGCCAACTACATCCTCACTAGCCTCGCGTTTGCCCAAAAGCTGTTCGACAGAGAGGGCAGGGTGTCGGCTGTTGAACTGAAGCTCAAGGAGGGTCTCAAGGCAGACAAGGTCAAGGAGCAACTGAGGTCAGAGCTTGGCGAACGCTTCAAGGTCGAGGACCGCTATGAGCAGCAGAACGATGTCTTCCGTGTGATGCGCATCGAGAAGCTCATCTCTTATGTATTCCTTTCCTTTATATTATTAGTGGCCTGCTTCAACATCATCGGTTCGCTCTCGATGCTGATGATAGACAAGCGGCAGGACATCCAAACCCTTCGCAGCCTCGGTGCTAACGACTCGCAGATCTGTTCCATCTTCCGTCTGGAAGGTCACATCATCTGTCTGGCAGGTGCTTTGCTCGGCCTTGTGCTGGGTGGTGTGCTTTGTTGGATACAGCAGGAGTACGGCATCGTGACGATGGGTGACAGCGAAGGCAGCTTCATCATCGAGACTTATCCCGTCAGCGTTTATTGGGCGGATATCCTGCTCATCCTTGTTACCGTCCTTGTTGTCGGTTGGCTTGCGATATGGTATCCGGTCCGCTATCTCTCAAAGAAAATCCTATGAGCACTGCCTATCCTTTTGCCCGTCCGCTTTATGTCATGGCCAAGCCTGCAGGGCCGAAGTGTAATCTTCGGTGCGAGTATTGCTATTACTTGGAGAAGCAACACCTCTCTGAAAGGCAACAGGCTGGCATGACGGACAAGCTCCTCGAACAATACATCCGCGACTATATTAGTGTTCAGCAGATGCCGGATGTTCTTTTTACTTGGCATGGCGGCGAACCCATGCTGAGGCCTCTCAGCTTCTATCAGCAGGCAGTCCGACTGCAGCGCTATTATGGCCGAGGCAAGCGCATCAGCAACAGCATCCAGACCAACGGCACTCTGCTCACGCCAGAGTGGTGTCAGTTCCTTCACGACGAGGGTTGGCTCGTTGGCATCAGTATTGACGGAACCAAAGAGCAGCACGATGCTTATCGGCTCGACGTTCAGGGGCAGGGCACTTGGCAGAAGGTGATGGATGGCATCAAGATGCTTAACGATTATGGTGTAGAGTGGAATGCGATGGCGACTGCCAATCATCATAACGCCCAGGACCCGCTTGCTTTCTACAAGTTCTTCCGCGATGAACTCAAGTGCAAGTTCCTGCAAATCAGTCCTGTCGTGGAGCGCATCAAGGAGCACAGCGATGGCCGGCATCTGGCCCAGCTCTTCGACGAGGATTGCCCTGTAGCACCCTTCAGCATTCGGCCAGAAGAGTGGGGGCGGTTCATGTGTGCCATCTTCGATGAATGGGTGAAGCAGGATGTGGGTGAAGTCTTTGTGCAACTCTTCGATGCCACCCTTGCCGGTTGGATGGGGGTAGAGCCTGGCGTTTGTGTCTATGCCGAGGAATGTGGTCATGCAGCGGTCATGGAGCATAATGGCGATGTGTATTCCTGCGATCACTTCGTCTTCCCGCAATACAAGTTGGGCAATATCCGCACACACGGCTTGCCGCAGATGCTTTATGGGACTAAGCAGAATCGCTTCAGTCGCTTGAAGAAAGAGGCGCTTCCCCGCCAATGTCGTGAATGCCAATGGCTTAAGGCTTGTCATGGAGAGTGTCCTCGCTTGCGATTCCAGAAAACGGCCGATGGCGAGCCGGGTCTCAATTACCTTTGTGCGGGCTATCAAATCTTCTTCCATCATGTTGCGCCCTACATGGATTACATGCGAAATGAACTTCTCGCAGGTCGTCCCGCAAGTGGTGTAATGCGGGCGAATTTGTAAAGATTCTTTCCAAAGTCATCATTTTTAACGGCTTATTTTTGCCGTTCTGGTACTTTTCTACCCAAAAGCCGAGAAAATGCCTTAAATCGAGTTGCTGCTGATAATCAACGGGTTACAAAAGCGACTTTTGTGACACGATGTTAAGAAAGTACTGCTATTCTAACCTTTGTTGTTAAACTTGGCATAAAATTATGCTAAATTCGACGTGTTAAGTCGGTCAACTTAACATAGGGGAATTGTCAACGCCCTATGTTGAGTTTGCAAATGCAACGTAGGGCGTTGAATGACTCGGTGTAGTAGGTTGGTCGATTCGCCACTTTAAATCGCTTGATTCTGTAAAGAATTTTTCCAAATTAAATATGGCTGCCTTGTTCATTCATTATTTCTGCATATATTATCAGTTTCATTGCATATATTCACGAATAATGTTATTTTATTGCTCAAAACTTGTTAGTTTTGATAAAAAAGTGTAATTTTGTGCCGCCGAAACTTAAAACTAACAATTAACCTTAAAGCCTACAATTAAAATTTATGACAGACAAAGTGTTTACTGAGGTCACCCCTCTTAGTGAGAAAGACTGCTTCTTGATGGTCGATCGTGACAAGGACGCGTTCACTTATCCTCTGCACAAGCACGAGGAGATGGAGTTGAACTTCGTGGAGCATTGTGATGGCGCTCGTCGCATTGTTGGCGACAGCATCGAAGTGCTTGGTAAGTATGACCTGGTGCTGGTCGGAAGCGGACTGGAACACATGTGGGACCAGTACGACTGCCAAAGCCATTCCATCCACGAGATCACCATTCAGTTCCCTCCCGACCTGCTTGGCGAACAATTCCTCCAGAAGAATCAGCTCTCCAGCCTGCGTGCTCTCTTCGAGAATGCAAAGCGAGGCATCGCCTTCGAACTGCCGGCAATCATGGAGCTGTACGGCAAGATAACGAGCATCACATCGGCTCAGCCCGGTTTCTATCGCATGCTCTCCTTGCTCGAAATCCTCTATGAACTCTCTCTGCAGGACAACTATCATCTCTTGGCCAGCAAGTCGTTTGCCAACGTGAAGAACCAGCCTGAGAGCCGCCGCGTTCGTGCCGTCGAGGAACATATCGACCAGAACTTCAAGAAGGAGATACGTCTGAAGACCCTTGCCGACATCGCCGGAATGACTCCAGCTGCTTTCTCTCGTTTCTTCCGCACCAGAACAGGCAAGACCGTCAGCGACTACATCATCGACATTCGCTTGGGCTATGCCGCTCGCTTGCTCGTCGATACGCATACCAGCGTTGCTGAGATTTGCTATAGCTGCGGCTTCAACAACATCAGCAACTTCAATCGTATCTTCAAGAAGAAGAAGGGATGTTCTCCTACAGCATTCCGCGACAACTACCATAAGAGCAAAATCATCATCTAACATAGTTCATAATAATGAAGCGCATCTGCTTAACTTTAGCAACAATCGCTGTGTTGTTGCTCAATATCTGCTGCGTTGGCGGTCAACAGGACAGCAGCACTTTCGTGACAACCCGTGATGGCAAGTTCTATCGCGGCGACAATGAGTACAAGTTCATCGGTGCAAACTTCTGGTACGGTGCAGTCTTGGCAAGCGAAGGTCAGGGCGGCGACCGTGAACGACTGCAGAAGGAACTCGACCTGATGCAGGAAGTGGGCATCACCAATGTGCGTGTCCTCGTTGGTGGCGAAGGCCCGGACACCGTGGCTTCGCACGTTGTGCCAGTTCTTCAGCCTGAGCCTGGCGTTTATAACGACACTATTCTTCAGGGCTTGGACTACCTTTTGGCAGAACTCGAGAAGCGCGAGATGACGGCAGTCCTCTTCCTGAACAATGCATGGGAATGGAGTGGGGGCTACGGCGCTTACCTCGAATGGGCAGGATGCGGCCCTGTGCCCGACTGGTCGGACTGGACCATCGCACAGGACTATCATTGCCAATTCGTCAAGAACGACAGCGCAAAGGCTATGGCAGAGCGTCATGTTCGACACATCGTGTCTCGCACCAATACCGTCACCGGCAAGCCTTACAGCGAATCGCCTGCCATTATGGCATGGGAACTCGCTAACGAGCCTCGTGCTTTTGCCCGCGACTCTGTGACGAAGGCTTGCTTTGCAGAATGGGTTGAGGCGCAGGCTAAGCTCATCAAGAGCCTTGACGGCAACCATTTGGTGACAACAGGAAGCGAAGGCCTCGAGGGCTGCGAGTACGATCCCGACCTCTTCCGTCAGGTTCATGCCTTCCCCGAGATTGACTACATCTGCATCCACATCTGGCCCTACAACTGGCACTGGCTCGGTCCGGCAAGCGGTCCGCTCGTGAATGGCCTGGCAAAGAATGGCGAGACCTCTGTTGTGGACAGCGTGCCTTATGCATCTCGAATGACGCGTGCCTATATGGAGCGTTGCTGGAATATCGTGAAGGACTTGAACAAGCCAATGGTCTTGGAGGAGTTCGGCTATCCCCGCGATGGCTATCGCATCGAGTTGGGTTCGTCCACTCAAGGTCGCGACATCTATTATGAATATGCCTTCAGCCTGATGGACGAAGGTAAGCTGCAAGGCTGCTGCTTCTGGGCATGGGGCGGTTATGCACAGCCCAAGCATGTTCGCTGGCTGCGTTGGGACGATTATGTAGGCGACCCAGCTCAAGAGGAACAAGGCCTCAATGCTGTCTTCGCTTGCGACACAACGACCCTCGAAGTCATTCGTCAGGCTGCAGAAAAGCTTGGCAAATGAGCTGTCAAATAGTAAATTGTAAATCGTCAAATAGTAAATTTCATTAGGGTGTTATTCGATAAAAGCACTTATATCGAGCGGCGCAGGCTGCTCAAACAAAGGATAGGCTCTGGCATCATATTGCTGATGGGCAACAATGACTCGCCGGCCAACTATCCCAGCAACGTCTATCGCTTCCGTCAGGACAGCTCTTTCCTCTATTTCTATGGCCAGCATCGTGAAGGTTTGGCTGGCATCATCGATGTAGATAACAACCAGGAGTACCTCGTTGGCGATGATATAGACATCGACGACATTGTTTGGTTTGGCTCAGTAGATAGCGTTGCCGACATGGCAGCCGAGTGTGGCGTGGCCAAGACCTTGCCGATGAAGGGCCTCTCGGACTTCATAAAGAAGGCAAAAGCCAGCGGTCAGCGCATCCATTTCCTGCCGCCGTATCGTCACGACCACATGATTCAGCTCATGGACATGCTGGGCATCCATCCCTCTCAGCAAAGGGAGGCTGCCAGCGTGGAACTCATCAAAGCCGTCATCGACCAGCGTGCCGTGAAGAGTCAGGGCGAGATAGAAGAGATAGAGCGCGCTTGTGCCATCGGTTACGAGATGCATACCACGGCCATGAAGATGTGCCGAGAAGGTGTGACGGAGCAGGAGATAGCAGGCGTTATCAGCGGCATTGCGAGCAGTCATGGCTGCATGGTCAGCTTCCCGAGCATCGTCACGATGCATGGCGAGATTATGCATGGCTACCCAAGCCCTCGCCCTCTCGAGGCAGGACGACTGCTTCTCTGCGATGCAGGAGCTGAGACCAACGAGAACTATTGCAGCGATAATACCCGCACGACGCCTATCAGCGGAACCTTTACGCAACGTCAGAAGGAGATTTACGACATTGTGAAAGAGTGTCACGACTATGCCCTGACGCTTGCCGCACCTGGCGTGAAGTGGTGGGACGTGCACTTTGGCGTGTGCCGACTCATGACCGAACGCCTCAAAGAGCTTGGCCTGATGAAGGGCGACACAGAGGCAGCCGTGCGTGCAGGGGCTCATGCGATGTTCATGCCTCACGGCCTCGGACACATGATGGGCATGGATGTTCACGACATGGAAGGCCTCGGACAGACCTATGTAGGCTTCGACGACGAGGTGCGACCCAACCTGGAACAGTTCGGAACCAATTGCTTGCGATGCGGCCGACGCCTTCAGGAAGGCTTTGTCATGACGGATGAACCCGGCATCTACTTCATTCCGGCACTCATCGACGACTGGCGCTCGACAGGACATTGCGCGGAGTTCCTCAACTTTGACCTGCTCGAAACGTACAAAGACTTTGGCGGCATCCGCATAGAAGACGATATCCTCATCACGAAGGACGGTTGTAGATTCCTCGGCAAGGACAGGATACCGTATTGACCCCCGGCCCCCTTTAGGGGGAGCACAACAGTCAGAATCGACATTTATAATAATAAAAATAATAACATCAACTGCCCACGACCCTACGAAGCAGTTCCCTCGCCCTAAAGGGAGAGGGTTAGGGAGAGGGTCTTCATTAATGAAAAAACTCATCGCACTTGCTGCAGCCGCATTGCTCGTGATGCCTGCAGTTGCAAAGGACAAGGAGAAAAAGGCAGACAAGGACAGCCTCATCTTCACCACCATCATCGAGAATCCCGTAACAAGCATCAAGAACCAGAACAGCTCGGGCACCTGCTGGGCTTATTCCTCGCTGGCATTCCTGGAGAGCGAGGCTATCAAGAAGAACCCCGCACTGAAGGAAGACCTCGACCTCTGCGAGTCGTTCCTCATCAGTAAGACATATGTAGATCGCGCAGACAAGCACGTGCGCACCCATGGCGACGCAAGCTTCAGCCAAGGCGGAAGCTTCGAGGATGCTATCTACTGCATGGAGCATTACGGCTTCATCCCCGAAGGCATCATGCCTTATCCCATCACAGAGTACGGCGACTCCCTGTTTAACTTCGGTCAGCTCTTCCCCCCGATGACTGCATACCTGCAGAGCATCAGCAAGAGCGGCGCGAAGAAGATCTACCCGAAGGCTTGGAAGGGCGCTCTGCAGAGCATGCTCGACGGCTACTTCGGCAAGTGTCCCGAGGAGTTTGAATACAAGGGCGTGCGCTACACACCTCAGAGCTTCGTCAAGGATTACCTGAAGCTCGACCCCAATGACTACGTCAGCCTGACCAGCTACACACACCATCCCTACTGGAGCACCTTCATCCTGGAGATTGAAGACAACTGGCGCTGGGCAAGCAGCTACAACCTGCCTCTCGACGACCTGATGCGTGTGATGTACGAATCGGTGAAGAATGGCTGGACATTCGCTTGGGGTGCCGACGTCAGCGAGGACGGCTTCAGCCGTCGCAACGGCAAGAACAAGAGCGTGGCTATGGTGCCAGACACCAAGTTCAAGGCTGGTGTAGGCAGCGACCAGGCACGTTGGACGGGCGAGAAAGCTGCGGAGAAAGTGGAGATCGTCAAGGCCAATGCCGAGAAGGAAATCACGCCTGAGATGCGTCAGGAGGCTTATGACAACTGGGAGACGACTGACGACCACGGCATGCAAATCTATGGTATTGCCAAGGATCAGTACGGCAAAGAGTACTTCATGATGAAGAATTCTTGGGGCGAGAGCGGCCCGTTCAAGGGCTTCTGGTACGTCAGCCAGGCTTATGCAGCCTACAAGACCATGAACATCGTCATCAATAAGAACGCTGTTCCTGCTGACATCCGCGCCAAGTTGGGCTTCTAAGCAGGACAACACATACAGCCTTCGGTACTCGCATACCGTATATAAATAAAGGCTCAGACAGGGAGCGGCACATCGTTCGAAGCGTTGTGCCGCTCTTTTTATGCTGTCTGGAAGCCCGATTAGACTTGTCTATTTTATTGCACGTACATGTAGTTGCAATTGCATATACATGTACGTGCAATTGCAACTACATGTATATGCAATGAACTTAACCTGTCGAGTCTGGCGATTCGTGGTGTGGAGTCAGCCTTTTCTTGATGTTAAAAGATTTCCTCCGACAGGGATGTTTTTCTGCCGGAACGTGATAAGTTTGCGTAAAAAACAGTATATTTGTAGGCAGAAAGTACGTTTTGCGATGGAGAGAAACAAGGAAATCTACCGCGTGACGCTGTGTGGCGGGGCGGTGAATGTGTTGTTGCTGGCCTTCAAGTTCACGGCGGGCATCGTGGGTCATAGTGCCGCGATGGTGGCCGACGCAGTCCATTCGCTCTCGGACTTCGTGACGGACATCATCGTGCTGGCTTTCGTCCACATCAGTTCGAAACCCGAGGACAGGTCGCACGAGTACGGTCACGGCAAATATGAGACTTTGGCATTGACCATCATCGGCTTTATGCTGCTTGCAGTTGCCGTGGGAATCGTCTATGGAGGGCTGGTTAAGATAGTTGTCTGGGCGAGGGGCGGGCAGTTGGAAGCCCCGGGTATGCTGGCGCTTCTGGCGGCTTTGTTGTCCATCATAATGAAGGAAGCCGTCTTCCACTACACGATGGTGAAGTCGAAGCAGCTGGAGTCGCAGGCTCTCGAGGCTAATGCCTGGCACCATCGCAGCGACGCTCTGTCGTCGATTGGCACAACCATCGGCATCGGCGGCGCCATCTTCTTTGGCCGTCGTTGGGCGGTGCTCGACCCGCTGGCCTCAGTCATCGTGGGCTTCTTCATTGCCAAAGTTGCCCTCGATTTGCTGCGAGGCGGGATAGGAGACCTCACCGAACAGTCCCTTCCGGACGAGGTGGAACAGGAAATCTTGCGGCTGGCCGGCTCGGTGGAGGGCGTCGAGGAGCCTCACGACCTGAGGACTCGTCGCATCGGCAACCATTATGCCATCGAACTTCACATCCTTATGGACGGCAATCTCCCGCTCCTCGTGGCTCACGACCGCGCGTCGGAAGTGGAGGACCTGCTGCGCAGACAATATGGCGAGGAGACCCACGTTGTCGTGCATGTAGAGCCGAAAGAGCCTCTCCAAAATCCTCCCTTTAAGGGAAGGGGTTAATCTGCCAAATGATTTAACACTATGTAAAATTTGACTATGAGAGTTCTACTAATTGTTTTGCTTGCCTTTGGATTGCAGGCAAACGCGCAGGATTTGTCGCGCTACAAGCGTGTGGTGAAGGAGTTGGCCTCCAAGAAGTATCAAGGTCGCGGCTATGCGAAGGGCGGAGCCAACAAGGCGGGCAAGTTCTTGGCAAAGGAATACAAGCGGGCAGGCGTGGATGAAGTAACGTTGCAGCCTTTCACGCTCGACATCCAGACCTTCGCCGGCAAGATGGAAATGGAGGCAGACGGGAAGCCCCTCCAGCCTGGCGTGGACTTCTCGATGAGGGAATACAGCCCTGGCGTCAAGGGAGAGTTCCCCGTCTATCACGTCGATACGCTCCACTACAACGCCGGCAAGATGTTCTCCGACCTGCAGAAACCCGAATACAGGAACTGCTTGGTGGCTTGCGAGTTCTGGTTCACCTACAAGCACAGCCAGGATTTCTCGCGTCTGCAAAAGGATGGCGAATGCACGAATGCAGGCCTCATCTACACCTGGCCTGCGCCGATTAAGTTCTTCAAGGCTTACGGACATCGTGTCGTGGACAAGCCCATCGTCTGGGTTACGCCGGAAGCCATCGAAGGTGTGCAGCGCGTGCGGCTCGATGTGGATGCCAAGTTCCTGAAGGATTACGAGTGTTTCAACGTCATCAGCAAGGTCGAGGGAGCGCGTCACGACAGCTGCTACGTCTTCACCGCCCATTATGATCACCTGGGCAACCTCGGCGACAAGATATTCTATGCAGGCGCCAACGACAATGCCTCCGGGTCGGCCACGCTCGTCACACTCGCTAGGTACTACGCTAAGCACCGCCCCAAGTTCGACATCTACTTCCTGGCCTTCTCGGGCGAGGACGCCAACCTTCGCGGCTCAACCTATTTCGTGGAGCATCCCACCTTCCCGCTCGAGAAGATTAAATACCTCTTCAACATCGACATGATAGGCGACAACAACCCGGTTCAATACTGCGAAGTGAGCGACGCAGGCATGCAGGTCTTCCCACTCTTCGAGCAGATTAATGCCGAGAAGCACTATTTCAAGGACCTCCACCGCGGCGACCTCGCTGCCAACAGCGACCATTATGTCTTCGCAACCCGTGGCGTACCGTGCATCTTCCTTGAGAACGAGAAGGGCGACGCCTTCCAGTATTACCACACCATCTACGACAACTGGGAGCACGCGGTGACCGACAGCTACGAACCCACCTTCCGTCTCGTTCGAGACTTCCTGGAGAGATATTGACACATTATTATA
>JAEEGI010001420.1_pt1 | contig 59759 bp, 38 predicted proteins | sample 8958751 | NCBI WGS metagenome assembly JAEEGI01 (sample SAMN16246545, study PRJNA631951) | gut metagenome | biome: gut microbiome; feature: rumen; material: KS-attached | host: Bos | place: Iran: Karaj | collected 2018-10
ATGGTCAGCTCCCTCAAGAGCCAACCTTGGGTAGAGACCATCGAGCGCTATCAGCCCGACGAACGCGAGGCCATGCTCACCTATCCCGTGGGCACCGACTACGGCTGGACCCATGCCAACTACGGCCCCATCTGGATTCCCAAGAAGGGCGCCAAGGTGGACCTCACGCTGGAGAACCTGCCGCTGTATGAGCGCTGCATCAAGAACTACGAGGGCAATGAGCTGGAAGTGAAAGGCAACCAGATTCTCATCAACGGCCAGCCCGCCACCAGCTACACCTTCAAGATGGACTACTACTGGATGCAGGGCGACAACCGTGACAACTCGCTCGACTCGCGCTACTGGGGCTTTGTGCCTGAGGACCACATCGTGGGCACACCCGCCATCATCCTCATCTCGTTTGACAAGGACCATGGCCTGTTCAACGGCGGCATCCGCTGGAACCGCATCTTCAAGATGCCCAACCCCGACAAGAAGTGAGTTCGACCCAAGCTGCCATCATGGGCAGCATGTGCGCCGCCAGCGTGCGGTGTTATGCGGCCGCACTCGAGGCAGGCACCCTGCTGGTTGACCTGGACGAGCGACGCCTACCGCTGCGCCACAGCCATCACCGCTACCGCATCGATGGCCCCAACGGCGTGCAGACGCTCACCGTACCCCTCGTGGGCAGCACCAACAACATGATGACCCCGCTCAGCGACGTGCTCATCTCGGAGCATGGCGACTGGCGCCGTCTGCACTGGGGTGCCCTGTTCTCGGCCTATGGCCGCTCGCCCTACTTCGACTATGTCGCCGACGATCTGGCCCGTGTCATCCATGGCGGCCAACGTTATCTGCACGAGTTCAACAGCCAGCTGCACGAAGTCATCATCGACTTCATGGACCTGCCCATCATCACCCGTTACATGAATTCGGCCGAAAGGCCCGACGCCGATGCCGTTGACCTGAGGGGACGCATCGCCATGAAAAAGCCCGACAACCTCGCCATCGTCAATGTGCCTTACAGCCAGATGTGGACATCCCAGCAAGGTTTCGAGCCCGACCTGAGCATCCTGGACCTGATGATGAATACGGGCCGGGAAGGCATCTTCACGCTGATGGCGATGACGGAAAGCGGCAAGTAAAAAACAAAGGTCCAAGCATCACTGCTGGGACCCTCATAATTACTAATACTTGAAAACTATATTTACCCCATAAAAACTTTACTCATTCGGAAAAACTGAATCATTAATCATTTGTTCTTCCTACGACATCGCAAATTAAAGAAATAATTCTCTAAATGTACCAATTTCAATAATTAAAAAATGTGAAAATTCCAGCTAAACCCGATTTTTATTAGCAAAATTCCGCCAACATCGGCAAATCAGTGGATTTTTGCGCCCCAAACGTCCATTGCACCCGCTTTATGCCAAAGGCAGGAACTAATCTTTTTGGGGGCATTCCGCTCGGCTTGCACTCACGTTGCCCCAAAGGGCGAAGGTAGGCTGCGCCTCGGAAATGCTCAAATAAATTTGGCATTCCGCTCGGCTTGCACTACCTTTGCACTGCAATTATGATGATCGAAGCACGGCATATCGTTAAGCGCTATGGCGACCTGGAGGTGTTAAGAGGTGTTGACCTCGACATCGCCCAGGGAGAAATTGTGTCGATTGTCGGACCCAGCGGTGCCGGCAAGACCACGCTGTTGCAGATCTTGGGCACACTGGACGCGCCCCAAGAGGGCGAGGTGCGCTACGACGGCAAGGATGTACTGGCCCTGCGCGACCGCGAGCTGGCACACTTCAGGAACCGCAACATCGGCTTCGTGTTCCAGTTCCACCAGTTGCTCCCCGAGTTCACCATGCTCGAGAATGTCGCCATTCCCGCTCTGCTGGGCGGTGACAACCGTGCCGACGCCATGAACCGTGCCAAACGCTTGCTGGAACGCATGCATCTGGGCGACCGCATGAGCCACAAGCCCTCGCAACTGTCGGGCGGCGAGTGCCAACGTGTTGCGGTGGCCCGCGCTCTGATCAACAGCCCCAAGGTCATCCTCGCCGATGAGCCCTCGGGCAGTCTCGACAGCCAGAACAAGCAGGAACTGCACCGTCTGTTCTTTGAGTTGCGTGACGAGTTGGGACAGACCTTTATTATTGTCACCCACGACGAGGGGCTAGCAGCCCAAGCCGACCGCACCCTGCACATGAGCGACGGCGTCATCGTGGACCAAACCCGACGCACCGCCCAGCTATGACCATCTTGCGACACATGACACTGTTGCTGCTGGCCGGCCTGCTGGCAATGGCCTCGTGTGACAAGCACGAGGACATCGACCGTGCCTATACCGACTACCGCTACGATATCGTCACCTATCTGGGTCAGAACGGCAACGGAGCAGTGTTCGAATACCTGGGCCGCGACGACTCTTCATCCATCAGGCTGCAGTCACGCGTCGATGTTGGCAATGACGTCAGGGCCAACCACCGCGTGCTGCTGCGCTACAACTTTGTGGACCCCCACCCCGCCGCCAACCGCGACATCGAGGTGTATGGCTGCAGTGCCATCTTCAGCGACTCGCTGCGGCAGTCACCCGTCTCTCCTGACAGCCTGCCGCGTCACCAGGTGAAGCTGCGCAGCCTGTGGCGCACGGGCGAGTTCATCAACCTGCACTGCCAGGTGGAGTACACAAACAAGGCGCGCACCCTCATGCTCGTGGCCGACGAGAAAACGCTTCTCGACGACACCGTGCACTGCTACCTGGTGCACGACCTCAGGGGCGAGCGTGCCAGCTTTTGGCGCGACTGCTATGCCTCGTTCAACGTGGGCGCCCTGTGGAAACGGCCTTATCTACAGTGCCTGAGAATCCATCTCAACGATGTAACCTTCCCCGGCACCCCATATTACGACTTCAATAAATAATCATTTTGTAAAACATTTTTATCACAAAAATTATGGCAAACGAAAATCAGAACCAGAACCAAATCAAAATCGAAATCCCCAAGGAGGAAATAATGGGACGTTACGCTAACATGGCAATGATCGCTCACGGTCCCAACGATTTTTTCATTGATATGATCCTGCGCGGCCCCAACATGCCTCAGGCACGTGTGCAGAGCCGCATCATCATGGCTCCCCAGCATGCCAAGGAGCTGATGCTCGCCCTCCAGGACAACATCCGCCGCTACGAGCAGAACTTCGGCGAGATCAAGATCAACCGTCCCGGCGGCAACCAGGGCGGCATCATGGACTTCCCCCTGCCCAAGGGCCAAGCATGATTCCAGTGACCTCATGGGGTCATTGAAAGTTTAAAGTTTAGAGTTTAGCGATTTTTTCCAGAACTCAAGACTAACAACATAAAACAACCGACAATATGGAACATCCACTGTTCATCTACAATACCCTCACACGGCGCAAGGAGCACTTCGTGCCCCTCAGTGAGCCCATGGTGGGCATGTACGTGTGCGGCCCCACGGTCTATGGCGACCCGCACCTGGGCCACACCCGTCCGGCCATCACCTTCGACGTGCTGTTCCGCTACTTGCAGCAGCTGGGCTACAAGGTGCGCTATGTGCGCAACATCACCGACGTGGGCCATCTCGAGCATGATGCCGACGAGGGCGAGGACAAGATTGCCAAGAAGGCACGCCTCGAGCAACTCGAGCCCATGGAGGTAGCGCAGTACTACACCAACCGCTACCATGCCGCCATGCAGTCGCTCAACGTGCTGCCTCCCAGCATCGAGCCCCATGCCACGGGACACATCATCGAGCAGGAGGAACTGGTCAAGCAGATCATGGGCAACGGCTATGCCTACGAGAGCAACGGCAGCGTCTATTTTGACATCGAGGCCTACAACCGCGGCCACCGTTACGGTGTGCTCTCGGGACGCAATCTCGACGACATCCTCGATGCCAGCCGCGAACTGGACGGTGTCGGCGAGAAGCGCAACCAGGCCGACTTCGCCCTGTGGAAGAAAGCACAGCCCGAGCACATCATGCGCTGGCCGTCGCCCTGGAGCGACGGTTTCCCCGGCTGGCACTGCGAGTGCACGGCCATGGGACGCAAGTATCTGGGCAAGCATTTCGACATCCACGGCGGCGGCATGGACCTCGTGTTCCCGCACCACGAGTGCGAAATTGCACAGGCCGTAGCCAGCCAGGGCGACGAGATGGTGCACTACTGGATGCACAACAACATGATCACCATCAACGGGCAAAAGATGGGCAAGTCGCTGGGCAACTTCATCACCTTGGAACAGTTCTTCACGGGTGACCACCCTGCCCTGACCCAGGCCTACACGCCCATGACCATCCGTTTCTTCATCCTCCAGGCCCACTACCGTGGCACGGTGGACTTCAGCAACGAGGCCCTGCAGGCTGCCGAGAAAGCCCTGGAGCGCATGCTCGACGGCTGGCACCGCCTGAATGCCCTCACCGCCGCAACGCAGTCGTCGCTCACGCTCGACAACTACCGCCAGCGCTGCGCCGACGCGATGAACGATGACTTGAACACGCCCACGGTCATCGCCACCCTGTTTGATGCCTGCAAGGTCATCAACCAGGCCAACGACGGACATGCCGCCCTCAGTCAGGCCGACATCGACGTGCTGAAGAGCGTCTTCCAGACCTACCTGTTCGACGTGCTGGGCATCCGCGACGATGCCGCCGGCGGCGACAGCGTGAACCTGGAGCCCTACCGTCAGGCCGTTGACCTGCTGCTCGAGATGCGCCGCAACGCCAAGGCCAACAAGGACTGGGCAACCAGTGACCTCATACGCGACAAACTCAGCGAGTTTGGCTTCGAGGTCAAGGACACCAAGGACGGCTTTGAGTGGAAAGTGAAATAATGAGCCAGGAGCCGCTCATATCGGTACTCGTTCCGGCCTATAACGCCGAAGCGTTTTTGGAACAATGCCTCGAGAGCATTGTCGCCCAGACCTATCGTCACCTCGAAATCATCGCGGTGGACGACGGCAGTACCGACGGCACCGCAACCATCAGCGACCGTTGGGCCGAGCGTGATGACCGCATCCGCGTCATCCATCAGCCCAACGGTGGCCATTCGGCCGCACGCAACACGGCGCTGGATGCCATGACGGGCGAGCTGGTGATCATGGTGGACAGCGATGACGTGCTCCACCCCCAATTCACCGCAACCCTACTCGACCTCATGCAAAAACATGACGCCGATATCGCCGTTGGAGGCTATACCGCATTCTATGGCGCGGAGCCCGACTTCTGTGGCCATCGCGGCGGCAGCCCCAGGTCCTATGACCAGCAGCAGGCTCTGCTGGCGGTATTTTATCAGCAGGGGCTTAACCACTCGCCGTGGGGGCGCCTGTTCAAGGCCTCGCTGTTCGACGGCATCCGCTTCCCGCTGGGCATCATCTACGAGGATCTGGCCATCATCTACCCGTTGCTCAAGAAGTGCCGGCGCGTGGTCGCCATCGACGGTGTGCTGTACGGCTATCGCCAGCACGAGAGCAACAGCATGAGGGTCTTTTCACCTCGCCGTGCTGCCGTGCTCGACGTGTGTGAGAACTTGGAGAGCCAGATGCAGCACGACGACCCGCAATACCTGGATGCGGTGCGCAGCCGCCTGCTGAGCGCCTATTTCAACATCCTGCTGCTCAGCCATCAGGACAAGAGCGGCGATCACCGGCAGCTCGAGGACCGTTGCTGGAACGGCATCAAGCGCCTGCGCCACAAGTGCCTGTTCGACCCCAACGTCAGAACCAAGAACAAACTCGGCATCATCGCCTCCCACATGGGGCGCCGTTTCCTGTGCGATGTGGCGGGACGCAACTACCAACCTGAGCCTTAGACTACCGATATCGGTAAAGCGAGTCGTTTTCACCGATAAAATCCACCCATTGGCAGAAAAGATTTGCACACGTGGCATTTAACCCGTTACTTTGTTGAATCAAAACATCCAAGACAAAGAATTAATGATTCGCCAGATCTAATGACCATGATCATTTGGGTTTAGTTAAAAGTTTTTAGGCTTCAGAACACAGACAAAGAAAGAGAAGACAGGGTGGGAACTCTGTCTTCTTCTATTATATCAATGCCTCAATCGAGCAAGAATCAATGTTTTAATATGGTAATAGGCCATAGCCAGCAACACCGTCGACACCAGCACGATAATCGGACGTAGCCACGACTCGACCACACCAGGATTACCCCTGAGGGCATCATAACAGGTCGATACCAGCGGATGAACGATATAAATAAAGAACACATAAGTGCTACCCAGCAGACAAAAGCGGTTGAACTTCATGCCGCTCCAGCTGAACAACATGAACAGTGACGGCGCGATCAACATGTTGGCGATATGCCACCATCCTGTACCATTGTACCGTGACAGGAGATTAAGCAGAATGCCAACCAGGCACAGGGTAACCAGGTAACGCCGCTTGAACACATGACGCAACGCTGTTTCGTACTCATGGACAAGTTCTCCGATAACAAAGAAGGGTATGCCCCACATCCAGGGGTTACTGATGGGGAAGTCCATGTAATTGTCCACTGGAGGCAAAACGACAACGATGCCTGCGACAAGACCCAGATAGCCCAAATAACGCAGTCTTTTCCCCAACACGAGCTTGAGCACATAACAGATGATCAGCGATATCAGGAACCATGCAACAAAGCAGATTTTGGACTGAGAGGTAATCAATATTTTCAGCAAATGCTCCACTGTGAACACCTCATTGACCAGGAAATCAACTACGGGGCGGACATGAAAACCCTCGAGAGCCAGCATCTTGAACAGATACAACACATAGGCCACAAGCAGGTAGATGGCTGTGCGCTTGACGGAATGCAGTAATTTCCCTTTCGATGCTCCATAAGAATAATAGCCCGAGGTCATGAAAAAGACCGAAACGGCAAAGGAGCCCAAATAGGCTACAAACACGCCATAGGGCCAAGGGAATACCACATGGACAAAGACAATGAAACAAGCTGCAATTCCTTTGAGGAAGTCCAGACCGTGATTGCGTGGATAGCCGGTATTGCCCATTGCCTTATTATGATTGCCCCGTGTAGAAGACCCTGTATCAGGGATTATCGCAACATGTCGGCGACGCGGCGTGTGGCGGCGACAAAGGCGGCTACCTCGTCGAGCGTGTTATAGACGGCAAACGAGGCGCGCACCATGCCTGTCACGCCATAGCGGGCCATCAGCGGCTGGGCGCAATGGTGACCGGTGCGCACGGCGATACCCAGCTTGTCGAGCAACAGGCCCATGTCATAGCTGCTGATGTCGCCCACCAGGAACGACACCACACCGCTCTTGCCGGGGGCTGTGCCGAACAGGCGCATGCCGTCAATCGTCTGCAGCCCTTCGACGGCTGCCGTGAGCAGTTCGTGCTCGTGGGCGGCAATGTTCTCGATGCCCAACGACTTGATGTAGTCGATAGCGGCACCAAAGGCTGCAATATCGACAAAATCAGGCGTGCCAGCCTCGAACTTGAAGGGCAATTCGGCAAAGGTGGTACGCTCAAACGTCACCTGTCCGATCATTTCTCCCCCACCCTGGTAAGGCGGCATCTTGTCCAGCCAGTAGCGCTTGCCGTAGAGGATGCCAACGCCGGCGGGGCCATACATCTTGTGGCTCGAGAAGGCATAGAAGTCGCAATCCAGGTCCTGGACATCGACACGCACATGGGGAGCGGCCTGCGCTCCGTCGATGAGTACAGGAACGCCATGACGGTGTGCGATGGCTATCATCTCCTTGACGGGGTTGACCGTACCCAGCACATTAGACACGTGGGCCAAGGCGACAAAGCGGGTGTTGTCGCTGAACAGGTCCTCATAGGCCTCCATGTCCACCTGACCGCTGTCGTCGATGGGCACGACACGCAGCGTCACGCGTTTGCGCTGGCCGATAAGTTGCCAGGGCACGATGTTGCTGTGATGTTCCATCACGGTGACGATAATCTCGTCGCCGTTCTCGAGCATCTGGCCAAAGGACGATGCCACGAGGTTGATGCCCTCGGTAGTGCCACGGGTGAAGATGACCTCCTGAATGCTGCCGGCATTGATAAAGGCACGCACCTTCTCGCGCGTGAGCTCCACCAGGTCGGTGGCCTCTTGCGACAGGGTGTGCACGCCACGGTGCACGTTGGCCTTGTAGTGGTAGTACATCTGGTCGATGGCCTCCACCACGGGGCGCGGCGTCTGGGACGTGGCCGCATTGTCCAGATAGACGAGCGGGCGGCCTGACACCTCGCGTTGCAGGATGGGATAATCCTCACGTATCTTGTTGATGTCCATTGTTTCTAGTTGTGAGTTGTTAGTTTTTTGTTTTAAGTAAGAATACTATCTCCTTTTCTAACTCCTAATTTCTAACTCCTAATTCTTTTTGCAGGCGGCCAGGCAACCGGCGCAATTGCTCAACGTGCCGGCAAAGCGTTTCTCCACCAGGTAGTGCAGGCGGTCCTTGAGGGCGTCCAGGCGGACACCGTCGATGACGTCGGCCACAAAGGCCTGCATCAACAGACGGCGGGCCTCGTCGATACCGATGCCGCGTGTGCGCATGTAGAACAGCGCCTCTTCATCGAGCTGGCCCACTGCCGAGCCGTGGGAGCACATCACATCGTCGGTGTAAATCTCCAGCTGCGGCTTGGTGTACATCTTGGCCGTAGGGGCGCCGCACAGGTTACGGTTGCCCTGATAGGCCTCGACACGCGGACAACCCGGCTGCACCAGAATCTTACCGGCAAAGGCGCCGACAGCATTGTCGTTGAGTACATACTTGAACATCTCGTTGCTGTGACAACGGGGCGCATTGTGGCTGATGAAGGTGTGGCTGTCGACATGCTGCTCACCGCTGGCGATGGTCATTCCCAGCAGGTGGGTCTCGGCATGCTCGCCGTTGACCTCAACGTGGTAGTTGTTGCGGGTGAATCCGTTGGTGAGCGTGATACCGTCGATGAGCACGTTGCTGCCCTCATGCTGCTCAACATAGATCGACGACACGCGGTTGGTCTTGGGCGTGCTCTCCTCCATGTCGTAGTAGTCCAGCGTGGCACCCTGCATGGCGACGATTTCCACCACCTGGTTGTTCAGGTAGCTGTAGTCGGGGCTCTGCGTGTGGTCACAGGCCAGCAGTTTGATGGCGGCGTTCTTGCCCACAACGATGAGCAAGCGGCGCTGCACCATCATGTCGAGGGCGGCATTGAAGATGTTGACCAGCTGGATAGGGCGCTCGGCGACAACACCATCGGGTACATAGATCAACAGTCCGTCCTGCACCAGCAGGCTGTTAAGGGCGACGGTTGGATCGCTCATCTTGGCGATCTTGCCGTAGTAGTCGGCCATCAGCTCGGGATAATCCACCGCTGCCATGCTGAAGGGTTCCACGACCACCTGGCCGATGTTGCGCTCGGCAGTGGCACTGCTGTGGAAAGCGTCATTGCTGCTGTAATACAGGCAGGTGCTCAGGTTAGGCACATCACAGTGGAAGGTCTCGCCCGGGTCGGCCTCAAAGGGCAGACGGTTCACGTTCACGCCATAGTCATGGGCGAACACCGCCTCCAGGTCGGTGGCCTCGTAGTCCTCGCTGCCCTTGCGCGGCAAGCGCGCGGTAGCCAGCTGTTCACGGGCGGTGCGGCGCACCATATTTAACAGGGCGGGAGACTGCTGCTCGAGAACCTCGCGGCACTCGTCATACAGGTCGATGTATTGCTGTAGTGCGTTCATGTCACTCTTATTGCTGCTGATCGACTTGTTCCTTGATCCAGTCATAACCCTTTTCCTCAAGCTCCAGTGCCAGCTCGGGACCGGCACTCATGACGATGCGGCCCTTGTAAAGCACGTGCACAAAGTCGGGCTTGATGTAGTCCAGCAGTCGCTGGTAATGGGTGATGACGATGGTGGCGTTGTCCTTGCTCTTGAGGGTGTTCACGCCGCTGGCGACGATGCGCAGGGCATCGATGTCCAGGCCGCTGTCGGTCTCGTCCAGGATGCTCAGCTTGGGCTCGAGCATCGCCATCTGGAAAATCTCGTTGCGCTTCTTCTCGCCGCCCGAGAAGCCCTCGTTCACGGCACGCGAGGCCAGCTTGTTGTCGAGCTGCACGATGGAGCGTTTCTCACGCATGATTTTCAGGAAGTCGGCAGCACTCAGCGGCTCTTGGCCGAAGTACTTGCGCTTCTCGTTTATCGCGGTGCGCATGAAGTTGACCATCGACACGCCAGGAATCTCAACCGGGTACTGGAAACTCAAGAAGAGGCCTTCGTGGGCGCGGTCCTCAGGCGACAGGGCCAGCAGGTCCTTGCCGTAGAACTCGACACTGCCGCCGGTCACCGTGTAGGCGGGATTGCCCGTGAGCACAGCGCTCAAGGTGCTCTTGCCCGAACCGTTGGGGCCCATAATGGCATGCACCTCGCCGGGTTTGACAGTCAGGTTGATGCCCTTCAATATCTGCTTATCCTCGATCGAGGCCTGTAAATCTTTAATGACTAGCATATTATAGTTGTTGGTTTTTAGTTTCTGATTTTAGTTGTCTTGTAAACCGCGGCATAGCTGCGATCCACTTGACTCGTTTTTTTAGCCCACGGCGCCCTCGAGCGAGACGCTGAGCAGTTTCTGTGCCTCGACGGCAAACTCCATCGGCAACTTGGCCATCACTTCCTTGGCATAGCCGTTGACAATCAGGCCAACGGCGTCCTCGGTCGAGATGCCGCGCTGATTGCAGTAGAAGATCTGGTCCTCGTTGATTTTGCTCGTAGTGGCCTCATGCTCGACCACCGACGTATCGTTACCCACCTCGATGACGGGGAAGGTGTGGGCTCCGCTGGTGTCGCTCAGCAGCAGACTGTCACACTGGGTGAAGTTGCGGCAACCGGTCGCCTTGGGGGCAATCTTGACCATGCCGCGATAGCTGTTCTGGCTGTGGCCAGCGCTGATGCCCTTGCTCACGATGGTGCTCGTGCTGTGCTTACCCAGGTGGATCATTTTGGTGCCCGTGTCGGCCTCCTGCCAGTTGTTGGTCAGGGCCACACTGTAGAACTCGCCCACCGAGTGGTCACCCTTGAGCACGCAGCTGGGGTATTTCCACGTGATGGCGCTGCCGGTCTCGACCTGGGTCCACGACAGCTTGCTGTGGTCACCGCGGCACAGTCCGCGCTTGGTCACCAGGTTGTAGATGCCGCCCTTGCCGTCCTTGTCGCCGGGATACCAGTTCTGCACAGTGCTGTACTTCACCTCGGCACGGTCCTCGACCACAATTTCCACGATGGCGGCGTGCAGCTGGTTCTCGTCACGCATAGGGGCTGTGCAACCTTCCAGGTAGGACACATAGGCGTCATCATCAGCCACGATGAGCGTGCGCTCAAACTGGCCCGTCTGGGCGGCATTGATGCGGAAATAGGTGGACAGTTCCATCGGGCAACGCACGCCCTTGGGGATGTACACAAACGAACCGTCGCTGAAGACCGCCGAGTTCAATGCGGCATAGAAATTATCGGTATAAGGCACCACCTTGCCCAGGTACTTGCGCACCAGGTCAGGGTAGTCCTTCACGGCCTCGCTGATGGAGCAGAAAATCACGCCCAGCTCAGCCAGACGCTCGCGATAGGTCGTCTTCACGCTCACGCTGTCCATCACAGCGTCAACGGCCATGCCGCTCAGGCGCAGCTGCTCCTCCAGAGGAATGCCCAGCTTGTCGAAAGTCTTCTTCAGCTCGGGGTCAATCTCCTTCTTGTCGTTGGCGGCCTTCTGGCGCGGTGCGGCATAGTAGCTGATGGCCTGATAGTCGATGTCGGGCACATGCACGTGACCCCACGTGGGAGCCTTGAGCGTCAGCCAGTGGCGATAGGCCTTCAGGCGGAACTCCAGCAACCACTCGGGCTCTCCTTTCAGGGCCGAGATGCGGCGCACCACATCCTCGTCCAGGCCCTTGGGGATGACCTCGGTCTCGATATCGGTCACAAAGCCGTACTTGTACTCAGCTTGTGCCGCTTCCTCTATGATTTGATTCCCTTTTTCAGGTTTTTTACTCTCTTTCATCAGTCAATTACATTACCTCTTGCTAAAAGCGGCACAAAGGTACTAATAATTACCATAATGAGCAACATTCCGCAGGTCATTTCTACGATGCAAGGATGATGTCAATCACTACGTTGACGTCAGCGATATTGGTCTCGCCGTCATTGTTGACGTCAGCACCCGCGTTAGGCGCCCCCGTCAAGATGACATCAATGATGGCATTGACGTCAGCAATATTCACTTCCCCGTCCCCATTCACGTCACCCCGAAGGTGCTGAGCGCCAGTGTGCGCATAGTGGCAATAGAAGGATTTCAGCGCCAGGGTGTGGTCGCCGGTTTCGCCGCCCTTGTTGAGGGTGAACTTGATGGATTTGAGGGTAACGGGGAACGTGCCGACGTTATTGGCACCGCCCAGGGCATTCAGGTCGAGCGCGATGCGATAGTCTTGCCTAGGCTGAAACATATCGCCCTCGGGCGGATCGATCCTGAGGTAGTTAGACGTGGTGTTGTAGCGGTTGCGGGCATCCATCTGGATATAATCGATGGGCATGGTGGAATTGAACACCAGCACTACGCTATCGGGCAGGCTGTAGAGCAGCAGGTCCTTGCTCATCTGCAGATAAGGGGCACGGTTGCTGCTGTAGGTAAAGCTCACATCGCCTGTGGCCTCGTCGATAGCGATATTTTTGGCTCCAGCGCCCTTAAAGGTCCAGCCGTCCCAACTCTGGTAGAGATAAGGCTCAGGGCTGATCTCAACATTCACGGTATCACTGTCACTGAAGCCGCCAATGCTGCAATCGATGACGGTCTGGCCGTTATTCATGCCCCTCAACACGCCGTCGGTGATAGCGGCCACATCGGTGTCCACAACGCTCCAGTCGAGCATCGCGGGATTGTAAAAATAGGTATTCTGATTAACAGTCGCAGTGACCTCGATGGGATAATCACGGCTATCAATGAGAATCGGGCGCAAGGCGATAGCAGGTTGAGCGGCCATGACGCGGACAGGTACCGTGGCGGTCATAGCGTCGAGGGTTGCTGTGAGCATTCCCGTGGCAGGGTCACCACCAGCGATAAAAATGCTGCCGCGGGTACTGCCAATGGCCTCGTCGCACGTCAACACAAATCCCTGCACATTGTCATCCACCAACTCGCCTATCCGGTTATAACCCAAGATGCGGGGCGTTACCGATGAGTAAACGGGTGCTTCCAGACGATGCAGGTCAAAGGCAATGCTGGCCACCTCGTTATCCTCCTCGCCAACGGCCTCGACCATCCAACCGCAGGCCACGGCACGCGGGGTGCCCTCGGTCGTGGTGTTGATGATTTTGCCGAAGAGCATCATTTCGGCCGAGCCTCCGGCATCCATATTGACGATTTCGGTCACATCGGGGCACATCTGCTTCAGAATCTGACACGCCACTGCCGTGGGACATCCGGCCGAGAGACCATAGAGCGGGCTCGTCGATTTGTCAATCACCAGCCAGTACAGGTGCTTGCCGTCGGCGCTGCTGCCATAGCAGGTGCGGGAATATACCTGACTGTTATAGGTTTCGTCATAGTTGCGGCCCAGCAGCTCGCCGTTGTGCATGATGGGAGCGTTGCCCCACACCATGTTCTCGATGTCGGGACGCTCGCCTAAGGCGCCGCCATCGATTGAGAGCCAACTTGAGGTCACGCTAATCTCGTCGCCCACGGCAAGGGCCGCCATGGCCGCCTTGTTGGCATCGCCCGTCACCGTGAGGCAGGCGTCATAGCTGCCCAGGGTCTGGCGGTCGGCATCGGTGACGATGCTGGCGACAAAGAACCTCATCGGGGCATTGTTTTTCCAACCCTCGCCGTCGGCCAGCATCAGGTAATAGTTATCGGTGTGGTTATTGCCGCGGGTATCGAAGCCCGTCCAGTCGTCCTCAAACTCGCGGGTGCGGGTATAGGCACCGTTCCACAGGCAGATTTCGCCCGCCACGGCACGACGGTTCACGTTGTGATAGGCCAGCGGCTGCGCAAGTTTGTCACTGGCGATTGTGCCCTCCCATTGCAAGCGGCCCAGCAGCAGCGTCTTGTCGTGGCTGACTGCAGCGGCTGCGGTACGCGTGGGGCCGCCATTCCACCAATCCCAGGTCGTGTTGTCGTTAACCAGCGTGGTATCGTTGCGCACCACGCCGCCCAGCGGTGTGCCCAGCTGGAAACTGCTCCACGGTGCGCCATTGCCCGAAACGACCCAAAAGTTGGCATTGCAGGCCGCCACAGGGCGCTTGGTGGCCGTGCGGTTGCGGGTGTAGGCATTGGTCAACGCCTCGGTTCTGCCCACGGTATTGTAACCGATGGTCGTTTCGACACGGTTATTGGGATTGTTCAGGTCCACTTCCATGACGTACACATTGAGCGGATATCCCGGGATGCGCACGATGGTGTTCATCATCCCCGGCCCCACTTGGCGGTGCACAAGCGTGTCGACATTGTAAGTCGTGCCGTCTATCACGAAGTCAGCACGCAACGGCAGGCATGCAACAATGGACATCAGGATCATCAAGAAAAGCGTTCTATTCATCATAACACAGGAAATTACGGTTAGCGGTCATGCAAAGATAACCCTAACCCAAGAAATATCCAAAAAGAGCGGATGAATAATTAGCGGACGCAGCCCGATTTTTACTTGCCGACGATGTAGCGGCACAGGGGGAGGCGGCGCAGGATGAAGACGAGCAAGAAGCAGACGATGAAGGTGATCACGCCGCTCACAAGGCTGTCGACGACCCAATGGGTGCGGCCTAGCCACGGGGTGAGGGGCCATACGATCTGACGCAGGACAATCATCTGGGACAGATAGATGCCGAAGGTGCACTTGCTCAGCATGGGCCACCAGGTGGCGGTCATGGGGCGGTTCTGGCGGTCATAACGCTCGGGGGCGAACCGCTGCACCAGTGCAAAAAGCAGCGTGGCCATGGCGATGTTGTTGACGCTGATGTCATTGGTAATGGTGTCGAGATGCTGCTGCCAACTGATGCCGAAACGGCCTTGCACCAGGAACTCGAACAGGGGCATCACCACGATGCCGAAGACCAGCAGCAGGGCCCATTTCCAGCCGTGCTGACGGGTGAATACGGGCAAGCCGTAGCGGTGCATATAGTATCCCAGCAGGACATAGCCATAGTAGTTGGCAAAAGCGCCGAACATGTTGTGGCTCCACTGCGAGGCCTCCATGAAGACGCCGTGCTGATAGGGAATGAACGACGAGAGCACCCACAAGACGAGAATGACCTCAACACCCCGCTTGCCGATGGCGTCGATGCAACGGCTCACCAACGGCAGCGTCACATAGATGACCGCCAGCACATACACATACCACAATAGTCCCTCGACCGGATGGAACAGGATGGAGGTCAACAGCCGCGGCGTGAAGTTGTGCAGCAGCAAGGCATGCTCCAGCAGATAGACGACCGTCCACACCACCAGCGGCGGCAGCACAACGGCCAGGCGCCGCTTGACAAAACGGCGGCCCGTCATCTTCACGGGCAGCAGCAGTGCACCCGTAATCATGAAGAACAGGTTGCAGTTCACCGCCACCAGCACGGTATAGAGTGCACCGGCCAATGACGGCGTGTTGTAATAGGTGTCGTATTGACGTATGGGGGTGTGGATGAGGATGACCAGCAGGCAGGCCAGGACGCGCAGGATGTCCAGATAGGGCGTGCGCTGCCGCTTTTTTGACCCGGGCATCATGGTTGCTGCGGTTTGGTTTCAATCAATGCTACGGCATGGGCGGCAATGCCCTCGCCACGGCCGGTGTAGCCCAGCCGCTCGGTCGTGGTGGCCTTGATGGACACCTGCCCCGGGTCACAGGCCATGCATGCGGCCAGTTCCTGCTGCATCGCGGGAATGTGGGGATTGAGTTTGGGCTGCTCGGCACAGATGGTGATGTCGCAGTTGCCCAACCGATAGCCGTGCTCGTCGAGCAGGCGCATCACATGGCGCAGCAGCAGACGGCTGTCGATGCCCTTGTACTGCGGATCTGTATCAGGAAAATGGTAACCGATGTCGCGTAGGGCGGCGGCACCTAGCAGAGCGTCGCACAGGGCATGGATGGCCACGTCGGCGTCGCTATGGCCCAGCAACCCCTTCTCCCAGGGGATATTCACTCCTCCGAGCCACAGTTCACGGCCCTCGACAAGCCGGTGGACGTCAAATCCATAGCCCACGCGCATCATAACATCTCTTAGTTGCGGCCAAACAGGTCCTTGATGCCGTCCATGTCGAAGGACAGGGTGAAGCGCAGCGTCTGGTCCAGAGGACTGTTCTGCGCCGTGGCGATCATGTAGCTGGCGTCAATCTTGATGACGTTGAGCGAGAAACCGGCACCCAGGCCAAAGTACTGGCGGTTACCGGCATACTTGCTCTCGTAGTAGTAGCCGCCACGCAGGAAGAACTGCTGGTTATAGGCATACTCAGCACCCACCGAGTAGGTGATGCGCTTGGCAAAATTGTCCTTGAAACTGTCAAAAATACCCGAAATCGAGGATTTATCCTTCCACTCCTGCAGGGCGTCGTCATAGGCCAACGCGTCCTCGTAGTCGGCCAGACGGGGCTTGGCGGGCACGAGCATCCTGTTGGCGTCAAAGGCCAGCGTCAGGTTGTTGTAGTCGGCCAGCGGGAAGGTGAAGGCAGTACCGATTTTCAGGTTGGCAGGCAGATAGGCAGGGTCGTTACCCTTGTTGTAGGACACCTTGGAACCGATGTTCGAGATATTGAAACCCAGCGACCACTGGCACTCGTTGCGGCCAATCACGGGGTACGTCGTGTAGTAGCCAGACAAGTCGGCCGAGAAGGCCGAAGCGCTCGACGTCTGGTCACCCGTGTTCATGTCGCTGTAGCCCAGGTCACTGTAGATGTAGCGCAGCACGACGCCCATCGAGAATTTCTCACTGAGCTTGCGGCTGTAACCCGCGTCCACCGACAACTCAAACGGGTTGATGGTCGATACCATGGCGCCCTCGCCATCGGTCGCCATCACCTCGCCCAACGAGAAGTAGCGCAACGAGGCGCTCACGGCCTGGTTGTCACTGCTGCCGATCTTGTAGTAACCCGACAGGTTGGCCAGGTAGATGTCGTTGACGATCTTGCGCAACCACGGCGTGTAGGACAGGGAAACGCCTGCACGGCTGTAAGCGAAAGCATACTTCGACGGATTCCAGAACTGGGAGTTGACATCGGCCTCGGTAGCGGCACCCAAGTCACCCATCGACGCGCCACGCGCATCGGGCGTGATGCTCAACGAGGTCACACCGGTGGTGACAGGGTTAAACTCCGTATTCTTGATATCGTCCTGGGACCAGGCCGTCAAAGCGGTAGCCATCAGTGCGATGGCGGCTATAGATTTTGTCAGTTTCATTTCTAATTAGAAAAATTACTATGGTCTATTTACCTAATTAACTAAGAAAACCTCCTTTTATTGTATCACGTCCCCGAATAATGGCACAAATCGCCCATCGTCACGACTAACTGCCCAGCAGCATGTCAATCAGGGACGTCACGTCCGAGATGTTGATCGAGCCATCGCCGTTCACGTCGGCAGCGACTGCGTCAAATGTCTCCAGCTCGCCACTCAGCAGATAGTCGATCAACGAGGTGACATCAGAAATGTTCACACTCCCGTCACTGTTCACATCACCAGTAATGCTTTGGACGTCCAGGTAAGGAAGATAGGTATCGGTCACATCCTTCACCTGATATTTGTTGGTCTGTGTCGTCACCTCAAAGAAAGCCGTCTGCCGCACGCCCGTCACGTCCACCGTCTGGTGGCTGCTGGCCGTGCTGCCGCCCTGGCTGAAGACGAAATTCAGCGTGTAGTGGCTGCTGGTGATGGTAAAGGTCTTGTAATAGAACTTCACGCCACCCACCATGCGGGTGTCGGTCACCACAGTGCCCGGCCAGCTGCCGCACTGCTGCACATCGTTGCTGTCCCAGCAGTAATAGGTCACCCGCGGCCAGTTGTTGGGGGCCACGGTCGGATCCTTGAGATAGACGGTAATTTCATAGGAGTCATAATCCTCGTTCACGACCGTGTAGTTGCGGGTGATGACACCGGTCACCACGCCGTTGATGAGCAGACCGGCCTTCATGGTCAGACTGCGGTTGATGGCTACACTCGAGCCGCTGGCAATCACGGTGCCGTTGGTAGCGGTGGGCTCGCTGCCGTCAAGGGTATAGACGATTTGGGCGTCGGAATTCTGGCTCACGGCGGTGAGCGTAACATTGAACGGGTCTTGACGCTTGCCGCTGGGAACGCTGGCCCAAGCGGTCTCGGTCGACGTACTCAGCGCCAGGCGGTAGTTGGTACCGCTGGCCACCAGCACATAGTTTGACGGAATGGCGTAGGCCGTGCCGCCCATCGCTGCAAGCAGGGTGCCACGGGAGCCCGTGGTGCGCTGCACGTGGTAGTTATTGTTGACACTGTAGACGTAACGGGCCGTCGTGCTCGTGTTGGTGATGCCGGCCAGTTGACGGGCATAAATCATCTGCTTGATGCTCTCTTTGTATGTCTGCCAGTGCTTGAGAAAGACACAGGGCGTGCCCGGCATGGCAAGCATATAGGCATTGGCAGCCTCGACATACTGTTTGATGGGGTCCTGGGGGTTGTAGGAGTCACGGTACTGGGTGTCGTGGTTCTCGACAAAGGTCACCGCATAGCGGCGGTAATTTGCCTCCAGGCTCAGGCCGTTGCCAGCCAGACCGGTCCAATTGTTGTTGTTCACCGCATCGCGGATGGTGTAACGGAAGGGGAAGTCAAAGGCGGCACTCTGCACCACCCCGCTCACCTTGGTAGCGTCGATCCAGGCCTTCACGGCACTCAGGTTGCCGTCCCAATACTCGCCCACCGAATAAGTCGGCGCAGCATAGGCGTTATACAGGCCCGTGTAGCTGGCGGCATAGCCCTTGGTCATGTCGTAGCGGAAACCCGCATAGCCAAAGTCATCGAGCAGCATGCGCAGGTAGGCCTTGACCGTGGTCTGCACGTTGCTGCTGGAGTGATCCAGGTCGCGCAGGCCGCTCCAGTCCTCACCGCTGTCGTTGTTGGCACTCAACGAGCGGCCGTTACTGTTGGCCCAGTTGAGTGTGGCGCCGCCATCGTCGTCGCGGCAGATGTCGGTGGACAGCAGGCGGTAAGTCGTGCCCTTATAGGTCTCGGACGGGAACGTCACCCAATCGTTGATGCTCTTGCGGTGGTTGAGGACCACGTCGGCGATGGTGCCGATGCCCTTGCTGTTAAAGGTGCTGATCATCGACAGCAATTCCGTCTTGTTGCCAAACGAACTGTTGTAAATGGAGAACCAGTACTCGGGGTCATAGCCCATTGAGGTGTAGCCGCCACAGCTGGCGCTCTGCGGAACCCACACCAACTTGAAAAACTCGGCCAATTCATCGGCCTGAGATGCAAGGTTAGTCCACCGGCTATCGTTATATGAGTCCCAGTAGAACCCCTGCAGCATCACGCCTCCGCAATTGGCAGGCCACCCCTGTGCCACTGCCAACACCGGCAGCAAGGCAACAAACACTATACTTAGAAAACGTCTCATAATTCTTGAATTTTGCAGATAATTACCACCACAAAGATAATACAATTTCTTCTGATTCAACGTCAATAACCCAAAGAAAGCAACACCATCGGGATTGGAGCAGTTTTTTACACGAATGCTCATCAATACCCATGAATGACCATAAAAAATATTCATGACCATTCGTGGACACTTATGTTCAAAATCAACCCCGGCAACGATGGTGTTGTCGGGGTCGATTGTATTTGTTGTATTTATTTCTTCCTTATATCTGAGCGCGGATGCCATTCGATTAATCCGCGTAATTCGTAGTTTTTATCAATCGCGGCTGCCGAAGAAGCGCAGCAGGTACAGGAACAGGTTGATGAAGTCGAGATAGAGGGTCAGAGCGCCCATCGTGGAAATCTTGCCCACCATGGAGGGGTCGGCCTCGGCACACATGCGCTTGATGGCCTGTGTGTCCCATGCGGTGAGGCCCACGAAGATGAGCACACCGACACAGCTGACCACCAGGTCAAACATCGTGCTCTTTAATATCAGATTCACCAGGCCACACACGATGAGGCCTAACACAGCCATAAACAGGTAGGAGCCCATCTTGGACAAATCCTGACGCGTCACATAGCCAAAGATGGACATGGCGCCAAAAGTGCCTGCCGTGATGGCAAAAGTCGTGGCAATCGAGGCACCGGTATATGCCAGGAAGATAGGCGTCAACGCCACGCCATTCAGGATGCTGTAAGCGTAGAACAGGGCGCTGGCGGCTCCACTGCTCAACTTGTCGATGCGGGCACTCAGGTAGATGACCAGACCCAACTCGAGGGCAAACACAATCCAGATTGTCGCCGTACTGCGCAGCAGCAGACCCATCAGTGCGGGGCTGGAAAGCATCAGGTAAGATGTGACGGCGGTGGCCAACAGGCCCAACGACATCTTGCCATACACCTTGCGCATCACGCCTGCGACATAACGACGCAGCGTCAATTCATTCTCGGCCTGAACAGCGGTCTGATAGCCGTTGTCATAATTCCAGTTGTTCATATTCTTGGTTTTTAGTCTTTAGTTTTAGTTTTTAGTAGCAAAAACCATGCCAACTCCTGTTTTTTACATCCTCTCGGGCACCTCGATGCCCAGCAGCGACATGCCGCGGCAGATGACGTCGGCCACGGTGGCACTGAGCAGCAGGCGGAAGGCGCGCACGGCACCGTCCTGCTCCTTGAGGATGCTGCAGTCGTGGTAGAACTGGTTGTACTCCTTGGCCAGGTCATAGATGTAGTTGGCGATGAGTGCGGGGCTGTAGTTGCGGCCGGCATCGGCAACAGCAACAGTGAAGTCGGCCAGTTTCTGGATCAGCGAAGTCTCCTTCTCGTTAGGAACCACGGCGCTGATGTCCACAGCGTTATAATCCTCGCCACACTTGCGCAATACCGACTTGATGCGGGCATGGGTGTATTGGATGAAGGGACCCGTGTTGCCGTTGAAGTCGATGGACTCGCTAGGGTCGAACAGCATGGTCTTTCTGGGATCAACCTTGAGGATGAAGTACTTCAAAGCGCCCAAACCGATCATGCGCAGCACATCGTTGCGCTCGTCCTCGGGAACACCCTGCAGGCGGCCCGGTTCACCGGCCATCTCGGTGGCGGTAGCTATCATCTCGTCCATGAGCTCGTCGGCATCAACGACGGTGCCCTCGCGGGATTTCATCTTGCCGTTGGGCAGCTCTACCATGCCGTAGGAGAAGTGCACCAGGTCCTTGCCCCACTTGAAGCCCAGCTTGTCGAGCAGCAGTGAGAGTACCTGGAAGTGGTAATTCTGCTCATTTCCAACCACATAGATCATGCGGTCGATGGGATAGTCCTTGTAGCGCAACTGGGCGGTGCCGATGTCCTGAGTCATATAGACCGAGGTGCCGTCGCTGCGCAGCAGCAGCTTGTGGTCCAGGCCGTCGGGCGTGAGGTCGGCCCACACGCTGTTGTCCTCCTTGCGGTAGAACAAGCCCTTGTCGAGGCCCTCGAGCACGGTATCGCGGCCCACCAGATAGGTGTCGCTCTCGTAGTAGATCTTGTCAAACGAGACGCCCATGCGGCGGTAGGTCTCGTCAAAGCCAGCATAGACCCAATTGTTCATCTTCTCCCACAGGGCACGCACCTCAGGATCGCCTGCCTCCCAGCGGCGCAGCATGTCGTGTGCCTCCAGGATGAGCGGAGCCTGCTTCTCGGCCTCTTCGGGGCTCATGCCCTTCTCGACGAGTTCCTTGATCTCGGCTTTGTAGTGCTTGTCAAAGGCCACATAGAAGTCGCCGATCAGGTGGTCACCCTTCTTGCCTGTGGACTCGGGTGTGTCACCGTTGCCCCACTTGAGCCAGGCGAGCATCGACTTGCAGATGTGGATGCCGCGGTCGTTGACGATATTGGTCTTGACTACCTTGTAGCCGTTGGCCTCCATGATTTTGGAGAGGCTGAAGCCCAGCAGGTTGTTGCGCACGTGTCCCAGGTGCAACGGCTTGTTGGTGTTGGGCGAAGAGTACTCGATCATCACCAGCTGGCTGTCGTCGGTGGCGGCAGTAAAGCCATAATCGGGCGTCTGGGCGACATGCTTGAGCACGCCGGTCCAGTAGGTAGGCTTGATGGTGATATTCAGGAAGCCCTTAATGACGTTGAACTTCTCCACGACGTCGCAGTGGGCCAGCATGTGCTCGCCAATCTCCTGCGCCGTCACGTCGGGCGCCTTGTGCGACGCCTTCAGGAAGGGGAATACCACAATCGTCTCGTTGCCCTCAAATTCCTTCTTGGTCGTCTGGGGAACGATCTTTTCGGCGGGAAATTCCACGCCATACAGCTCCTTGACCGCTGCAGCGGCGGCCTGAGCCAAAATAGTATCAATCGACATCATCTATATTTCAAGTTATTAGTTATTATTCTTTATTTCCTTATTTTTAGCGGAGGTCTTGACCGGGTCAAGCACGATAAGCTTGTTGATGGGTGTTCCGCCATAGTTCCTGCCATCATAGTAGGTGCCAAAGTAGCGGTACAGTCCGGCTGGAACCTTCTTGCCGTTCATATCCTTCATATCCCAAGTGACGGGTAGACTGCCTAAATCAGATTTCCACACCAGCTTTCCAGTAGCGTCGGTAACGCGGACCATCATATCGGGAATCATGGTCATCTCAGTCTCGACATCAAAGCTTACCGTGCCATTGACATAGGCTGGTGATTTGTCACATGTAATATTGGCCACAGCGTACTGGCCCACCATGAATGAAATGGTACGGGAGGAACTATTGCCCAGCATATCATAGACCAGATAAGTCAACGTGTGCTCACCTTCGGTCAGGTTCGCCAACGGGAGCTGGATAGCGACCGACTTGCCACCATCAGATACCGTCAGGTTACTTGTCACATCGCTGAAGGATTGCTTGCCGCCATCAAGCTGTAGCTTCATACTGGTGGAGGCAGAGTTGGGCTGGATGTCAATGCACTCATTGTCACGCACGTTGATGTAAAGCATGGCATCAGGCGAGACAACCGCGCCATCGGTGAACGAGGCGGCATCGTTCAAGTACATCGCCTCGATAACGGGGGGCTCATTGTCAGCCAAAATCTGGGTCTCATCATAGGGGAGCATCTCAACCTGTTTTGTGAAGCCGTTCACCATGTAATCGGTGTTATCCTTGTGAGCATACACGCGCAAGAGCATCATCAGCGTCTCGGTCTTGCGGCCCAACTGAATTCTGGGGGCAATCATCGTCCCGGTGAACATACCGTTGACTACACGGCCCGAGATTTCGGCCAGCTTTTGGCGGTCCATATAGATCTCCCGCTCCACCGTCTGGACGCCCAAAAAGCCCGTCAATGTAGTGAACAGGTATTCACGGTCATAGAGTATCACCGTTGCGTCACCATTGAAGCCGGTATCGATGTTGCCGTCGGCATCCACTACCTGGGCTTTAATTTCGAATTTGGACAGCGGCCTGATTCCTGCTACCGATGCTGTATCGGTCATGTCGGTGCCGTTCACGCTAGTGATATTGAAGCGGGAAATGGGATAGTTTACCTTCATCGCAGGGTCTCCCAAAAGGAAGAACGACAACTTGTTGGAATTAGATTCCACGAAGCCCAGTTTGCTCTGCTTGTAGGCCTCGCCCAACGTGGGCATCACTCTGTTCCTATCGTAGCTGAACAGCGCATTGATGAAATACTGATTCAGCCTGTCGTTAGCGCTGCCCTGCACCATGCGTGATGATGCCAACAGTGCGATGGCGCCGCCGTCACGCTTGTGAAACATCGTTTCGGCGATGCCGCGCATCTCATTGTCGTAGTGTGCCACATCACAGCAGGCCAACGACATAATGGGATAGTGGGAATAAGATGTGCGGGATACATCGGCAGTGGTCCACATATTGTTGTATTTGGTCAACGACACCGAGCCAGCATGGCCCACATAGGTCGCATAGTAGGCGCCATCTCTGAGCAGATAACTGAACTGACGCTTAGCCTCGGTCGCCGTTTTGCGCACAACGTCAACATCCTCTTCGGTCGTTGAACGGGGATACATGCTGTTGTGAACCGTGTTCACGTGCATACCCGTATTCAGGTTATTGTCAATCTGGTTCTGATAGCCTTGACCCTGGTACAAGTACTCTCCCTGGTCGGGCGAGTCACTCGACACGATGGTGTGGTTGCGCCACACGCCATAGTCGGGGGTAGCGTAATACTCCACAATCTTGTCAACGTCGCTGCGTGCCTCCTCGGCATCCACACAGGTAATACGGCCAACGCCGATGCTCAACTTATCTTTGCTTAGGTTAGTACCCGAATTATCCTCCAGAAAACCGAAGAAATCGTCACTCGTGTAGCTGACGCCCAATTCATTGCTGTTATCACTCTGATAAGTAAGCAACATATCAGGATGGCTGCCGAACAACTCCCTGTTGTCATACGAGCCCGTGCCAAAGAGCAGCAGATTCTTGAACTTGTCGCTATCACGGTCATACAGCATCTTGCACAACAGTCGATAGGCCATGGCATCGCGCGTGCCGCTGGAGAACTCGTTGAATACCTGATTCTGGGTCACGACAGCCACGTCAATGCCGTCAACGGCACGATGCAGGTCGGCGAGACGGTTGGCCTGCTCAAGGAACGCGTCCGTCGTGATGATGAGGAAGTCGGGAACCTGCATGGCATGCAGATTCTGGTTTGCCACAGGCTCAAAGCCCGAAATCTTCTTCAAGGTCTTTGAGGGGTCAAAGGCCACATAGGTCGAATTAGAGGCTGCGCTTGAGTAGAATGCCAGACCGCTACCGCTCTCGTCATCATAGGGATAAGTCGTTATCTTCATCGGCAACTTGGTGCTGGTGATATTCCACACCACCGTGTTCGACGAGGCGCCAGGCAACTCAAAACGCTCCTTGCCGTTAGTCGCTGCAAAGCCCATTAGCATCTGGTTATCGGCCATATTGGCCAGAACATTATTCTGTTTATAAGTCAGGATAAAATAATCCAGTCTGGCCAGACTGGCCGGATGGGTCGCATCGGTGTACTTGAGCAACGGTTCATACTGTCCCCTCTCGGCAGGAGCGCTCAATTTGAGCGATTCATAGGGCGAAACTTCATTGTAGAAAACATACTCAAGTGGCATGTGGATGGTTGATGTGGCTTCGGAATACTGCAGGGTATCGGAAATGCCGCCACTGTGCAATACCGCTAGGGCATAAGACGTCTGGGCCGCACTGGCGGCGATGGACGAATGAACCACAACAGAACTGTCAGCAAGATGCGGCAAGTAGTAGTCAATCTTTAATGATTGGCGCGCGAAACCTTCTCCCAGTATATCTTTACCCGAGCTGGCCATACTCAACAACTCACGCTCATGGTAAAAGTAGTTCATACTGGTGGGAGTGCTCACATAATTGCTAACTGGGGACACATTCTTCTTGGTCGGCGTCACATCGGCCGAAGCGTCCTGGGTAAGGAGATAACATCCCACCTGAGAATACGGATTTAACGTTCGAGTATAGTGAGGTAACGTGGTATAATTGGACAAGGTAAAAGATACCGGACCGTTGCCGTAGAAGCAAATCTTGTCGTTGGTGCGCAACATGGGCACAGGCTTCAAGTCATCGCTGGCGTTGCCGTTGAGTTTCTCATTGATACCGTTGCCGCCAACACCATAGATGTGGACCCTCGCAGGATTGCTGAAGCCCATTTCCATCAACTCGTCGTAGGTGATTTCATAGATTCCACTTTCAGGAATCGAAATTTTCACCCAATTGCCCGCGGAGAGTTTGGAATTGGTGGCATAGATTGATGGATTGAACGCGTAAGCATAGCCGACGCACAAAGTAGCCATCATGGCTACGCACGTTAATTGAATCTTTGTCAGTTTACGCATATTTCTTATAATTAATTGTTGTCTATTATTTATTACCTGCTAATTGCGTGCGGTCTTGACCGGTTCAAGAATGACCAGATTCTTGATGGACGTGCCACCATAGTTCACTCCGTCATTGTAGGTACCGAAGTAGCGGTACAGTCCCGCAGGCACCTTGTTGCCGTTCATGTCCTTCATGTCCCAAGTCAAGGGGAAACTGCCGGCATTGGTCATCCACACCAGGCGGCCAAGCGCATCAGTGATACGGACGGTCATTTCAGGCAGAACCGACAACTCGGTTTTGACATCGATGCTGATCATGTTATCGCTATCGAGGAAGGCGGGCATCTTGTCGGCCACCAGATCGGCCGCAGAGCCTTGTCCCACCACAAAGGATATGGTGCGGCTTGCCTGGTTGCCCAGCATGTCTGACACCGTATATGTCAGTGTGTGCAATCCCACTGTCAAGTTCGATACGGGGAACTCAATTTTCACTACCTTGCCACCGTCGTCGGCCGTGGCATAGCATACCACGTCCTCATAAGACTGCTTGCCGCCGTCGAGCTGAAGCTTCATCGTATTGGCGACTGAGTTGGACTGCATGCTGATGCCCTCGTTGTCGCTGGCGCTGATATACAATACTGAGTTAGGTGCAACCACCGAACCATCGGCAAAAGTCGCCGCATCGTTCATATACATGGCTGTGATAACGGGCGCCTCATTGTCATTGATGGCCGTCGATTCATTAAACGGCATCATCATCACCTGCTTGGTGAAGCCGTTCACCATGTAGTCACTACCCGTCTTGTGGGCATACACGCGAATCAGCATCATCAACGTGTCGTTAAGATGTTCCAGCGTAACCCTGGGAGCAATCATCGTTCCCGTGAACATGCCATTGGTGACGTGGCCTGTGATCTCGGCCAGCTTGGGACGGTCAACATATATGTCACGGTCACCAAAACCGAAGAAGGATAATGTTGTGAACACTTTCTCCTTGTCATAGAGCGACACCGTTGCATCGCCATTGAAACCGGTATCAATATTGCCCTCCTCGTCAACGACCTGAGCCTTTATCTCAAACCTGCTCAACGGGGTGATTTGCGCCATTTGTGAGCCCGTCATGTCGGTGCCGTTCACGCTGGTGATGTTGAAGCGGGAGATGGGATAATTCACCTTCATCGCCGGGTCGCCCAACAGGAAAAACGACATCTTGTTGACGTTTGCCGAAGTAAAACCCAGCTTGCTGTCCCTGTAGGCCTCGCCCAGTGTGGGCATCACCCCCTTGCGGTCGTAGCTGAACAGCGCGTTGATGAAGTACTGGTTCAACCTGTCGTTGTGGGAGGCAAACACCATACGCGACGACGTCAACAACGCGATGGCACCGCCGTCACGCTTGTGGAACATCAGCTCGGCGATACCGCGCGTGTCGTTGTCATAGTGCGCGACATCACAGCAGGCAGTGCTGAAAATCGGATAGTGGGGATAGGTCGTGCGGGCAACGTCACCCGTGATCCACATCCTGTTTTGCTTGGTGAATGACGATGGACCAGCATGGCCGACATAAGTAGCGAAATAAGCTCCTGATTTCAAGTAGTTGCTCATCGCGCGTTTAGCCTCGGTAGCCGTCTTGCGCGCAACTGCAAAGCTTGGTTCAAGCGTCGAGCGGGGGTACATGCTGTTGTGAACCGTGCTCACGTGCATACCCGTGTGCAAATCCTCTTCAATCTGGTTCTGGTAACCTTGTCCCTGGAACATGTATTCACCCTGGTCGGGTGAGTCACTAGATACCAGTGTGTTGTTGCGCCATACGCCATAATCGGGGTTGGCGTAGTACTCTACAATCTTGTCAACGTCGCTGCGCGCCTCGTCGGCATCGGCACAGGTGATGCGGCCAACGCCGATACGCAGCTTGTCGTTGGGGATATTGGTGCCCGAATTGTCATCCAACAAGCCGAAGAAATCGTCACTCGTGAAACTGGTGTTCTCAATATTGCTGTTGTCGCTTTGGTAAGTCAGCAGGTCATCGGGGTGCTGCCCCATAATCTCGCGGTTGTCGAATGAGCCTGTGCCCATGAGCAGCAGATTCTTGAACTTGCTGTTATCACGGTCATACAGCATCTTGCACAACAGACGGTAGGCCATCGCATCACGCGTGCCGCTGGAAAACTCGTTGAACACCTGATCCTGGGTCACCACAGCCACATCGATACCGTCAACAGCACGATGCAGGTCGGCCAGGCGGTTGGCCTGCTCCAGATAGGCGTCGGTGGTGATGATGAGGAAGTCGGGGACCTGCATGGCATGCAGGTTCTGGTTCTCCACAGGCTTATATCCCGAAATCTTCTTCAGTGTCTTGGCCGGGTCAAATGCCACATACATCGAGCGGGAAACCGCTGTTGAGAAGAAGGAGACACCAGTACCAGCTTCATCGTTATAGGGGATTGTCGGTATCACCATCGGGTTGTGGGTGTTATTAATGAACCACACAATGGTGCTGGACGGTGCATTGGGCAGCATGAAGCGGTCTTGCCCCCTCGTGATACCATACCCCATGAGCAACTGGTTGTCGGGGGCATCGGCAAGGATATTCTCTTGTTTATAGGTCAGGATGAAATAGTCCAAGCGAGCGATGGAGGCCGTTATACCGTCGGCCGAAGGAGTGATTATGGGCTCATATTGGCCACGCTCGGCGGGCTTAATCAGTTTTTGCTTCGCATAGGGCGAGGCAAAGTTATAGTACACATAATTTGTCGGTTGATTGATGCGTGAAGACGACTGAGAATATAACGTCGTGTCGGAAATGCCGCCACTGTGCAACACCGAGCCGGCAAACATGGACCCTGTCGTGTAGGCAGCGATGGCCGTGTGAACGACGATGGAACTGTCGGCCAGGTGCGGCAGATGGTAATCGACAAATACCTGCTGCCTGGAGAAATCCTCTCCAAGCATTTCCTTACCCGTACTCGTCAAACTCGTCAACTCATATTCATGGAAAAAATAGCCCAAACTGAGTGGATTGTTCACATATTCACTCACTGGTGACGTCACCTTCTCGACCGGGGTCCGATCGGGCTCAGCATCTTCTGTCAAGAAGTAGCACCCCACTTGGGAATAGGGGTTGAACACGCGCGTGAAGTGAGGATTCGTGCTGTAGTCACTCAGGGTGAATGCTACAGGACCGTTGCCGTAGAAACAGATCTTATTGCCAGTGCGCAGGATAGGCACCTGACTCAAGTCATCAGTTGCAGAGCCGTCGAGCTTCTCGCTGATGCGGTTTCCGCCCTTGCCGTAAACGTGCACCTTGCTGGGGTTAGTGAAGCCCATTTCGCGGAGCTCGGTATATGTGATCTCATAGACTCCATTTTCGGGAATCGAAATCTTCACCCACTTGCCCGTAGAGAGCTTGGACTGGGTTGCATAGATCGATGTATTGAATGCGCCCGCAGGGCTGGCACACAAGAGGGCCAACAGAGCCAGGCATGCAACTTGAAGTCTGAACAATATGCGCATATTCTAATTCTTTTAGTTAATGTCTTGTAACTGTGTTGATTATATCGTGCCCGTTTTCACAAGAGCCCATATATTCAAACTACAAAGGTATAATTTTTTTCTTGAATCCCAAAATCAAGCATGTTTTCTGCCATTTCAAGCGAGAAAAACGGCATGAACAAAGCAGGGAACAGGGGAAGCGTTCCCCTGGTCCCTGTATTTATTCCCTTAGTCTTACTGGCCGGAATCAGTTGCCGCTGACGGCGCTGTTGAGCGGGTCCAGAACGATGAGCCTGTTGATGGGAGTGCCGCCGTAGTTCACGCCGTCGTTGTAGGTGCCGAAGTAGCGGTACAGGCCCGCAGACACCTTCTTACCGTTCATGTCCTTCATGTTCCACGTGACGGGGAAACTGTCGGCACGGGTCATCCACACGAGTTTGCCTGTGGCATCGGTCACGCGTACCGTCATGTCAGGCACCAGTGTCAGCTCAGACTCCACGTCAAATTTCACGACACCGTCCAGGAAGGCCGGCATCTTGTCGGGCACAAGTTCGACCAAGCTATTCTGCCCCACCATGAACGTGATGGTGCGGCTGGTGCTGTTACCCAGCATGTCGTGCACCGTGTAGGTCAACGTGTGAAGCCCCTCCGACAGGCTCGACAGCGGGAACTCGACGTTCACCACCTTGCCGCCGTCATCCATCGTGGCATAGCACGTCACGTCCCCATAAGACTGCTTGCCGCCGTCTAGCAGCAGTGTCATAGAGGCAGCGACCGAGTTAGACTGCATGCTGATGCCCTCGTTGTCGCGGGCGCTGATGTAGAGCATGGCGTCAGGGGCAACCATGGCGCCGTCGGTGAATGAGGCCTCGTCGTTGAGGAACATCGACGTGATGACGGGCGCTTCGGTGTCTTTCAAGGCTACCGACTCGTCATAGGGCAACATTTTCACCTGCTTGGTGAAGCCGTTCACCATGTAGTCGGTGCCATCCTTGTGGGCATACACGCGCAACATCACTTCCTTGTTGCTGGCCATGGGTGACTTGGGGGCAATCATCATTCCCGTGAACACACCGTTGACCACGCGGCCCGTGATCTGAGCCAGTCGGGGGCGGTCGGTAAAGATGTCGCGCTCTGTTGTGACGTTATTGACCGGGAAGGACAAAGTCGTGAACAGGTCCTCGCGGTCATAGAGTGTCACTGTCGCGTCGCCATTGAAATGCGTGTCAAGGTTGCCACGGGCGTCCGCCACTTTGGCCGTGATTTCAAACCGGCTCAACGGGTGGATTTCAGGCATCTCGCCTTCGGTCATTTCGGCGCCGGTTAAAGGGGTGCCGTTAACGCTGGTGATGTGGAAACGCGAGATGGGATAGTTCACCCTCAAGGCAGGGTCACCCAGCAGGAAGAACGACATTTTGTTCATGTCCGACGCGGTGAATCCGAGTTTGCTCTCCCTGTAAGCATAGCCCAACGTGGGCATTACGCCCTTGCTGTCATAGCTGAACAGGGCGTTGATGAACTGCCGGTTCAACTTGTCGTTAGGGGAAGCATACACCATTCGCGATGATGTCAGCAGCGCGATGGCACCGCCGTCACGCTTGTGGAACATCAGCTCGGCGATGCCGCGCGTGTCGTTGTCGTAGTGGGCCACGTCACAGCAAGCGGTCGAGAAGATGGGATAGTGCGGATAGGCCGTGCGCGACACGTCGCCTGTGGTCCACATCCTGTTCTTCTTGGTAAATGAGGCAGGACCGGCATGGCCGACGTAGGTGGCGAAATAGGCACCTTCTTTCAGGTAGTGGCTCAGCATCCGCTTGCCCTCAGAGGCCGTCTTGCGGTCAATCTCGAAGGTGGGCTCGAGCGCCGAGCGGGGATACATGCTGTTGTGCACGGTGCTCACGTGCATGCCCGTGTTCAGGTCGTTGTCGATCTGGTTCTGGTAGCCCTGGCCCTGGAACATGAACGTTCCATTGTCGGGCGAGTCGCTCGTCACGAGGGTATTGTTGCGCCACACGCCATAGTCGGGATTGGCGTAATATTCCACGATTTTGTCCACGTCGCTGCGGGCCTCATCGGCATCGATGCAGGTGATGCGGCCCACGCCGATGCGCAGCTTGTCGGCGGCGACATTCGTGCCCGAATGGTCATCCAGCAGGCCGAAGAAATCATCACTCGTGAAGCTGTTGTTCTCAATGTTGCTGTTATCGCTCTGGTAGGTCAACAGGTCATCGGGATGCTGACCCATGAGCTCGCGGTTGTCGAACGAGCCCGTGCCGAACAGCAGCAGGTTCTGGAACTTGTCCTTGTTGCGGTCATACAGCATCTTGCAAAACAGGCGGTAGGCCATGCCGTCGCGCGTGCCGCTGGAGAACTCGTTGAACACCTGCTCCTGGGTTACCACGGCCACATCGATGCCGTCAACGGCACGATGCAGGTCGGCCAGGCGGTTGGCCTGCTCCAGGAAGGCGTCCGTCGTGATGATGAGGAAGTCGGGTACCCCCATGCCGTGCAGGTTCTGGTTCTCGACAGGAGTATAACCCGAAATCTTCTTCAGCGTCTTCGTCGGATTGAACGCCACATAGGTCGAGTGCGTGGTGGGGGTGGAGAAGAAAGCGAGACCGCTTCCGCTGTCGTCGTCATAAGCCGTTGTCGGCACCTCAACCGGGTTGTTGGTGTCGCTGATGGACCACACCACCGTGCCGACCGAGGCATTAGGCAGCATGAAACGCTCACTGCCACGCGTGGCACCATAGCCCATAAGAATCTGGTTCCCAGCGGCATTGGCAAGGATGTTCTCATGCTTGTAAGTCAGGATAAAGTAGTCCAGATGCAAGATTGGAGCAGTACCCGCGTCGGTCGAGAATCGAATCATGGGCTCATACCGGCCTTGCTCGGCAGGATGGGTCAACTTCAGCTTGGCATAGGGCGATGCGAAGTTGTAGTACACATAATCCGTCGCCTTGCTGATGCGAGAAGCAGACGCGGAATAGACCGTCGTGTCGGTGGCACCTCCACTGTGCAACACGGCGTTGGCGTAGGCCGACTCTGAGGGAAAGGCGGCAATCACCGTCTGCACGACGATGGAACTGTCGGCCAAATGCGGCAGGCGGTAGTCGATGAATACCCGCTGCTTGGAAAAATCCTCGCCCAGCATTTCCTTGCCCGTATTGGACACGCTCATCAGCTCTCGCTCATGGTAGAAGTAATCCAGGCTGTAGGGATTGTCGGTATAGTTGCTGACCGATATTTCGTCCCTTCTCTGAGGTGTCACGTCGGCCGATGACTCCTGGGTCAGGAAGTAGCAACCCACCTGGGAATAGGGGTTGAACACGCGCTTATAACGGGGGTTCGAGTTGTAGTCGGTGAGGCTGAACGACACAGGGCCGTTGCCGTAGAAACAGATCTTGCTGCCCTTGCGCAGGATGGGTACCGGCTTCAGGTCATCGACGGCTGTGCCGTTGAGCACCTCGCTGATGCGGTTGCCGCCCACACCGTAAACGTGCACCTTGCTGGGGGCGGTGAAGCCCATCGCCCGCAACTCGGTATAGGTAATCTGATACACCCCACTCTCGGGAATCATAATCTTCACCCATTTGCCAGTAGCAAGCTTGGACTGGGTCGCATAAATCGATGTGTTGAACGCGCCCGCATAGCTGGCACACATGGCGGCCAGCATAATCACACAAGCAACTTGAAATTTTGTCAGTTTGCGCATATCCATGAGTTTTTTCTTTTCTACCTTGTATCGTGTTCGATCCCTCGAGCACCCATACATTCAACCCACAAAGATACACTTTTTTCTTTATAGTCCCAAAATCGGGTTTGATTTCTACTATTATCCACAAATCAGGGACCAGAGGAAACGTTCCCCTAGCCCCTGTAATGGTCGCCTTAACTTGAAGGCTGGAATCAGTTGCCACTGGCAGTGTTCAGCGGGTCAAGCACGATGAGCTTGTTGATGGACGTGCCACCGTAGTTCACGCCATCGTTGTAGGTGCCGAAGTAGCGGTACAGACCAGCCGGCACCTTGTTGCCGTTCATGTCCTTCATGTCCCAAGTAACGGGGAAACTGTTGGCAGTGGTCATCCACATGAGCTTGCCTGTGGCGTCGGTCACGCGTACCACCATGTCAGGCACACGCGTCAGCTCGGTCTCAACGTCAAAGTTCACAACACCGTCGAGGAAGGCCGGCATCTTGTCGGCAACGAGGTTGGCAACGGTATTCTGGCCTACCATGAACGTGATGGTGCGGCTTGCCTCATTACCCAGCATGTCATACACCATGTAGGTCAACGTATGCTGTCCCTCAGACAGGTTAGACAACGGGAACTCAACATCGACCGTCTTGCCGCCGTCACTCACCGCGGCATAGCATGTCACGTCTTCATAGGACTGCTTGCCTCCATCGAGCATCAACTTCATGGTACAAGCCGCCGAATTGGCCTGCATGCTGATGCCCTCGTTGTCACTGGCGGTGATATAAAGCATGGCGTTAGGCGCTACAACGGCACCGTCGGCAAAGGCCGTCTCATCGTTCAAGAACATCGATGTGATTACCGGAGCTTCATTGTCATTGATAGCGGCTGTTTCATTATAGGGCAGCATCGTCACCTGCTTGGTGAAACCGTTTACCATGTAATCGCTGTTGTCTTTATGAGCATACACACGAATCTGCACATCATCGCCATTGGCCATCGGCGACTGGGGCACAATCATCGTGCCGGTGAACATACCATTGACCACGCGACCCGTAACCTCGGCCAACTTGGGACGATCCCTGTAGATGCCTCGCTCTACCGGCTCACCATCGACCTTGCAGGTCAAAGAAGTGAAATAATCTTCCATGTCATAGAGAGATACCGTCGCATCACCGTTGAAACCGGCATCGATATTACCCTCGGCATCAACCACCTGGGCGCTGATTTCAAACATGCACAACGGGCTTAGCTGAGCCTTTGTCGTGCCGGTCATGTCGGTGCCGTTCACGCTCGTGATGTTGAAGCGGGAGATGGGATAATTCACCTTAATTGCCGGGTCACCCAACAGGAAGAATGACATCTTGTTGACATCTGCCGTGGTGAAACCCAACTTGCTCTCCTTGTAGGCCTCGCCCAGTGTGGGCATCACGCCCTTGCTGTCGTAGCTGAACAACGCGTTGATAAAGTTCTGGTTCAGCTTGTCGTTACCCGATGCATACACCATACGAGACGACGTCAGCATCGCGATGGTACCGCCGTCACGCTTGTGGAACATCAGCTCGGCGATACCGCGCGTGTCGTTGTCGTAGTGGGCTACGTCACAGCAGGCGGTGCTGAAAATCGGATAGTGGGGATAGCGCGTGCGGGCAACGTCACCCGTGGTCCACATCTTGTTCACCTTGGTGAACGAGACGGCACCGGCATGGCCGACGTATGTGGCAAAATAGGTTCCATCAGTCAGGTAGTAACTGATCATGTGCATCGCCTCGGTGGCTGTCTTGCGGTTGATGGCGAAGGCTGGCTGAGTTGTCGAGCGTGGGTACATCGTGTTGTGGACCGAGTTCACGTGCATGCCCGTGTTCAGTTCGTTATCGATCTGGTTCTTATAGCCCTGTCCTTGGAACATATACAAGCCCTCGTCTTGTGCGTCACTCATGACCAGCGCATTGTTGCGCCACACGCCGTAGTCGGGGTTAGCGTAATACTCCACGATCTTGTCAACGTCGCTACGGGCCTCGTCGACATCGGCACAGGTGATACGGCCAACGCCGATGCGCAACTTGTCGTTGGTGATATTAGTGCCCGAGCTGTCGTCCATAAAGCCGAAGAAATCGTCACTAGTAAAACTCTGGTCACTAACATTGCTGTTGTCGCTCTGGTAGGTCAGCAGATCATTGGGATGCTCACCCATGAGCTCGCGATTGTCGAATGAGCCGGTACCGAACAGCAGCAGGTTCTTGAACTTGGTGTTGTCACGGTCATACAACATTTTGCACAGCAGGCGGTAGGCCATGGCATCGCGCGTTCCGCTGGAGAACTCGTTGAATACCTGATTTTGGGTCACGACGGCCACGTCAATGCCGTCAACGGCACGGTGCAGGTCGGCAAGACGGTTGGCCTGCTCGACGTAGTCATCAGCTGTGATGACGAGGAGATCGGGGACCGACATAGCATGCAGGTTCTGATTCTCTACAGTCTCATAGCGTAAAATCTTCTTCAGCGTTTTGGTCGGGTCAAAGGCCACATACATCGAGCGGGAACTGGGGTTGGAGAAAAAGGCGAGTCCTCTGCCGCTGGCATCATTATAGGGGTTCGTCGTCACTTCCATCGGGCTTTTGGTGTTATTAATGTACCATACCACGGTGCTGGACGGGGCATTGGGCAGCATGAACCGGTCAGTGCCCCTCGTGACGCCGTAACCCATGAGCAGCTGATTGTCGTCGGCATCAGCGAGGATGTTCTCGTGCTTATAGGTCAGTATAAAATAATCCAGTCGCCCAATAATGGAATAGCCGCTTGATGAGGTGTATTTGATCATGGGCTCATACTGGCCGTTTTCGTCTGGATGGGTCAATTTCAACGAACCGTAGGGTGTCGCGAAATTATATAGCGTGTAGCTGTTCTCCGAGGGCATGTAGATGCGTGACGAGGCCGTTGTATAGACCGTCGTGTCGGTGGCACCACCACTGTGCAGTACGGCATTGGCATAGGTCATCTCTGAGGCATTGGCAGCGATGGCCGAGTGCACGACGATGGTGCTGTCTGCCAGGTGCGGCAAATAGTAGTCGATGAGCACCCGCTGCTTGGAGAGATCCTCGCCCAGCATCTCCTTACCAGAACTGGACACGCTCATCAGCTCACGCTCATGATAGAAGTAGCCCAGGCTGACGGGATTGTTGATGTAGGAAGTCACTGATACCACGGCCTTTTTCTCAGGAACCAACTCAGAGGAAGATTCCTCTGTCAGGAAGTAGCAACCCACCTGGGAATAGGGATTGAACACGCGTGTATAATGGGGATTTGTGCTGTAATCACTTAGGGTGAATGCCACCGGGCCGTTGCCGTAGAAGCAGATCTTGTCACCGGTGCGCAAGATGGGCACCTGCTTCAGGTCATCGACATTGGCACCGTTAAGCTGCTCGCTGATGCGATTGCCGCCCACGCCGTAGACGTGCACCTTATCGGGACTGCTGAAGCCCATTTCACTCAACTCGTCGTAGGTAATCTCATATACCCCACTCTCGGGAATGACCACCTTCACCCACTTACCCGTGGCGAGTTTGGACTGGGTCGCATAGATCGAAGGGTTGAACGCGCTGGCATAGCTGGCGCACAAGACGGCCATCATGGCCACACATGCAACTTTAAATTTAGTCAGTTTACGCATATTTATCGTTTATTTGGTTGTTTTCTTTCTATCAACTTGTGTCGTTACAGTCTCACTTTCACATCCAGCACCTGACGCCCGCCGATGCAGGCTGCCAGATGGTCACCCGGACTGAGGACATGCCCCTGCGCGGCATCACCGGTGAACAGCAGGTCACCCATCTTGATGCTGCAACGGATGCTCACGGCCGCTATCAGCTCGTCAAGCGGATGCTGCATGTCGGCCAGGCAGCACTTTGCCGCCACATGGTCGCCCATCTTGAACTCGACCGCCTCGTGCACGGCATCGGCGATGTCGGTCACGGGAATCCAGTCGCCCACAATGGCAGCCCCGTCAAACGCACGGTCCAGACCCGTCAGCCGTTCGTCGTCGCTGTCGACGGCACGGACCGTGAAAGCGGCGGTAAGAGCGTCCCAGTAGCGATGGGCAAACTTGGGCGCCACACACTTGCCCAGGCGGCCCATCCGCACGACAATCGACGGCACGGCCACGAACTGGCGGGCAAAGTCAGGCACAAAGAACGGTCTGCCCGTGTACAGGATTGAGGAGTCTGCCATGAGATAGGCTTGGGGAAGGCTTTCTTCCTTGCCGTAATTCCCAGTGAAGCCAATGACCTTCATCGCGTCGTTCTTAAGTGCCTTAATGCCGTTTTACTCAGTTTGTCTGTCCTTGCATCCGATTGTAAATGATGGCCAGGTGGGCATATATCGAGGTGTTGGCGATCACCACGTTCTCGGGAGCCTTGATGCGGTAGGGCGTGAAGTTCCACAGGGCGGTGACGCCGCTGGCAATCGCCAGGTCGGCCACTTCCTGGGCACGCTCGACGGGCACGGTGAGAATGGCAATGGGAATGCGGTGCGACGTCTGCCACGACTCCAGCTCGCTGATGGAGAACACGGGAATTCCGCCCAGCTGCTTGCCGATGACCTCGTCACGCACATCAAAACCTGCCACGATATTCAGTCCATAATGCTCTAGACCATGGTCCTGCATCAGGGCCGTTCCCAGGCTACCGGTGCCGATGACCACGGCATCGTGGTGCTGGTTGAAGCCCAAAAAGTCCTCCAACTCGGTGACCAGGCTGCGCACCTCATAGCCGATGCGCGTCTTGCCACGGATGTTGAGAAACGACAAATCCTTGGCAATCTGTGACGACTGCACATTGAGTTCCTTGGAAATCTGCGTCGATGAGACATAATCCACATGCAGGTTGTCGAGCATGCGCACATAGGACAGATACCACGGCAAGCGCCTGATGGTGGGCTCGGGAAGGATAATCCGGTTGTCGTTGTTCTTGGACATGTTAAATCAGTACATGGATGCAATTAACCTACAAAATTACCTCAAATTTCATTACAGCAAGCATTTTACACCTTATTTTAGAGTAATCGCTCTCTTTTTTAACATCTGTTATGAAGAGAAACACTAGGCAGGAGATGCGAAAAGAAACGCACCTCCTGCCCAGTGCCAATTCAGCCCTTTAATCGGTTGTGAAAGGGTGTTATTCGCCAGTGACGGCCAGTTTCTTGGCCTTTGTGGCCTCCTTGATGCCATCGGCGGAGATGATGGCGCGGTAGATGTAGATGCCACCGGGCACACGGCGGCCACCATCATCCTGAAGATTCCAGGTAACGGGCACGGTGGAACCACTGCCCGGCTGTGTCGTCTGCCATATGCGGCAGCCCATCAGGTCATAGACCTCGACGGTGACTTTTACATCGGCAGCCAGATAGTTGTGGCGCACATAGAAGGTCGTCTCCGAGCTATTAAACTCGCTGTAGATGTCCAGGTCATTGGATGCGTCGATTTCAGCTACTGAGGCGTTGGTTACGTTAAAGGAGATGGTCTTCCTACTCGAGTTGCCGTACACGTCCCACACGTGAAGTCCCAGTGTGTGATGGCCCAGCGGCAAGTCATTCAACTGGTAACTGATGCTGCCAAGCGTTCCCTGCTCGGCAGACATGGGGGTGTAGCCATTCACCAAGTCATAGTAAATGGTGGAGTAGTCGAGCGTGAGGACCATGCTGCCCACGCTGCCAGCCGGCGAGAGATTCACTCCGCTCTCATCGGCCACGGTCGCCAGCAGCAGAGGCGAGGCGTTGACATCGCTGCCGTTGACGAAGGACTCGTCGTTCAAGAACATCGTGATGATGTCGGGGCCGATACTGTCGGTCTCTTGATGGTCGTCACAGCCGTAGATGTAGAAATCGGCGCAGGAGCCCTTCGCTTCCAGCGTGTCGCGGCTGTCGTAGGCATACAGGTTGATTAATGCCGGGCGGTAATTGTCGTACTCGACGTTTCTATTATCGGGAATGACGACACGCGCCGTGAACTGGCCGCCTACCACTGTATCGATGTTGATGGCGAGGCGAGAAGGATGGTCTTCATAGGTAACAGCTTTGCCATCAACACCATAGCCGTGGGTGGTCACCGACTGCTCGGGGCCATAGAGCGTCGAGATAACGTTACCATTGAAACCGGTTGCTATTTCACCGTCAAAACCGATGATTTGGCCGACGAACTCTATCGACTGATTGGGTCCGAACACCAAGGGCTCACCACCCTCACTGCCAACGGGTTGACCGTTGATGGCCTCGATGCGGGCAGTCAAGGGGGCGTAAGCCAGCCGCATAGCGGGATCGCCGAAGACAAAGAAGCGGAGTTTATTGTCATCGATATTGTTCAAATCGTTCTTTCCCAACTTGATGATGTCGCCAATGCGCTTGGGGCGACCGCTCTCATCACCAGCGAATATGTAGCGGCTCACTGCATTATTGAATTTACCGTTTGGGACAATAAAGGCAAGCCTGGGTGAAGCGATGAGCGCTATGACGCCGCCGTTAGGCTTGATGAACATCTGCTCACCACCCGATACCGAATCGTTATCAAAGCGGCAATATTCACACGATGTGGTGAACAACACTGGCAAATGGCTGTAATTCAGATTATTCTCAACGTCATCAGGCGTTAACAGCCCTTCGCTGGTCCAATTATTGGGGTCGGCATGGCCATTGTAGTTCCACCACAAGACACCCTCGCTGAGGGTGTTGAACATTTTGTCACGGGCATCAGGATAGCTGCGTGTCCCTGCCCAGGACCAAGCGTCGAAGGCGTCAGTGAACACGTAGCAGCAAGCCATATCCTCGCCACCATGGGCACGGGCAATCTCTATCATGTTCATGGACTGCTCCATAAAGATACCATAGTTCTCGTCATCGGCGACAAACATCATCTGGTTCTTCCATGAGCCGTAATCGGGCTTGGTCATGTACTTCTCGAGTTTGTTCACCGCTATGCACGCCTCGTCCACACTCTTGACAGGCATGCGCCCTACGGCGATGTTCAACGTATTTATCGGGCTAGTGCCGCTGCCGTCGTCCAGCATGGCAAAGAAGTCGTCGGTCGTTATGGAGCCTTCCTCGTTGGCACTGTATTCGGACTGCCATGTGAGCAACGTCTGATTATCCCGAGAATTGGCGTTAGTGCCAATCATGCGGTTATCATAGTTGCCGCCGCCGAACAGCAACAAGTACTGCAAGCAGTGGCCGTCATCACTCATACCACGGTCATAGAACATCTTGCACAAGCGACGGTAGGCCATCGCATCCGGAGTGCCGCTGGAGAACTCATTAAACACCTTCTCGTGGTCGAGGACCAGTACACGGAAGCTGTCATATTGTTCATGCAGGGCAGCCACACGCTGCGCCTGTTCCAGATAGGCAGCAGGGGCGAGGATAATCATGTCGGGGGTCGCCTGGGCATGGATATTCTGATTAACCACCTCACCCACCAGCTCAGGATGGGAAAATGAGGCAGCTGATTGGTCAAAGGCGATGAACTCTCGTCGGCCGCTCATGGTGGGACTAAACGCGGCTGTGCCGTCAGTCACGGTCAAATTCTGCTGCACTGGAGCATACGGCAGAGTCACATCCCACACACGGGTGGTGGCGCTGCAATCCGTGATCCGGTAAGTGGTTTCTCGGCTCGCCTGGTTCAAACCGAATGGCAGGGAACCATTCATCAAAGCCAATTGCCGCTCATAGTTGACGGTGATGAAATCCAGACGGGCTACATGTACCGTGCCTGGGCAGCTGTAATCCACCTGAAACGAGAGTTGATTGGTGTCGTTAAGGGTGAACTGTTTGATGGATTTCGACTGCTGGAAATGGGTACGAGAGAGAGAGCCGTACAAGGGAGGGATGATGTCATCACTAAGCTGCTGCAACTGTATGCCGTTGTAGCTGTAGGTCACGGTGCTGGCGGCTCCTGTGGTTTTGGCGGCAAACACGGGATAAGCCTTGACCGTGGAGCCGTTCACCATACCGTCCAGGTCAAACCGGAACGTCTGACTGCGGTTTGAATCAAAGCTCTCGCCCAGGAAGGTGCGTCCCGTATGGCCCAGATTGATGATTTCCTGCTCATGGCAGAGACGCTCGATGAAGGTATTTTGCACGGGACCGGTTGGACTATTGTCGGCCTTGGTGATGTCGAGATCATTGTAGCGGGCATCGTTGGTGACCAGGTAACTGCCTGCTGTGGCATAAGGGTGCTGCACCTGCAAGTGATCAAATCTAGCGTTCAGTTTTTTCCAGGTAGTGGGACCCTGTGCGTAAAACAAAATGCGATTGCCCGAGCGCACCACAGGCACCTGCGGGAGATCATCAACATAGTTTTCACCGAGCATCTCCTCGCTGAGCGGCGCGCCACCGTACCCGAAGACGTGAATCTGCGACAAGTCGCTGCCCAGACCCCATGTGAGGATGTCATCGGCAGTAATCTGGTAGATGCCGCTTTCCTTGACGGCAATCTTGACCCACTTGCCCTCAGCCAGTTTGCTGGCAGGCGCATAATAACTCTTTTCCAGTGCCTGTACGCTACCAGTTGAAATCACCAATAAGGCAAGGCACATCATCCAACGTGTGTAATAACTTTTCATTGTTACCTAAGTGTATGTTCTGTTAGGTCAAGATCACACTTCCTCGTGAAGGGCAGGTCTGCTTTTATACCTCTTGCGGCTTGATTGTCATGTTTGCTAACGGCTCAGCCTGTCACACTCATGGTATTCAACTGCCTGTGACGGCTAGTTTCTTGGCTTTTGTGGCCTCCTTGATGCCATCGGTTGAGATCGTCGCGCGGTAAACATAGATACCGCGAGGCACACGGCGGCCCGACACGTCGGTCAGGTCCCATGTGACGGGCGCCGACGTGTACATGTCGCTGCGGCCCGACTGGGTCGTGCTCCACACGCGGCGGCCCATCAGGTCATAGACCTCGATGGTGACACTCACTACCGCATCGGGGCGGTTGTGGCGCACGTAGAAAGAGGTCTCGACGCTGGCGGGATTGGCCGCGCAATAGACATCGGCAATCTCGGGAGCAAGGCCGTTCACCACGTTGAAGGATATCGTCCTCTCGCTCATGTTGTTATACACGTCCCACACGCGCAGGCGCAGCGTGTGCGGACCCTTGGCCAGGTCACTCAGCTGGTAGCTGATGTTGCCCTTGGTTCCCTCCTCGGCAAACATGGGCGTGTAGTAGCTGGTCACATCGTTGTAGCTGTTGGTGCCGTCGAGGGTGAGCGTCATGCTGTGCCCGATGCCTGCCGACGAGAAGTTCACGCCGCTCTCGTCGCTCACCGTGGCCAGCAGCAGCGGCGACTCGTTGATGTCGCTGCCGTCCACAAACTGCTCATTGTTCAGTCCCATGACGATGATCTTGGGGCCGATGGTGTCGGTCACCTCTTCATCCTCATAGCCGTAGATGTAGAAATCACTGTTGCCGCCCATCGCCTCGAGCGAGTCGCGACGGTCATAGGCATACAGGTTGATCAACGCGGGACGGTAATTGTCATACTCGTGGTCCACCTCGCTTGGGATGATGACGCGCACGGTGAAATGGCCACCTACCACGGTGTCCACATTGATGGCCAGGCGGTTGGGACGGTCCTCATAATTCATCACCTTGCCCTCAGGGCCATAGCCGTGGGTCACCACCGTCTGCTCGGGGCCAAACAGCGTCGAGACGACCGCGCCGTTGAAGTCGGTCATCACCTCACCGTCAGCGCCCACAATGCTGCCGCTGAACTCCACATGCTCACGTGCCTTGAACACGGGCATGTTCTCACTGTCAACGGGCTTGCCGTTGATGGACTCGACACGGGCAGTATAGGGAGCATAGGCCAGGCGCAGAGCGGGGTCGCCGAAGACAAAGTAGCGCAGCTTGTTGTCGGTCGAGGAGCGCAGGTCGTTTTTCGCCAGACGGATGATGTCGCCCACGCGGCGTTGCTTGCCCTGATCGTCGCGGGCAAACACATACCTGCCGACGGCCGACGTCAATGCGCCGTTATCAGCAATAAAAGCCTTGCGGGGCGGGCACACCAGGGCAACGACACCGCCGTTGGGATTCAGGAACATGTGCTCGCCGCTCGACAACGTGGCATTGTCAAAAGCGCAGAATTCGCACGTGGCGGCATACAGCACAGGCAATCGCTTGTAGAAGAGCTGGGTCTCGACATCCGAGCGCATCAGCAGGCCCTCGGCAGTCCAGTTCTGGGTGCTGGCATGGCCCACATAGTTCCACCACAGGACACCCTCGCGCAGCGCGGTGAACAGCTTGGTGCGCGCGTCGGGATAAGTGCGTGCGCCGCCAGCGCTCACGGCATTGAAGGCATCGGTATAGACGTAGTTGTAAACAATATCTTTGCCGCCATTTGCACGGGCATGGGCAATCAGGGTGTCGGACTGCTCCATGTGTGCGCCCTTGTTCTCGTCATCGGCGACAATCAGGGCCTGGTTCTTCCACGAGCCGTATATGGGCGATTCAACATATTTTATCAGCTTGTTGACCACCGTGCGGGCCTCACCGACGCTCTTGACGATCATGCGGCCCACAGCGATGCTCATGCGCTCGTTGTTGGTGGTGCCAGAACCATCTTCCAGCGAACCAAAGAAGTCGTCGGTGGTGATGGAACTGTCGTCGTCCTTGCTGTACTGGGTCTGCCACGTGAGCAGGCGCGGATAGTTGAGCTGGTTGGCATCGGTGCCCACCAGGCGGTTGTCATAGCTGCCGCAACCCATCAGCAACAGGTAACCCAACTTGTGGCCTCCTTCGTCAGCTCCGCGGTCATAGAACATCTTGCACAGCCTGCGGTAGGCCATCGCGTCCTGTGTGCCGCTGGAGAACTCGTTGAACACCTTGTCCTGGTCAAGGACCAGAACGCGGAAGTGGTCGGTCTCCTCATGCAGCTTGGCCACACGGCGGGCCTGGTCGAGGTAGGCACTGGGCGACACGATAATCATGTCGGGCGTGGGCTCGCCATGGATATCCTGGTTGGAAACCTCGCCCAGCAGCTCAGGGTGAGAATAGGTACCCGATTCGTCAAAGGCCACAAACTCGCGTCGGCCCCCACTGGCGGGAGTGAATGACACAGTACCCTCGCCCGCCTGGGCATTGAGCTGCACCGGGGCAAAAGGTGCCGTGACATCCCACACGCGGGTCGCGCTGCCGCAACCGCTCAGGCGGTAAGTCTTGTAAGTCTGGGCATCCTGCAGACCAAAGCACAAAGAGCCGTTGCGCAGGGCCAGTTCGCGCTCATAGTTGACGGTGATGTAGTCCAAACGAGCCAGTTTGGGCGTTCCGGGACAGGAATAGGTCACCGTATAGTTCAAATCGTTGGTGCCGTCGAGCGTAAAGGTCTTGACCGATGTACTGGAGGTGGTTTCGTAAAAGTCCGAGGACGTGGTCACGAAGATCAGGTCATCGCTCAAGGCAGGCAACGGTGTGTTGTTATAGCTGTAGGTCAGGGTGCTGGATGCCGCATCACACTTGGCGCCGAACATGGTGATTACCTTCACCTCGCTGCCCTGCAGCAGGTTATCGAGTGTGAATTTGAACGTCTGGGACTTGTTGGACAAGAAACTCTCGCCCAGGAAGACGCGCCCCATCTCGCCGGGATTGACGATTTCCTGCTCATGGTAAAGGCGCTCCAGATAGGACGTGACGACCGAGCCCACGGGCTCCTTGTCGGCCTTGACGGGCTCGATGTCGGTGAAGCGGCTGTCGTTCGTGACAAAATAGCTGCCCGAAAGAGCATAGGGATGCTGCACCTGCACCTGGTCAAAGCGGCTATTCAGGCGTTTCCAGGTTATGGGACCCTGGGCATAGAACAGGATGCGGTCGGCAGTGCGCACTACGGGCATCTGCGGCAGGTCGTCGGCATAGTTGTCGGCGTTCATCTTCTCACTCAACGGAGCGCCGCCATAGCCGAACACATGAATCTGCGACAGGTCGCTGCCCAGACCCCAGCTGCGGATGTCGTCGGCGGTGATCTGATAGATACCGCTCGAGGTCACCGCAATCTTGACCCACTTGCCTGTAGCCAGCTTGCTGCTCTCGGCATAGAAGCTCTTGTCCAGCGCGTGCATGGAAAATGCGCAACAGGCCATGACCAAAACGGACACGGCTGCACGGACGAAATATTTCATCATTTTCATCTTCAGTTTTCTGTTATATACCTTTATAACGGAATATGGCGCCCTTTATTGCCCGATGGGTGACAATCACGGCATAACGGGCACAGCGACAGTGATGTAATGGCCCTCGGCGCAACGTGTAATCAGGCGGTAACGGCGGTCGTCGCAACGGGCAAAAAATGAGGTTTCCCCGGCCAGCACTTCAAACGGTTCCACAGTGATGCCGTTGGTCCAGTCGATGGCACTGTTGCGCTCGGCCTTGATGACGGCCTCTTTGGCCGTCCAGGCGATTATGTGGGCAGCAAGATGGTCAGGGTTGATGAATTGCTGTTCGCTGGCATTGAGGAATTTATTGCGTACTTTAATAACCTGCGAGCGGTCATCCTGCTCGGCATCCAAGCCGATAATGAGGTCTTCGTTCCAGGCCAGTGCCACCAACCTCATCGTGTGGGTGATGCTGATGTTCACCTCCATCCCTTGGAGGGAAGGCGCCCCCTGCCCATCGTGCAACAGCGTGACAGGCCACCCGAAGGCATGGCACAGCAGCAGCCGCTCGGCCGCCTTCTCGCGCTGCCGCTTCACCGGCAACTCCTCCAAATCCTCAACCGGAATTCCCGCCTCACGGCACAGCGCCAGCAGCCGCGGCACCTCTTCTTCGAGCCGCCACACCAGCACCCTCGTGCCGCCGGGATATGTCATTTCCTGAACCAACATCACACTGTTACTGTATATTTTGGAATATTCAACTGATTCTAAAACCACTAACCGTTGCCATCAATGTGGGCCCTACTTTGACGACATGTCATTGATGTCCGACAAGTCCACTTTATAGACTACCGAAGGAATCACCTCCTTTTGAATAAACATCATCATATAGATGGGAGCATACAGGACGGCCCCATCAACCGTTAAATTGCTGTTGCACAAGACATATGCCTCCGATATATTGTAATTCTCACAACTGATAACATTATTGAGGGCCCTGTGGGTGTGATAGTCTTTGCCGGATTTCACTTCGATAGGAATGACACGGCCTTCCCGTTCAATAACAAAATCCAATTCACCCTGTCGCTTGCTGTTAAAGTAATAGGGAGAATAGCCATGAGCACGCAGCTCCTGAGCAACAGCATTTTCATAGACCGCACCATAATTGATGCCCGTGTCACCATCGATGAGCTCCAGCTGTATGCCTTCACTATACTGGCATGACAACAAGCCCACATCATTCTGGAACAACTTGAAGAGATTGCGGGAACGGGCCAGCAGTAGCGGGAATGTCGGTTCTTCAACATTATATACAGGGATTGCGACTCCAGCATCTTTCAGCCACAAGAAACTGTTCTCATAACGAGAGAACTTGAAATGCTCGTTCAAGTTCTTGAGAACAAATCGCTTGTTCTTGGCATTCAGTTCAGGAGGGATGAGATTAAAGATCTCCTGGATGTACAATTTGTTGGCTGGATCATATTTGGCGATATCCCGCTTGTACAGACGGATAATCGCCTGCTGTTCCCTAATGACATCCTGAAGGTTATTGGTATCCAGGTAGTGTTGAACCACGGCAGGCATTCCACCCACGACCAGATAAAGCCTGAACAGCCTCATCATGCGTTCATGCACTACAGCATCTACCGGTTCACGCTTATTCCATGCATCCTTGATGGAATCGAGCACAGCCGCTGATAGTCCTAGTGCCAGTACAAATTCCTCGAAATCCAGTGGAAACAGTTCCACCACATCCATATATCCCACAGGCTCGGAACGCAAATCCTTCAGTTCCACTCCCAACAGAGAGCCACTCAACAGATATCGGTAACTACCCTCCTCTACCAGGAATTTGATCGCTGTCACCGCTTCGGGGCATTCCTGCACCTCATCAAAGAAAATGAGTGTTTCGCCCTTTACCAACGGCTTATCAACAAATGCCGATAGCCTCAATAATATGTCATCACAGCCACTCCCTCCGTCAAAGATACGTTTTGCCGACGGATTTTCAGCAAAATTGATTTCAATGAAATGAGCAAAATTGGCTTCTCCAAAATGCCGGATTGAAAAGGTTTTTCCCGTCTGTCGAGCCCCCGTGACCAGTAATGCTTTCTTATCCTTCAAGAAAACATCACACAAATAACTGTCTATCTTGCGTTTAAGCATACTTTTGTCCGTTTTTCCAACGCAAAGTTAGGTCTTTTTGTCCGTTTTTCCAACAATTATTGACACAAATTTGTCCGTTTTTCCAACAAAAGGACGGGGTTAGGAGGGAACGGAAATTAAAGGAGGGGATTCAGCCGACGCCGTTCTTGGCGAGGTCGATGCGGGTGAGGACCTTGGGATTGTCCTCGCTGGCGGCGATCCAGCTGCGGTAGCGGCGGCGGTTGACGTATCTCTCGACCAGATAGGCCAGGGTGAACATCACAGGCACCTGCAGCCACAACATCCAGTAGTGGTGCTGCACCTGATAGAGGGTGGCACCGTTGGTCTGCATGAGCACATAGCCGTTACTCATCCACGTGCCGGGCACACAATCGCCCACGACGTACCACAGACGTGACATCAGGTAACGCGGCCACGAAGCACCCGTCAGGAAGACGAACACCACCGACGAGAACACAAACAGCAGGAACACGCTCTCACGCTCGTTGACAAAGGCCTGCAGCGTCTGTCCCATCAGCGAGACGGCGATGACAAACGGCACTGCCAGGCAGATGATGTGCAGGAAGTTGCCGTATTGCGGGAACCCGAACATCAGCGGCACATAGTGCAGCACATAGATGACAGGAACAGTATAAACGATCTGGTGACACATCATCTTGCCGATGATAGTGGCACTCACACATGCCTCCACAGCCATCGGGTCACGGCCGCCGTTGCGGCGACGGCGCTCGATACTGCCGCCATGCAGCATGGCAATACCCAGAATCATACTCTGCTGTAGCACCAGCGGCAAGATGAACAGCAGTACGGCACTGGCAATACCCATCGCGGGGTTGCCCACGGGTACCTGACGGTTCTCGATGATGGAGCCGCCCATGTTGAGCACGGGTTCAACGACAGCGGCCAGCCGCTCGCCTCCCATGGCTTGGGTAACATTGGTCAGGGCGGTGAACATCGCCTTGTAACGCATCATCACGCTCATGTCGCAGTAGAGCGAGATATGGCCTTGATCGCCACGGGTAATGTTCTGGCTGAAGTCGCGGGGCACATACAGAATGCCGTAGCACGCCTTGCTGTGCATGGCTTCCTGTGCCTCCTGCATATTGGCGGCATAGCCCACGATGGCGACCTCCTGTGTGGCATCCATGCGGCGGACAAGGTCGCGACTCATGGCGGTGCGGTTGTCATCAACCACCACGACAGCCTCGTTACGCACCACCTCGGGGTTGTAGATGAGGGCATATAACACCGGATAGACCGCATTGAGCAGGAGGAAGAAAATGACCACACCCTCGTCGCGGAACACCAGCAGCAGCTCGCGTCCGCACACCCTCAACACCTGGATGAACCACAGGAACAGGCGACTATGTTTAATCTTTTCGGTCATATATCATCAAGGCACATACACCGGATTGAGACACTCTTTCTTCAATCGCCACGAGAGCAGCATGGGCAGGAACGTGAATCCGATGAGCGCCGCGTAATAGTATCGTGAATAGTACAGGTCGATGCCGTTCAGGGCCTGATCAACCATGATAAGGAAATAATACTTGACGGGCACCACAAAGCCCAGGGCCTCGACCCACGGATACATGGCCTCCTGGGGCAGCGAGAAACCCGTGAACGAGAACGACACCATGCCCAACAGGGTACACAACATCGTGCCGTAACGGAAATTGGGCACAAAGCAGTACATCAGCACGACGAAACTCTGGTTGGCCACCACGAGCAGGAACATCGCGCTGAGCATGTGCCACGGGTTGCAGTTCAACGGGAAGTCATAGCAGCGGTACATCATCCACTGGATGAACCAACCCACAACGGTGAAAAGCACCGTCTGCGGCACGAGTTTGCCCACCAGGGCCAGGAACATGCTGTTGCCCGAAGTCTTAAGCCACTGGCGGCTCAGGCCCGACTTGAGTTCGAGTCCCAGCGAGAATGCCGTCACCAGCAGGATGAACAGTGACAGGAAACAGGGCACGAACGTCGAGTTCAGGTAATAATTGTAGTTGGTGAACGGGTTGTTGAGTGCGTGGACATGGGTCTGGATGGGCTGCAGCGTGGACGCGATCTTCTCGTTGGGGAGACCCACGGTGCGCAGGGCCGTCTGCACGATAGCACCGTTGGCAAGCATCGACATGGTCTTGAAACCCTTGTACTGCATCGACGCAGGCGCGAAGTAGGCATAGTTCACGTAGTAGCTCACCACCGGCTGGCGACCGCCCAGGGCCTCCTCTTCCAGATACTCGGGAATGAGGAAGAAACCCAGCACCTCGCCGCGCTGCACGGCATCACGCGCTTCAGCAAAGTTGCTGTAACGGCGGCAGATGTTCACTTGCTGGAAGCCGTTCAACGTGCGCGACACTTGACGTGACAGAACGCTGTTGTCCAGGTCGACGATGCCCACAGGCACACGTTCGACGGAGCCGCCCTTGATCAGGTCCATCAGGTACCAGCAGCACAGCAGCGGCATGATGACAATCAGCAGGAAATACATGGGTCGCCGCACGAGTTGCACACACCCGCGCTTGAACGACTGACCTATGTATCTCAGTATCATAGTGTTTAGTCCCTTGTTTCTAGTTCCTAGTTTTTAGTTGGTTTGAACAATCTGGTTATTTATCGAGGATGACCGACATGCCGGGGCGCAGGTTGGGCACCTTGCTCACGGGGCGCATCTTCACCTCAAAGGTCTTGCTGTCGTACTGGCCCTGAGCCTTGGAGGCCTGCCAAACGGCATAGCTGCCCATGTCGTGGATGTAATAGACCGACATCTTGGTCTGCATGTTGTTCAACGCGGGGATGCGCACATTCACTTCCTTGCCCATGGGCAGTTCGTTCAGCATCTCCTCACGCACGCTGAAGCTCACCCACATGTCGTCCAGCTTGACAATCGACATGATGGGCGTGCCCATGGCCACAAGTTCGCCCTCCTGCGGGTAAATCTCGCTCACCTCACCGTCACACGGTGCCAGCAGCACCTGGTCCTCGAGCAGACTTTCCACCTCCTTGACAGTTCCGCGGGCCACGTTAGCCATGCTGCGGGCGGCATTCTTGTCCTCCTGCTGTGCACCCCTCACGGCCATGTCATACTGGGCCTTGGCAGCCTTGACCTGAGCCGTAGCGGCGTCATAGGCGGCACGGGCCTCGTCACGTTTCTGCTGCGTGGCCACACCCTGCTTGAACAGGTTCTCGACACGCTGGTAGGTTTTCTCGGCAATGGTCTGTGCAGCGATAGCCTGCTGCCACATGTTGTAAGCGCTCTGCTTGAGCTCCTCGCGGGTACCCTTCTCGGCCTTCTGGTTCTGGGAAGCGGCAGCGGCGGCAGCCTGCTGAGCCTGATAGTACTTGGCATCGACAGTGCTGGAGTAGATGCTCACCAGCTTGTCGCCCTTGTGCACGGTGTCGCCCTCATGCACATAGAAACGCACGATGCGACCGGGCAGCTTGCCGCTCACGCGCACGGCGTCACAGTCGGCCTGACCCTGGGTCAACGTGTCGGCGGGATGGATGAGCAGGATGCCCACCACGGCGATGCAAGCCATCACCAGGGCGAAAACGGCCAAAGCGGCCAGCAACGCCTTGTCCTTCTTGCGGACCACAGTTCTTTGTTCGTCTTTTTCCATATTCTAGTTTTTAGTTACAAGTTCTGATTTTTATCTGCTCTAGAGATTCTGGGCAATCTAGAGTTTCTGGACTTTTTAATATTGCATGGTGCCCATGACCTTGTTCAGGTACTCGAGGGTCATCTGCACATTGATTTCGGCGTCGATTTTCTCACTGTTGGCCTTGAGCCAGGCAGTTTGTGCAGTGAGCACATCATCGATGGTGCCCATGCCCTCCTTGAAGGCGACGCCTGCGATGCGCAGGTTCTCGTCGGCCTGCTGCAGGTTGGCCTTGGTGGCCTCAAAGGTCTTGAAGGCCTCCTGATAGCTGAAAGCGGCCTGACCGATCTGCAAGGCGATCTTCTCCTTGGCGTCCTGCAGCTCCAGACGCTTGACGTGGGCATCGACCTGAGCGGCCTTGACCTTGTTGCTCAGGCCACCCCAGTGCCACAGCGGCATCCTGAGCGTCGCACCCACACTGAATCCGGCCCCAAAGCGGTTCTCAAAGCCGTTGTAGCTGTTAGGATTGGTGGCATGCAGGGCAGCCACGGCAGCCAGTTTGGGCATCATCTCGCTGCGGGCGACCTTGACCTGCTGGTCGTAGATCTTGGTGGCCAGTTCCAGTGAGCGCACGTCGTGGCGCTTGTCATACACCTCATCCAGATTAAAGCTGGAGGGCGCAAGGCTCAGTCCCAACTCGTCACGGCCCTCGTCGGCGAGGGTCATCATGGTGTTCACGGGCAGGCCGCACAGTTGCGCCAGCAACATGCGCGACAGTGTCACGCCGTTATTCACCTTGGTCAAGTCTACGTTGGCCTCGTTCAGCTTCACGTCCACGGCGAGCTGGTTGGCGCGGGTGGCAACACCCTCGTTGACCATCACCTTGACATCGTTGTCCAGCTTATCGAGCAGATCGACGTAGCTGCGGGCCAACTTCTGTTTGGCGCACAGCGACACGACCTGCCAGTAGGCGGCATCCACGCTGTAGATCACGTCCTCGACCTTGCTCTCGCGCATCTCGCGGGCGAGCTGCTGTGCCAGATCGGTAATCTGGTTCATGGCCGTAATCTTGCCGCCCATGTAGATGGGCTGGGTTACCGTCAGGGCACCACCCATCAGGTTGTGGGTGTTGAAAGTAAGTCCGCTCTTGGGCAACAGGGCCACTGTCGAGGGGACATACTGCCCGTTGACCTGCACGGGATAGCCCGTGGTGGGGTCGATGACCAGGTTGTAGTCGTAGGCGCCCGTCTGGGGGTTGAACGACTTGGTGGGCAGCATCTGGTCCTCCTTGATGAGCGACATCTTGCGGGAGTTGTAGATGTAGCCTGCCGTGAAATCAAACTGGGGCAGATAGGCCGCAGCGGCCTCTTTGCGCTGGTAACCGGCCTTGTCGATGGCAAGCGATGCCTGCTGGATTTCCTTGTTGTTGCGCAGGGCCATGTGGCGGCACGAGTCCAAAGTGACCACTTCTTGGGCCGAAGCCAGCATCGACACAGCACAGAGCGCTATCAGAACGATTTTTCGCATACGTAATCCTTAGTGTTCTATCTTGTTTCAGATCCGTTATATCGGGTGCAAAAGTAATCAAAATATATATACAAAAAAAGGCTATTCCAAATTATAACACAATAAGTGAAATTTGGAACAGCACTCTTCATCATATCATTTACCCAAGCGCCACTCAGATAAGCCCTAAAGGCTAAAACCTAAAACATAAAGCCTACTTCTTATAATAGCACTTCACCTCGCCCACGGGGAGCTTGCCCACCAGCAGCAGGGGAATGCGGCTGTCGTCGGTCGCCATCCAGGCGGTGAGGTTGTCGCTGGACTTCTTGCCGCCCTCCTGAGTGAACTTGAAGGAGATGCGGTGAGCCTGACGCTTGGTGCCGTCACGCATCTTGATGGTTTCCACGCCCTTGTAGTTGATGGTGAGATACTCCTTCTCCTTGCCCGAGAAGATGACGGTGGTGTAGTTCTTGTTGCGGCTCAACTCATTGTAGTCCAGGTTGCGCAACATGTAGAAGACGCTCACCATGTCATAGGCCTGCGCCTTGGCGCTCAGGTCGATGCTGGTCGTCCCGCTCTTGCGGTAGCGGGTGCAGTGGGCCTTGGTGTGACTGTAATTGTACGAGAACTTGATCAGGTCGCGGGCATAGTAGTCCTTCTCGTGGGTCAGTTTCTCATACTTCAGCGGCCTGAGCTGGCTGTCCATGGTGCACTTGAGGGTGTCGCGCACGGGATACACCTTGTCGGCCCACGAGCGTGTCTTGCCGGTGAGCTGGGCATAGTAGCCGTCCTTGGTCTTGCGGGTGCTCAGCGTCGCGTCAGCGGCATGCTTCCAGATCATGCCCCAGTGGTACACGATCTCATAATTCAGGGTCTCGTTGCTGAAGTCCCTTGCCCACAGTTGCTGCGGCAGCACGAGGGCCACCACAAGCGTCACCATTGTCAGTATACGTTTCATCGCTATTCTATAGGTTATTGGTTTTCTTGATTTCCCTTCTTAGACCGCGATGACGCCGATTGGTTTAATGGCCGACGGCCTCCTTGCGCGAGGTGCGCTCACCGTTGGGGCCGTTAGTGACCTGGATGGCCACGGGCACACTGTCGGGCGAGGAAACGGGCCGCCCCATCAGGTTGAAGTACTGGTCCTGGACGGGCATGTCATAGGGGATGCCAATGAGCGAAGCCGTGGGAACCGTCACCATGGTCGTGTCGCCATCCATATAGATGGTGTTGTTGTCGATGGTCGAGCCACGGCACTTCCATGTGATGATCGTGCCGCCCTTGAAGTCATTGCTCGCCTGCAGCCAGATGTAGGCCACCGCGACAGTCGTGTCGGCAGGATAGCAGTAGCGTCCGGGAGGGTATAAGAACACCGAGTAGCAGCTGTCCTTGCGGCTGTAGTTGCACGACATGCTCATGTTGTATTTATTGGAGAAGTCCGTGACCTCGGAGCTCCTATAGGAGAGCCCGGCAGGCAGACTGATGTTGAACTGCAGGCCGCGACTGGGGTCCACACTGGTGAGCAGCACCGGCACCGAGTCGATTGTACCAGGTTCTATCTCAAAATCCTCGATGAAAATGCGGTTGGTCTGGGCCATGATGCCCAGAGCCAGCGACGCTGTCATTATCAATAATAAAAGGTGTCTCATCATCGGTTCACTATTTAGCTTGGAAGCGCAAAGTTACAACATCTTTTGGAATGCTCCAAATGTTCAAAAAAACCAGTTCTCCAAAAACCAAAAACCGGCCAAAAACTCATTTCAAGCCCCAAAAAGCAAAACGAAAGATGGCCAAATCCGGTAATTTCTTAAAAAAACGGTCGAAAAACTTGACATCACACCAAGAATGTTGTAATTTTGCAACGTCAAAATTATCATTTTACCATTAAAAACACTTTTTACCATGAATTACACTTTTCAAGAACCGGAACGCCGCGAGTTGTGCCACCAGCGTGACAAAGAATTTCTGGCACTGTACAACCCCACCCTCGACGCCCTGCTCGAGCAAGGGATGAGTCCAAGCAAGGCACGCCGCGCTGCCGCCGAGTTCACCATCGCCAACGGCAGTCCCCACTATCACGTGGGACACGAAAGGGCCTACCGCTGCGTGTGTCACCTGCTGTCGGCCGCCGACAAGAAAGGTAACGGAGCGCGCAGTTTCCGCTCCTTCAAGGAAATGGGCCTGGCCAAACGCCGCCTGCGCCAGCAGATGTGGTTTGAAATCACCAGCCACGTACGGGAACTCACCCGTCAGGGCATGAGCGTCGAGAGCGCCATCGACCACGTGCTGGAACACTGCCGCGCATCGCGCTTCTTCATCACCCCGGCCACCGCTCTGACCAAAATCTGCCCCACCCTGCGCACCCGTGCCTACCGGCTAGCAACCAACTAGAAGATCCAAACTAACAACTAACAACTAACAACTCAACCATGAAATACCGCATCGACATCGTCATCGACCTGGATGACATTCAGCAAGCCATTTACACCGAGGGAGCCTGGCACCCCGCCGGCAACGCCACCGCCTGGGGCGTGAACCCAAGTAATGAACCTATCGTGGACCGCCGCGTGCGTGAAGGCCTTGACGACCTGCTCGCCCGCATGAGCGGCTACATCGTGAGCCAAAACATCAACTTCAACCTCGAGAGCCAAAACATCGTGCTGGGCATCGAACTCAGGAAGCGGCCCTTGCTCTCGCTGGCCAGCGACCTCAAGAACGCCATCGTCGCCGCGTTGGCCAACTACACGCTGATGTCACTCTACGGCGACGAGGACAGCATCTACGGCACGGCCTGGCGCCTGCACCGCGCCCGCGTGCTGCTCCTCCTGTGCCGCCCTTAGACAAGTACTACATGAAATCTGCGCCTGCAGATTTCATGTAAGCCGCAATGACATAAAACAAGCGGCTGTGTCATCATTCACTGCTGGAGAGGTAACCGCCCTGCGGGCGGGAAATTTTTCAAATTATAAATAAAATTTGTTTAATTTCCCGTGCGCTAGCACGGTCAACCCTCCGGGTCAGAATGAAGACACAGCCGCTCTTATTCTATAACGTTAAACGGCGAATGAAGTGGCCATTACCACGAGCCAGAGAGCAGGTAGTCGATGAGTTCTGTCACATCGATGATACTCACCCTGCCGTCACCATCGACATCTGATGCCTCCAGATCAATGGCACTGCTATCGCCGCTCAGCAGGTAGTCGATAAGTTCTGTCACGTCGATGATATTCACCCTGCCGTCACCGTCGACATCGCCCAGGATGAAGTCATTGGTCACCGTGATGGCGACGTTGTCCACGGCAAAATAGTCGCCGTCGGGGTCCATGCTGGCATCCTTGCTGTAACTCCATGTCAACATATGGGTGCCGGCGGGAATATCCACTTCGTAGGCTTCCCAGTCGTTCTGGCGCGCGCCGTAGTTGAACTTGGTGGCACCGTCTATCGTGAAAACGCATTTGTCGTAGAGGGGGCCGTTGCCCTCGCCCCAGGCCTTGAAATCAAAGGTCAGGACAGCGTCCCTCGCCACCACCACTTGAGCCGACAGCACCGAAGCACTGGAGGGAATGCCGGCATTGCCCGAGCGGCCAAAGATGCGGCCGTCCTCTTCCTTTGCGGTCCAAGGATGGGCTCCCACACTGGTGAAGTGGATGGAGCCGCCTGCGACGTTCAAGGCATAATCGAGCGAGTAGGACACCTGTAACGGCGTGCTGGCCGCATCGGCACCCTGGGCACAGGCGAGAGCCATTACCAGAGCGAGCATTGTGAACAGTAATCGATGTGTACTCATAATGATGTGCGAATTGTGATCAAACATGATTATTTGTATAAATGAATGTGCAAAACTAATGATATTTCCATAAAATGGCAAGCCGATTGGCGGAAAAATGCTATATTTGCGGACAGAAACGTTTTTTATCTTAACCAGATGCAAGACTGAGCTATGAATAAGATATTTACAGTATTACTGATGATGTGTGTGGGCCTCATGGGAGGCACGGCATGGGCCGAGACGGTCAGCGAGAGCCAGGCCATGAAGATAGCCAACGGTTTCATGACCAGCCGTGCGATACCAGCTGGCGGCCTGAGGATGGTCCACAAAGCGTCCATGATGAAAGCGCCCGGCCAAAGCGAGAAGGCCGCCTACTATGCCTTCAACGCCTCGCGCGGCTTTGTCATCGTGGCCGGTGACGACCGCGTTCCCACCGTACTGGGTTACAGCGACAAGGGCGCCTTTGACCCGCAGGACGTGCCCGAGGCCATGCAGGAACTGCTTGACAGCTATGCCGAGCAGATCAACGCCCTGGACCACGGCGCCAAGCCAGCAACACACCTGACAGCCGGCAATCCCATTGCCCCGCTGGTCACTGCCCAATGGGACCAGGACGCCCCCTACAACCTGCTGTTCCCCACCCTGAACAACGGCAGAGTTGCCTACGTAGGTTGCGTGGCAACCGCTATGGCCCAGGTTTTGTATTACTGGAAATGGCCGGTACGCACATCAATGCCACTCCCCGCCTACACCTCACAGGACTACTCCATCTATATGCCCCAGTTACCCATCATCAGCTTTGACTGGGATAACATGCATGACACCTACAGAACCGACGACACCAGCGATGCAGCCCTTGCGGCAGCCCGACTCTCGCTGTATTGCGCCCAGTCGGTGGACATGAACTTCACGCCAACCGGTTCAAGTGCCTATTCCCATCATATTCCCACTGCCCTTTCGGCCTATTTCGGTTACAAAAGGGACGCCAAGTATGTCCAGCGCGACGTTTACTCCACCCAAGGTTGGGAAGAGACGCTCTACGGGGAACTGTCGTCAGGACGCCCCGTCCTGTATAGCGGCAGTAAGGGTATGAGCGGCCATGAGTTTGTGTGCGATGGTTACGCTGGCAACGGCATGTTCCACATCAACTGGGGCTGGAACGGCGTGAGCAACGGTTATTTCCTGCTCAGTGTGCTCGACCCCGACACGCAAGGCATTGGCAGTGCGGCAGGCTCCTATGGCTACATCGAGCAACAAGGCATGGTCATCGGTATCGAGCCTGGCACCGGATCGGCAAGCGGCATGGAGGTAACGTGCGACTGGGTCGAGGTCAAGAGCTATTCCTCGACACGCACTTCATCGACCTACAACTTCTCCATCTCACAGGTTACCAGATTCACTAACCGCATGCCTCAACCCATCAATTTTGACTATGGATGGGGCGTATATGACAGCAGCGGCCGCCTGATCCAAAAACTGAACACCAGCTACGCGAATGCCGTGGGCACCAATTACTTCATCAATGCCGACCAGACGCTGCTGTTTGGCAGCGGGCGAAGTAGCGGCACCTACCGCATCGTGCCCATCTACACCGAGCGCAATACCGACAACTGGAGGCCGTGTGTGGGTGCAAACCTCAACTACATCAAGATGTCCATCCAGAGCAACAAGTGTGTCGTCATCTGCGAGGGCAATGGTTCTGTTCCCAGCTACGAGGTGAACAACATCACCGTCACTGGAAACATGCATCCCAGGCGCCCTGTTTACATCAAGCTTAACGTGACCAACACGAGCAATTCCCGCAACAACCTGATATACATGTTTGCCAACGGACGCTTTGTCTCGGAGGCTTTTGTGGACCTGGAAAAGGGCAAATCAGGCGATGTTAATTTCCAGTACACGAAAAACTCTGCAGGCACCGTCCAACTCACGTTCTCGCTCAACCGCGACGGCAGTGACCCCATCGCCACCCAAGCGATCGTCATCGAGCCCATGCCCGCAGCACAGCTGAGTGGTACTGTCGACGTGCAGAATGTCGTTGACACTTGGCGCGACTGGATTTTGGACGACAAATTCCGTTTGGAGGCGACAGTCACCAACAACGGTACTGAGACCTATAACGAGGACATCACCGTCTACCTGTACAAGATGGTAGAGGGCTACTATGGCACTCCTGTTCAAAGCATGACGCGCACGGTGAGCATCAGCCCGGGCCGATCGATCAATGTTCAGTTCGACCTCGACAACGTGGTCGACGGCTGGACTTATGCTGCCGAAGTATACTATTATAGCCAGGCACGCGATATATTATTGGGTCTCACTGGTGATTATACCATCTACTTCACCGAGACACCCACGGTTGTGCGCGGTGACGTGAACCGGGACGGTGAGGTAAACATTGCCGACATCAATGCTGTCATTTCAGTCATTTTGCGCACTTTCACCGATCCGAACCTCGTTTGGGAAGCCGACGTTGACGGCAACGGAGAAATCAACATCGCCGACGTCAACGTCATTATCAGCATCATTCTAGGGTAAACACCAAAACCCAATCACATACCAGATCAGTCAATTCAATCACAAAAAAACTATAGCAATATGAAAACCAAGAGAAGTATCATCACCTTGATGTGCCTGCTGGCCATTACCACCGCATGGGCCAAGCCGATCAGCGAGAACCAGGCCCGCAGTATCGCATCAGCATTCATGGCTCGCCATGAGATGCCGTCCTCCAGCCTGAAAATAGCCCTGAAAGCACCCAAGCTGAACGCTCCCGCAACGAGCGAGAACGCTGCCTTCTATGCCTTTAACGCCTCTCGCGGCGGCTATGTCATTGTGGCTGGCGACGACCGCGTTCCCGCAGTGCTGGGCTACAGCGACAAGGGCACCTTTGACCCCGAAGACGTACCCGAGGCCATGCAGGAACTGCTGGAGAGCTATGTTGCCCAGATCGATGCGCTGGGCAGTGGCGCCAAAGCAGCAATGCACCTGATCAATGCCGCTCCCATTGCGCCCATGGTAAAGGCCCAGTGGTCACAGAATAACCCCTACAACATGAAGCTGCCGTTCGTCAACGGCAAGCACGCCCACGTGGGATGTGTGGCCACCGCGATGGCTCAAGTGATGTACTACTGGAAGTGGCCTGCCCGCACCTCATGTGCCATACCGGGCTATACCTCCGAAACTTTGTCCATCATGATGCCCGCGTTACCTGTTGTGGACTTTGAATGGAACAAGATGCACAACACCTATGAGACCAGCGACACCTTGAGCACCGATGCCATGGCTGCCGCCACGCTCTCGCTGTACTGCGCCCAGTCCGTATGCATGGATTTCAAGACCAAATCATCGGGCGCCTATTCCAGCGACGTACCTATCGCCATGATCAACTACTTCGGCTATCAGCACGGTACCGAGTATGTGAGACGAATGCACTATACCACCAGCACGTGGGAAAACATGCTCTATGAGGAACTGGCCGCAGGACGCCCCGTCATGTACAGCG
>JAEEGI010001421.1_pt1 | contig 59758 bp, 42 predicted proteins | sample 8958751 | NCBI WGS metagenome assembly JAEEGI01 (sample SAMN16246545, study PRJNA631951) | gut metagenome | biome: gut microbiome; feature: rumen; material: KS-attached | host: Bos | place: Iran: Karaj | collected 2018-10
AGAACGTCCTTGCCTTCCTCCAGGACAATGACCTTAATGGCCGAAGCAACTTAAGACGCAGTGGAAGGCTCATCTACAAGGGAGACGTCCCCCTTGACGCCTCCAAGGACCTTCACAAATGGAACACTCATTCCATAGACCTGAGCGGACTTTTCAAGCAGGAACCCGGCGCCATCTACCGCATAAGGATAAGTTTCCGCCAGGACCAGAGCCTATGGGGAGGCCGGGAGTATATGTGCAGTCCCACTGCCCCATCAGGCAAACCCTCTGAGGCCGATGAAGCCATCTGGGACTCCCCCAACAGCTACTACTGGGACAATGACTACAACTGGGAAGAATATAACTGGAAGGAGTCCGATGACCCTTCAAAGCCGTCCTACTACATGGACAGCGACCGCTTCCCTGCCGTTCAGCTCATCTCCAGTGACCTTGGCCTAATGGCAGAGTATGCGGGCGGAGATCGCATATGGGTGGCAGCCACTGATCTTATTACCGCACAACCGGTTTCCGGAGCCAAGGTGGAGGTATTTGACTTCCAACTTCAGAGTCTTGCAAAGGCAAGTACAGACGGTAATGGCCTTGCCGAACTCTCTGTTGCACACAAGCCTTTTGCCGTGGTTGCAAAGGCTGGCGGCAGCACAGCATACCTTAAGGTAACAGATGGTAACGAGCGTTCCCTCAGCCGTTTTGACGTGGGAGGAGAAACCATCAGCAAAGGACTCAAATGTTTCATTTACGGAGAGCGCGGGGTTTGGCGCCCCGGAGACACCCTCCATGTTACCGCCATTGTGGCCGATAAAAACAAGTCTCTCCCGGATGGCCACCCCGCTACCCTGGAAGTGTATACCCCGGAAGGTCAGTTCTACGCCAAGTACGTACGTAAAGGGACTGACGGCTTCTACAGCTTTGCCATACCTACAAAGGCCGATGACCCCACAGGCTACTGGAACGCATACATGAAAGTTGGAGGAAGCAGCTTCCACAAGACTTTACATATTGAAACAATAAAGCCCAACAGGCTCAAGATCAATACAACTTATCCCGATATCCTTCAGGCCGGGGAAAAGATTACTGTTAGGACTCAGGCAAGCTGGCTTACAGGCAGCGTGGCCGGAGGAAATGATGTAAGGGCTCAGATAACTCTTAAAAAGGCCGGAAGGACCGCCTTCAAGGGTTTTGAGAATTATACCTTCAATAACCCGGCAAGTCAGTTTACCAGTGCGGAATATGACCTTTACAAGGGCCGCATGGATGCCCAGGGCAACTTTACGGCACAGGTACAGCTTCCCCTTGCGCAAAGCGCACCGGGAATGCTCCAGGCAACAGTTGTAACATCCGTGGAAGAACCCGGTGGCGACGAAAGTTTTACAACCGAGACTCTTCCCTACTCGCCTTTCGGCGCATATGTAGGACTTAAAGTCCCTGATGGAGAGTATCTGGAGACCGATACAGACCAGGTATTCAAAATTGTATCCGTGGACGCCCATGGTAACAGGATCAAAGGCCGCAGGATTGAGTACGCCGTGTATAAAGTGGGCTGGAACTGGTGGTGGGACAACCCCGGAGGAGACCTTGATGCATACGTTTCCGGCAACTCTGTTAAGAAGATTGCTAACGGAAATGTTGTTAGTGGTAACACTGATGTTTCATTCACTGTGCGTGAGGAATATCCAGAGTGGGGTAGATACCTCATTCTGGCACGTGATACAGGTAGTGGTCATGTTACTGGCAATTTTGTAACATTTGACTGGCCGGAGTATCGTGGAAGGGCATCCAGGAAGGATCCCAAGGCCCTCACAATGATTACCTTCTCTACAGATAAACCATCTTATACCGTGGGAGAAAAAGCCACTGTGTACATACCTGGAGCCAGGAATGGCCGGGCCCTGGTATCATTAGAGAATGCCAGTGGTATCATCTCCAGAAACTGGGTTAAGACCAATGAAAATGATACACCTTACGAAATAAGCATAACGCCTGAAATGGCGCCCAACTTCTACATCAACATTACGCTGCTCCAGCCTTACGGGAACAGCACCAACGATCTTCCCATAAGACTCTATGGTGTGCAGCGTGTAAACGTAGAGAATCCGGGGTCCCATCTGGCCCCCTGCGTTTCAATTCCTGATATCCTTCACCCTGAGGAAGAGTTCACCGTAAAGGTATCAGAGAAGACCGGAAAGCCCATGACCTACACCCTTGCCATTGTGGACGAGGGCCTTCTGGACCTCACCGCATTCAAGACCCCTGATCCATGGAGCAGAATGTTCAGGCCCGAAGCTCTGGGCGTAAAGACCTGGGACCTCTATGATCAGGTGATAGGTGCATACGGCGCAAAACTCTCACCGCTTGCCGCAATAGGCGGTGACGAGGATGCCATAAAGAGTGCCCGCAAGGACAACCGCTTCAACCCCGCCGTGCTGTTCCTGGAGCCCAGGACGCTCAAAGCCAAGGGGACCGATGTTCTGAAATTAAAACTCCCGATGTATGTTGGAAGCGTACGCGTAATGCTCATTGCCACACATGATGGCGCATATGGCAACGCAGAAAAGACCGTCACCGTTCAGAATCCTCTGATGGTTGTCACCACCCTGCCCCGCATCCTTGGAAACGGAGAGGAGGTGAAGGTTCCTGTCAACGTCTTTGCAATGGAAGACGGCGTTAAGGAGGCAACGGTGAGCATCAAGGCCGATGGTCCAGCTAGTATTATCGGCCCTTCTGCCCAGAAGCTCAGCTTCTCCGGCAAGGGTGATAAGCTTGTCAGCTTTGGCCTCAAGGCAAATGGAGAGGGCGTAACCCACGTTACCGTGAACGCTTCCGGCTCAGGCCACAAGGCTTCCGAGACCATTGCCCTCACCATTCAGAATCCTTACCCGGAGGTAACAAAAGTAGAACGTTTTGTCCTTGAGAAGGGTCAGTCCCGCGACATCCCCGAAGGCTCCACCGTGCAGCTTGCCGGTTTCCCCGCCCTTGATGCAAGGAAACTCTACCTTCATATGAAAGAGTATCCGTATAGCTGCGGTGAGCAGTTATCGGCAAGGGGCATCACTATCCTGAGCCTCCTTCCCATGCTTGGAGAGAAGGACAAGGCCGATGCCAAGGCCCTTATCCCGGATCTTATCCAGGCACTCTACGCAAGGCAGAACCAGGACGGCGGATTTGCCTACTGGAGCGGCGGAAAGAGCGACCCCTGGGTATCGTCCATGGCCGGCCACTTCCTCACACTTGCCGGTAAGGAAGGCTTTGCCGTGAACTCCGGCGTGGTCAAGGCCTGGAAGAGCTATGAAAAGAAGATGAGCCAGGCCTACAGGCTCCTTGGAGAAGACTGGTTCCCTCAGCTTGACGAGTCCTACAGGCTGTATGCCCTTTCACTTGCCGGTGAACCCAACCTCTCATCCATGAACCGCCTCAAGGAATCCGGAAAGCTTGGAGAGCGCGCCCGCTGGATGCTTGCAAGCGCTTACGCCATCTCCGGCAAGAAGGCACAGGCCGACGCCCTCCTTGAAGGCATAGGAAAGGAGTTCCCGGAATACGAGCCGTACAATATCACTTTTGGAACATCTACCCGTGACAGGATGGTAGCCCTTGAGGCACTTGTACGCACTGAAAGGATTGCCGATGCCCTGGCCCTGGCTTCTGAAGAGCTGCCCAGCTGGGAGCTCTCAACCCAGGAAAGCGCCTTTACAGCAGTTGCCTATAGAGCCTTATATGATAAGGTACCCGGTAGCGCTCCTACAGTGAAGGAAAATGAGAAGAAGGTGGAGAATACCTCCGAAGGAAGGCTCTACGGCACCCTTCTCACCGCTTCCCGTGAGCCAAGGTCCAAAGCACTATCCAACGGCCTTAAACTGGAAGTTAAGTATGTAGGAGAAGACGGCAAGGCGCTCAATCCCCAGGCTATAGCCCAGGGCACACGCTTTAAGGCCGTTGTTAAAGTGACCAACGCCTCCCCTGCCCGTGCACTGGAGTCTCTGGCTCTGAGTCTTGCCATTCCTTCAGGATGGGAGATCATTAACGACCGCCTCACCGGCGCCGTCACTGAGGAAGACGGCTATGACCACCTTGACATCCGCGACACCAGGGCCCACTGGTTCTTCAGCCTTCCCGCAGGAAGGTTCAAGACATTCTCCATCGGCCTGCGTGCAGCATATGAGGGCAGCTTTGTGATGCCCGCAACCATATGCCAGGCAATGTATGAGCCCGCCATCACCGGCAGCACCCCTGACGGCGTGGCGGTTGTTACTGCAAATGACTAAGAGAAGGTGGTGGATAATTGGCACGGCAGCCGCGCTGTTTTTGGCCTGGCTGCTGTGCCTTCCACGTAACCTTTTCAAGGGTACCGTCTATTCCACGGTTGTCGAGAGCGCGGAGGGAGAGCTTCTTGGCGCAAGGATTGCCAGCGACGGGCAGTGGCGCTTCCCCCCGTCAACAGAAGTGCCGGAACGTTTTGCCACGGCTCTGGTGCAGTTTGAGGACAAGAGGTTCTGGTGGCATCCTGGCATTGATCTTCTTGCCATCGGACGTGCATTCAAAGATAACATAAAAGAAGGCCATACAGTGAGCGGCGGCTCCACCATCACCATGCAGGTGATACGCCTTTCCCGCGGAAAGGAGCGCACAATCTGGCAGAAAATGATTGAAGCGGTGCAGGCAACGCGGCTGGAGATGAGGTACTCCAAAAAAAAGATACTTGCCCTCTACGCATCACACGCACCGTTTGGCGGCAATGTAGTAGGACTTGAAGCCGCTGCGTGGAGGTACTTCGGACGTCCGGCCGATGAACTCTCCTGGGCCGAATCCGCCACACTGGCAATACTGCCCAACTCACCCTCATCAATGCACCTTTGGAAAAACAGGCAAGAACTAAAAGATAAAAGGGACAGATTGCTTAAGCGCCTATATAAAATAGGATACGTGGACAAGGAAACAGTAGAAGCAGCATTGGATGAGCCGCTACCTAAAGTATCACTTCAACTACCAAACTACGCAAGACACTATATCGAGCTCTGTAAGAAAGGAAAAAGGACAAAGACCGGAATACAATTTACACTACAAAAATCAGTAGAGGAAGTATGTGACAGGCGCAGCAACGACCTTTCAGAGGAAGGAATTGCCGATTTAGCAGCCATTGTGATAGACAATAAGACCGGAAATGTCATTGCATACGTTGGAAATACGTCAAAAGACAGAAAAAGACCGGGGGTAGATGTGGATATTGCATCGTCGCCAAGGTCCACAGGCAGTATACTTAAACCAGTCTTATATAAAGTATCACTTGAAGAAGGGACCATACTTCCAAGGACATTGCTTCCCGACATACCAGTAAACCTAAGCGGATTTGCACCCCAGAATTTTGATCACCAGTACTATGGAGCAGTACCCGCAGACAATGCTCTGGCCCGTTCTCTTAACATTCCAGCGGTGTTTTTACTACAGGAATTTGGTGTTCCAAAGTTTTTGGATGTATTGAGAAAGTGTAACATTAGCACATTAGAAAATGATGCATCACACTACGGTCTCTCACTCATCCTTGGAGGCGGAGAATGTCGCCTTGATGAGGTCACAAAGATGTACTCAAACATGGCCGTAGAGGCCTCTGAGAGCATTTCTGCATGGTATACGCTAGATGCGCTGAAAGAGGTCAACCGACCCGATGAACTGGACTGGAGGCTCATCAGGTCTATCAGGAAAGCAGCTTGGAAAACTGGTACCAGCTATGGCTTCAGGGATGCCTGGGCTGTTGGAATGACTCCTACTTATACTATAGGTGTATGGGCTGGAAATGCTCAGGGACAGGGCGTAGCAGGGCTTACAGGGGCACGTACCGCAGGACCTGTGATGTTTGACATACTGAACCTTCTACCAGCAGAAACCACCTGGTTTGAGATGCCTACAGGATCTAACTGGGCAAAGGTGTGTAGAGAGTCCGGAATGCTTGCAGGACCTTATTGTACAGACACAGAAGTAATTCTTGTACCTGAAGCAGGACTTGAGACAGATCCTTGCCCGTACCATAATACAGGAGAATTTGTGCTGCCCCCAGCAATGGAATGGTACTACAGACCACATCACCCAGAATACAAAGGCGCAACCAGGGCTGCTACAGGGCCCGTAATAGCGTTTATTTACCCTTCAAACGGTAGCACGCTTGAACTTCCGCGTCAAATGTCAGGCGCAATAGAGGGCGCTGTTTTCAGGGCTGCCCATCACAATCCAGAAATAAAGATATGGTGGCATCTGGACGGCAGCTACATAGGAGAAACGCAGATTATCCATGAAATGAGACTCTCTCCGGCAACGGGGAAACATGTGCTCACAATTGTAGACGAGAATGGAGAAACCGCATCTATCAACTTCCGCGTCATATAGAGCCAGACGCGCGCGTTTCAAATTTTAAATGTATCAATTTTGATACACGGAAGAAGATCAGTCCCCCAACGTAATTGTAGCTGAGCAAAGAGATAGCATTTGGTCGTACTTAAGAGATTGCCACGTACTACCACCATCAAGAACAATAAGTGAATGCTTTTTCTGAGCCGACGACAGATTCTGATCCCTGAGAATCTCAAGAACGCGAGCTATGTCATCACCATAGTATGAATTTTCAACTGTGGCGGCAAGCTTTTCCCAGTCTACTTCACATGAGGACACAGTTATCCTGTCGGAAGCATACCCCAGATTTTTCACTAAATAGTCCTTGACACTCTGCGCCCTTGCAAGCGAGAGCTTCTCATTTGCCGCGGGACTACCGTCTGGTGATGCGTAACCCGCAATGGAGATTGCACCGGAGTAGCCTTCCTCTATCTTTTTCTTTATTTTGCCTAATGATAAGGAGTTGCCTTCATTAAGATCCAGCTGGCGATGCCCTCTTCGGAACAAAATCTCACCATCTCCCTGCTCCTGACCTTCTCCAGCTAGAACAACCCGAATTTCAGTTTTCCTTAAAGCCGGAAAAGCATTTTTCATTAGATCATCCCAAGCCTCACCTACCCAAAGCTCCTGAAGCTGCGTTTTTCTATTCTTACCACCGGAATCTATAATCTTAAGGGCTTCATCTTTCCAGGGTTTGCCGGACCGTCGAAGATAAGCGGCCACCCCGTTCCAATCCTCATCTACTGTCTTTACAACAAACAGGGAATCTGCAATAGAGTAACGCTCCTTAAGGAACATAACTGCATATAAGGACCTCTGCCCGGCCAGGCGCTTGTTCACAGAATAAGGACCATCAGGAGAAGATGAAGATACAATTTCAATTCTGACAAAAGATGCACCTGAAGAAAGGATATTATCCAGAGTGCTCACAGCCTTGCCGTTATGGCGGAATTCCTGGTTAACATCTGTCTTACCAACCTGATAGCCAATACGGGCCGATACACCGTGCTCCACAGGAGCGGCAAACGCCCCAAAGCAACCTCCCAGCAGTGCCAGAACCGATATGAGTCCTTTTAATTTCATTGAAGGTCCAGTGTGCCCGAAGATTGATGAGACTTTTCAGCTACAAATTCCGACGGCGACTGCTTATAGTAATCCTTGAACGCCGTGGAAAAGTAGGAGGCCGATGCAAAACCGCACTCGCGGGCAACATCGGCAATAGTGAGTTTACCCTCAAGCAGAAGCTTGGAGGCATGGTTCATACGGATGAACTTGAAGACAGTTGACGGTGAATAACCGGTTTGAGCCTTCAGCTTACGGTTTACGTGGATACGGGAAATGTCAAGGTCTGCGGCAACCTGTTCAACGCCGTATCCCGGGTTGGAAAGATTTGAAATGACCAGGTTCCACACCTTCTGCCCAAATTCCGAAGCCTTAAGCGCCTCCTCAATTCCAGCAGGGGCCGATACTTCTTTCCCTGCAGCAGGAGATTCCTCCTTGGCAGGTATTGTTTCCTCAACAACAGGAGCGACAGTATTTACAACGGGTACTGCCTTTTGAACAGGTGCCGGAGCAACAAACTTATTCTCTTCTTCCTCCTTACTTTTTCTTCTGAAAAGAAAGAGTCCAAGAACAAGGCCCAGACACAGCCCGAGGGCTATCCAAAGAAGTGACAAAAGGGCAGAGCCCTTCTTTTCCATTTGCGGAGATGGAGACTCAGGTTCTGGCTGGGATTCAAATTCTATCTCAGGCAAGGAATCTGAGGAAATGCTGAAAGGAAGACTCCTCACCATTTCCGGCTCCCCACCTGAGAGAGAATAAAGAAGGCTGTCCTTTATTATATAAGGTATACCGGCCGATTCTGAGAGCGCGCCTACTCCGGATTCAAAAGACGGAACTGCTGAAAAGCCCTCAACGGAAGTGTAGCGAGTGAGAGCACCGGAAGCATCCAGGATATACAGCGTTCCGGCAGCGTCAAAGACAAGTGACTGCGCCGTTACGTAATACTTAAGCACGCGGCCGTTGCGACCGAACCTTAGAAGGCCATCCGACTCCGTTGCCATCCACACGGAGCCGTCAGTGGGGCTCACTGCGATGACAGGAGAAGTTTCAGAAGCAAAGCATAAAACCTGCGCCTGAAGGGCCAGGATAAGGGCAAACGGTATGAGCAGTTTCCAATTCAAATAACGTACGCCTTTTACAAGACGTACAAATTTAATTTAATTTTTGGAACATTGCAAGAATAAAAACCAAAATTATCAGTTATTGCCGTGAGGGACAATGTTGGAAAGGCCGCTGTTACCTTTCAGGGCAGGGTTAAGCCATATCTCGCCGTCTGAGTTAACGGACTGTCAGACAGGGCTTTATAAGCGGGTTGTATTTTTTGTGACCTGTTTTCTATTTTGAAACACTATCGATAGGAAGGCCCAGATGCTTGGCAACAGTATTGAGGAGTTTGTCCATCACTATCGGCTTTGTGATGAAGTCGTTGGCGCCAAGATTAAACGCCTTAACAATATCCTCGTTTGAGTTGAGAGCAGACAGGACTACTATCTTTACATTCTTCCATTGAGGGTTTTCCCTTACGGCCTCTATTACCTCAAAGCCATCCATCAGAGGCATGAGGATATCAAGGAGAACAAGATCCGGCTTCTGATAGTAGAACTCCTTCATGCATTCCAGCCCGTTTTCACACTGGCGAACCTTGAAATTGAAGTTACCAAGCATCTTTTCCACAAGAACACGGTTCAGTGGAACGTCATCAACGATGAGGATGCGAAACTGGGAAAAATCTTGACTGCTATGCATTCTGCCTGTCCCTCGCTACCAGCCATACCTTGGGGGTCATGCCGGTTATTTTCTTGAAAATGTTGTTGAATGATGATGCGCTGAGGAAGCCGCATGCCTGTGCAACCTCTGTCTGCTTTGCGTCACGGTGATTAAGGAGGTACTGCTCTGCGTAATCTATCCTGAGTGTGTTCAGAAGCTCCGGAAAACTCAGGTTATAGGTATTGTTAACCAGTTTTGAGATGTACGTTTTGTTGGTGTGAAGGCGCTCAGCTATGTCTCCAAGGCTTAGGCTGGGCTGCAGGAACAGCTGCTCGTTGACCATAAGGTTCTGGAAACGTGCCAGAAGGCTGTCGTCCCAGGAGCCTGCTACGTTGGAGAAGAGTTTTTCCTTCACCGCAGTCATCTCTGCAGGAGTCATCTGGTCCAAATGGAGAGTTTCCCCTATCTTTTCCTGGAAACGAATCAGGGCGTCTTGCTCGGCCTCCTCAAGGAGTTCTTCCATCATCATCTCCACAATGGGGCCCTTAATGGACTGATTGTAGTTGTAGAACATAACGTGCTGGGCCTGGATAAGGGTAACCCTCTTTTTTTCTCCTAAAAAAGAGCACAGCATAAAGGCAAAGCACCACGAACTTACAATAAGTGCCTGCGCAACGGCTATCCATGGATGGGAATCGAAGATATCCTTGAAGAAAAACACCTTAGACAGGATGTACACGCCGGCAATTATCATAGTGGAAAGCTGAAGTTCAACCACACGGATGCTCTCTCCCCTGCGGAAATAGCGCCACACGTTGATAAAACTTATCTTGTGCCTGATCATGAACACAACGGTGTAGACAATTGCCACGACAAATTCTACGCCCACTATGATTCTGTATCCAAGGGAGGCCCAGAGGAAATACTCATATTCAAGTTGTCCCTTGTACTGTGCTGCAACTCCGGGGCCTTCAGTGTAAAGGCGCCACAGGAAAGATGCAACGGCATCCCTACCCATTGCTCCGGTAAGAGCCAGTGTAGCGAAGAGCAGGGAGATAGGAATAAGGGTCCATAGGTATTGAACCGGACGGAAACGCCTGTGCCAGCGGATCTTATCAAAATACAGCCACAAAAGAGGAATAACGCTGGGACCGGCCAGCGTGGACATGATGTGACTGTAAACCACCATATATGTGTCTCTTCCGGGTGTGGAATAAATGGCGTCTGCGGCAAAATACATCATAAGGACTACCAACAGTGTTGTCAGCAGCCAGTACGTACTTGTTCTTCTGGACAAGAAGAAGATCATAAATATCCAGAAGAGACAAGTGGCGGCGGGAAGAAAGAGGAGGATCATCTAAAAAGTGTCGTTATTTTCATAAATTTTTGTCTCCCAGCCACTTACCGACGGGGCAAAAGTAATTTCTGTGTATATGCTGCTAAGGTCAATGCCGATATGGAAAGTATACTGGCGACCGTAAACGAAAACATTATCCGGAAGAAGACCGTAGATCATATAGCGGAGAGTCTGGTTTTCAAGGGGCTGGTAATAGAAATTGTTAAGCTCAAAGCCCTCAACGTCAAACACAACCTCCACATACTGCCTTCCCATAAGGATTTCATCGGGGATGGAATAGAAACGATGTGAGTCTGATAATCGGCGTTCTAAGGTATTGTAACCAACAAATGTTTCATTTTCTGAACCCACGCCAACCTTAGCGTCACCTTCAAAAACTACAACATTCCTGTAGTAACCCTGACGGTGCCATATACCCTGGCTGAGTGTTACGTCATTGACAAATACTCCGGCCGATGCAACTTTATGGGCAATAAGCTTCCTTAGGTGGATAAGCCCCTGGAGTTCCGGCTTGGGTGTGACATCACAGACGCAGAAGCCGATGTCATTTGTAATGTGCTGAAACTCAAGAGGAATCATATTGAGCTGATTGACAGCCATTTCCACGGTTTTTGACACAAGCGGACCGGCATCTGTCTCCTCTACGGTATAGGGAATATGGTAAGCCTGGAGGTCATCCTCATAAGTCACATTATGGACATAAGGATAATAGGCGCTGTAAGTGATATTTTTGTCTTTCATCTTCTCCCAGGTATAGGACTCGAAGAAAGTGCTGTATGATTCACCGTTGGAATGAACTGAGACATTGTCAAGGACAAGGGAGGAAGTCTCATAATCAATTCCGACAAGGCCGAAAGGAAGATCGGAAGACATGGTTGCGATCATATTGTCATTCTGATCCACGGATTTTGTGGCAGGAGAAGACTTTGTAGCGGTACGTTCAGGAGAAATGGACTCACCCTCACGCGTTACTTCTATATCAAAGCCAACTTTCTGGGGCTTTGACGAAGGCAGGGACATATCGTTCTCCATCTTGAGGCAGGAGGAGAGCGAAATGAGCGCCAGGGGCACCAGGAGTAAGTATATATTGGTTTTCATATAGTTTCTTTCATTAATATCCGTTGCAAATTTAGCAATTATTTTTAAAGAAACAAAAATTATTTGAAAAAATTTGCGTTTTTATAATCATATGAGCAAATAGGGGTCAGAAAGCACTAGAAAGGCGATTTTAGAGAGACGGATAGTCAAAAATACAAGCGAAACGCAACGAAAGGGATCTTAGGACCACTTGAAAAGAAACAAAAACTAATTCTGCAGATTTTGAAAAGGGCAAAATAGTTTGGCACGGCGCTTGAAAATACCCGTTTACGACCCGCGCGTGCGCGCGCGTATATATATAAGGTATAGGAGATCCGGAGCAAAAAGCCCGGGAAACAGCCAGATAATTGAGGATAAAAACTGTAAATTTTCATTATAATTTCGGAAAATTTATGTTTCGGAAAACAGAAAAATATTTCAAAAACATTAAAAATTCTTTGTTAAAACACGTAGAATGGCGGTGTGTTGTGCTGTGTTGTTTAAATGAAACACCTCGAAATATTTCGACAGCATAGCAAAACCCCTAATACCCCCCCCCAGGGCCTCTACAGGGCACTTTTTCACCAAAATAAGTAGTGTTCCGAATTATTTTTGAAAGTCATATTTTTTGCAAAAAAAGTAAAAAATAATTTGCAGATTCAAAAAAAATGATGTATATTTGCACGCTTTTAAACCATTGCGCACGCACACGCGAGAGATAAAAGTTGAAAGATTTATACCGGTAAAACTTTCGTAAACAACTGAAAATTGAGAACTTACGCTCATAACATCCTGAAAGCAGCAAGCGCTGCGGGCCTGAAGCTCGTAGTGTGCCTTGTTATGCTCCTTCTGAGCGTTTTTTCTTTACGCGCGCAGGATAATGTGACGCGGGTGAAGGTTCTCTTCCCGTTTGATTCTGATTCCGTGATGGTGGGATACCGCAACAACGCCGCTCAGCTTTCAGTTATCAATAGCGCTGTCGCTTCTCTCCCCGCAGACGCAAAGGTTTCCGTAACCTCCTTCTCATCTCCTGAAGGAAATCTGGCATACAACCGCAACCTATCCCTCCGCAGAGCCAAAGCTATGGAGTCTTACATTTCCGGAATCAATCCTTCCGTCAATGTTGAACTCCACCCCGGAGAGGAAGCCTGGAGCGAACTCCGCGAGTCCGTTATTTCAGATTCCCGCCTTAAGGAAGAAGTCCGTGATGCTGTCCTTGAGATTATCGGCAGTAATGATGATCTTGACGTCAAAGAGGCAAAACTTGCAACCCTTCCCCAGTACAAGACCCTTTACGCCAATTATTTCAAGCAGCTCCGCTACGCAGTCATCGAGCTGAGAATTGAAAATTCTGCAAAATCTGAGGACCAGCCCGCAAATTCTGAAATCTCAGAAAATGTTAGCAGCGCTCCTGAAAAGACCGCGGAAAAGACAGTCAAGGTTATTGAAAATGGCCTTCCTGCTGTGTTCTACGCCACATCTGAGGATTTCATCCGTCCTTCCTACATGGGCAATGACGCTTCCATGAAGGAAATTATCCGCATACTCAAGGCCGGCAACGTTAAGAGCATGGTCTTAGAGGGTTCCGCCTCACCTGAAGGCCCTGCAAAGGGTAATGAGCGCCTTGCAAATGACCGCGTTGAGAACCTGAAGAACTACATCCTTGGAATGTTCCCTGAGATGGAAGGCAAGATCACCGTTATCTCCAGGAAAAATTCTCCGGAGGATGCAACGAATGAAGAAGCTTTTGCATCCATGCGGTACGCCCGCATTCTTAGTATGGAGGTAGAGGAGGAAGAAGCTCCCGCCCAGGAGGCTCAGGATGCCCAGGAGAACACCGAAGTCCCCGGCGTTTCAGACCAGTCCCAGCCCACAGGCAACACTGAAGCTACGGAGGTTGAAACCGTGGACAATAATGCAATCCAAACCATTGCTGAGACCACTGAGGTTCCTGATACAACGGCACAAAAAGCACAAAAGGAAAAGAGGCCCCTCAACACAGTTGTCGCCCTCAAGACCAACCTTCTTTTTGACGCCGTCACCGCTCTCAACTTTGAAGTTGAAGTTCCCATCGGAAAACGCTTCTCCGTCATGGTAGAAGACGTATTCCCTTGGTGGGAAACCGGCAACAAGTACTGCTTCCAAGTATGGGAAATGGGTGTTGAGGGCCGTTTCTGGTTCAAGCCCTGGAAATCTATCGGCACGGAAAAACTCCGCGGCCTGTTTGTGGGTCCCTATGTAATGAGCGGCAAGTATGACTTCCAGTTCGACAGAAGCATCAACTACCAGGGTGAATTCTGGAGCGTAGGCCTTACCGCCGGTTATTCCCTGCCCCTTGGCAAGAAAAAGTGGGGAAACCTTGAGTTCAGCCTCTCCCTTGGTTATCTTCAGTCTCCGTACAGGCACTACCTTCCTACGGACGATTACGCAAAGCTTATCCATGATCCTGCCCTTGACGGCACGTTCTACGATATATTCCTTTATCCTACCAAGGCCAAGATCAGCCTGGTGGTTCCACTTAATTTCCCCACAAGAAAGGAGGTGAGCCATGACTAAGCGCATCGTACGCATATTCCTGGCCGCCGCCCTTGTGATGGTCTCCTTCAGTGCCTGCCACCGCAGGCCGCTGGAAGACCCCAACGAGGCCGTGAGAATCGCCATCAAGGTAGACGTCAAGACCGTTACCAACGTGAATGCCAACATCCGCAATTCCGTCAGGCTCTATGGCACCAGCACCACCCTTTGGGAAGAAAAGCTCTCCCAGCTGGATCCTGAGCTCATGCGCGTTCTGGTCTATGACCCCGAAACCGACAAACTCCTCACCCAGAGCTTCATTTCCGCCGCCACCATTGACGAGGAAGGCAACAAGGTATTCATGGGAAGCCTCGGTATCAGCCACGGCAACTACAACTTCCTGGTGTACAACTTCGACACCCCCACCACACAGGTGTCACAGGAAAACAGTGAGCAGTCAATCATCGCCTACACCGACGAAGTTTCAGCCGCTGTCAAATCAAGGTACCTTGGCACCAAGGCCGATGAAGAGTATGAGGATATCAACATCCACTATGAGCCGGAGCACCTCCTGGTTGCAAATGAGAAGGAAGTCCGCATCTCTCCTCATGATACCCTTGTAGTTGTTCACACAGAGGCCTCAACAGTGGTAGACACTTATTACCTGCAGGTACGCGTAAAAGGCATGCAGTTTGCATCTACTGCATCTGCGGTGATTTCCGGCCTCTCACCGTCCAACCATATCGGCTACAACATAAGGACTGTAGATCCTTCGGCCGCAGTGGTATTTGACATGCAGAAGGGTCAGGACCTGAGCCTTGACGGAGACAACAAGGATATCCTCTGCGCAGTGTTCAACACCTTTGGTAAGATTGATCAGGTTTCCTCAGACCTGCTTGTAACTTTCAATGTATTTGATACTTCGGGCAATCTGCGTCAGTACAGCGCAAACCTTGACGACGTCTTCAAGACAGAGGAAGCAATCCTGTATCACTGGCTTATCATTGATGAATCCTGCCTTGTGATTGACATCCCGGATCCGGGCGTAACCCCTCCTACTCCCGGTAACGGCGGCTTCCAGCCTCAGGTTGATGATTGGGAAGAGGAAACCGGTGAAATTGCACTTTAGGAAAAGATTTTATATATTTGAAAGATTTAGAAATAGATAATGAAACATTTTAGGTACATACTTACAGCTGTTGTCCTGGTGGCCCTCGCGGGTTGCGCCAAGACTGAGTTTGTACCTGACGTGAACAAGGAAGTAAGGTTCGCGGTTGGCAACTATGCCCCCCAGACCAAGACTACCCCTGTCACGGAGTTCACATCTTTCAAGAGCAAGGGTTACCTCTATGCAGAGGGTGTAACCGGTTCACAGGACTTCTTCGGCCAAAATGGAGAGACCATTTCTTACAACGGAACGGACACCTGGGCACCCAGCCATCCTTACTACTGGCCTAAGAGCGCCAACAGCTACATCAACTTCATTTCCTGGTACGCCAATAATGGTTCCGCAGATTTTGCTCCTAACACTGTCTCTGAAACCGAATTTAAGATTATCGGCCGCACTATAGGCGCCAACGACAACATCCTTATTGCCGATGCAGCATGGCATCAGACAAATAATCAGAATCAGTATTACACCGTCGGCGTTCCCACCCTGTTCCATCACGTTCTTTCACGCGTGAAGATAAACATCAAGGCCACAAGTCTTGTAGACTCTCATGATGCCAATGTTACTTATGTGGTCACTGTCCAGGACGCAGTCCTTGAAGGAGTCTGCCATACCGGCACAATGGAGCTTGTGAACACCACGATGGCTTCTGCCGGCACAAGCGCCTGGCAAAGCGCAAACAGCAATGACCTGCTTTGGTCTGCAGATACCGCCAGTGCTGAAGACGTTGATCTTGTAAGTTCAGACACAAATATCGGCACCGCCGCAACAGCAATCCTTCCTGAGCGCAGCTTCATGCCTCAGAATCTTGGAGATGATGTAAAACTTGTCATCACCTACACCATCACCACAAAGAGCGGAAACACTGTCACTTCCATTGAGAGCGACATCCCCGCAACCCTGGTTTTGAATACAATTAAGAACTCCTCTGATATTGAGATCACTGAGTGGGCTCCTAATAAGAAATACACATACAATATAGCTATTAACCCTGAAGGAGACGCAATTCTCATTAATCCAGTCCTCGAAACAGATTGGACCCTGGGCAGCTACTATGTAACAGTTGAATAATTAGTAATAACAAATAAAAACAACAAAAGCATTATGAAACAGTATTTCATCATCGCAGTAGCCGCCGTTGTAGCAATGGCCGCCTGCTCCAAGGTTGAGACTAACCTTGACAATGCTCCTGGCAACAAGATTACTTTCCAGGCCGCTAACTATGCCACCGCCACAAAGGCTGGTGAAGTCTCTGTACTCAACGATTTCACTGCTTTCAAGAGCCTCGCTTATCTCCATGCAGAAGGTATTGATATAGAAGCTGATGGCACCGATAAAGGCACCAAGCAGGATTTCTTCGGCACCGGTGAGACCATCACTTGGAATTCAACCGCCAAAGAATGGGCCCCCACCCACCCCTACTACTGGCCCAAAGGCACTCTCAGCTATGTGAACTTCATTGGCTGGTATGGCACTACTGGTAACGACGCTCCTACCATCTCTTATTCCAAAACTGGATCTCCCGCAAAGTGGACTGCCACAATGGATTGGGATTTTTCAAACTCAACTGTTGGTGAAGCCGGTGCAAACCTCCTTTATGCCGATATGGCATGGCGCTACAAAGATAACTCAGGCGCTCTTTACAAAAAGGACGGCGTAACCGAGGGCGTTCCCATGCTCTTCCACCACGCTCTTGCCCAGATCAATATCAAGGCCTATGCTGCTGGTGATCCTGCTCTTACTGCCGGTACTGGCAAAGTATCTGACACCAATGCCGAGTGGGTCATTACCCTTGAGAACGTCAAGATTTCCAAGGTCTATACTGACGGTACCCTCAAGCTCACTAATGTCGACCCCGAAACCGCCAAAACCACCAACCCTTGGACTGGCGGTTGGGACTTCACGGGCAAGACTTCTGATGATCTCACTAAAACTGGAACAACCACTGTTGATCAGGTTACAAAACCCGCAACTGGAACTACTACCGGTGATGTGATTGCCAAGACCTGCGTCCTCCCTCAGGACCTCTATGAAGATGGCGTTCTTGATGTGAAGCTTGTCTTCGACGTAAGGATTGTCACAACATACAAGACTGCACCCACCAACCCCAACACCGAACTTCTCCACAAAGAGATTTCCCTGCACACCATGGGTACAGATGCTTGGGAGTTGAATCACAAGTACACATACTACCTCAAGATTGTTCCTTCCCAGGCTAAGGTTCTCTTCGATCCTGCTCTTGAGGCCGATTGGAGTGAGGTTGAAGGCACCGAGCAGACCATCTAATCTGATTTTTCGCTCCGGGGCGGGTGAAACCTCCCCGGGGTGCCAAGACAAAAACAAAAAAATGAATAATAAAACAAACAACAACAGCATTATGAAAAAGTTTTTCTTCATCGCAGCAGCCGTTGTAGCAATGGCAGCCTGCAGCAAAGTCGAGTCTGCCGACAACACTCCCGGCAGGAAGATCGCCTTTGAGGTAGCAAACTATGCCAGCCAGACAAAGGCCGCAGAGGATCCGGGTTCTGTGCTTGCAGAAACCAACAATTTCAGTTCAAAGGCCTGGCTCCACGCAAACGGAGAAGCAACCGGCACTAATTTCTTCGGTACAACGGCTAACAATTATGTTGAAACTGTTACTTATAATGGCTCCAATGCTTGGGAACCTGAACTTGAGTACTTCTGGCCCAAGGGCGCAGGCAGTTACATCAACTTTGTTTCTTGGTTCGCAACCAACAGCAAGGCCCCTTCAACAGTTTCAGAGACTGTAATGAACTGGGGTACTGCAGCGGATCCTATGACCATCGCCACTGATGACAACTTCCTCTTTGCCGACGAAGCCTGGCGCTATACTGACAACGCCGAGACATATAAGTATGACGGTGTCACCAAGGGCGTTCCCACCCTCTTCCACCATGCTCTTGCAAAGATTAAGTTCAACCTCCTTCTCAAGACCGAAACCCCCAGCACCAAATCCATCTGGGACGTCGAGGTCCAGACTGTAACTTTCAAGGTTGGCAACAATGGTTATCTCGCCCTTGTGAACGAGGATAAGAATTCCACAGGCACACAGCCCTGGAAAGTTGGCACCACCTATTCTTCCGGCGCAGCTGCCACCTCTGCAACTATTGGTTGGGCTCGTCCTACTTCCACCACTCTCGAGACCATCGTGGAGACCACTTCCACGGCTTCCGATGTTGCAAAGGAATTCGCAAAGCTTCAGTTCCTGAACTTCCAGCCCACCACGGCATCCAGTAGCGCACCTTACAAGACTGATGCTCAGGTTCTCCTGCCCGAGCGCACCGTAATGCCTCAGATCATTGAAAATGGGGTGGTTACCTTCGGAATTACCTTCACAATCAAGATTTATCACGATGCTGACAGCAACGGCGTCAAGGACGGCGATGCCTTCAGTAACGAACTCATCACCATCGAGGACACCACCAACCTGTTTACTCTCGTGAATTCAGTGAGCGAGTGGAAGATGAACACCAAGTACACCTACAACGTTACCATCGATCCTGTTGGACGTAAGGTTCTCTTCGATCCTGCAGTGGCAGAGTGGAATACTGTTGAGACAGCGGAAACCGAAATCTATCACGCAGACTAATTAATGTTTATAGCTCAGGGCGGCCGACCCTGCCCTGGGTTGCCAAGAAATAAGAAATAAAATAATAAACAACAAAAGCATTATGAAAAAGTTATTCTTCATCGCAGCAGCCTTTGTAGCAATGGCAGCTTGCACAAAGAACGAGGTCCAGTTCAACGAGACCGCAGACTCCAACAAGATTGGCTTCGAGGTGGCCAACTACGCCGCCCAGACCAAGGCCAACAGCTCTCTCACCAATGCTGAAGATGGCATTTATCAGTTCCACACCTATGCTTACCAGTTCCCTACTATTGGTAGCGCTCGCGAATTTATGAATGTGGATATCTTTGCTTGGCAGGAAGCAGCCCAGGAGAACAAACTTACTTCCGGCACGGCACCCGTTGTCGTTTGGGCTCCCGAACAGGATTACTACTGGCCTAAGACCGGTCACATCAACTTCTACTCCTATGCTGGTACTCACACTCCCACAGAAACCGTATCCTCAGATTTCAAGACTGTTACTTTCACCTACACTGATGCTGTAATTGCAGCTGCTTCCAACATTCTTGTTGCCGACGCAGCCCTCCATCAGGGTCGTGCAAACTACAATGACAACGCTTACAGTGTTGACGATAACGGTTCTGGAGCAGATGTTACTACCGGTGTTCCCACCCTCTTCCATCACCAGCTTGCAAAAATCACCTTCGATGTTGAAGCAAGGACAACCGATGCCAAGAAGAGCGCTAACACCATCTGGAAAGTTCAGGTCCTGAATACTGAGAATCAGAGTGGAAATGATTATAAGTCCACAATCGTTCCCATCAATAAGGGCTCACTTGTTCTTACCAATGCCGATGATGCTACAGCAGCCACCACAAAGGCCTGGACTGCCACTAACGCCAGCAGCACCAATATCAGCGGATGGGTTCCTTCAACAGAAAAGGAAACTATTGAATTCAATGATTCTGATGTTCTCACCATCGATGTAAATACAACTGGCGACGGCACCAAGTCAGAGATTCTTCCCCTTCGCTCCGTTATGCCTCAGGTCACTAATGGTGTTAAATTCACTCTTGTATATAAAGTACAGGCTCTCCACGGTTCAACTGTGTATCTTGAGGAAATCCGCACCGTTGGTATTGATGCAGATAAGGTACTTTCCAACCTCGCCGGAACAGTGACTTCTTGGGATGCCAACAAGAAGATTACCTACCACATCATCATTGATCCTGTATCTGAAAAGGTTACCTTCGATCCCGCTGTTGAAAATTACGACGCTATTGACGCAGATGGTACTCAGGACATCATCAACATCAACGAAGGTGGTATCGTAACTCCTTAATTCCAACTGATTTCATCTCCGGGCGGCTGACCCTACCCGGGGGTGCCACGAAACAATTGAAAAAAGAAAACAACGCCATATGAAAAAGTATTTCTTCATCGCAGTTGCAGCCATCACCGCGTTGGCAGCATGCTCCAAGAACGAGGTCAATGACTCCCGTCCGGATTCCCCTATCCGTTTCTCCGTAGTCAACCACCTCCAGAGGACAAAAGCTACCGCAGGTCTTGAGTATCCCAAGGGTGTTCCCTTCGGAACCCACGCCTGGTGGACCCAGAACAACTGGACAGGCGCAGCAGCAGACCAGACCTACGTATTCATGGACAATCAGAAGGTAGCTTACTCCAACAATGAGTGGGCTCCTACCCAGGCTTTCTACTGGACAAAGACCGGTTATCTCACATTCGCATCCTATTCTCCTTACACTGAATTAGGCGCAGACAACGGTTACTCCGTCGTCCCCACCTATGACGTGGCAAAAGGTTTCCTTTTCACCAACTACACAATTGTTGACGACACCAACGTAGACCTCATGTACTCCAACCTTGCTGCAGACTGCACCAAGGACACCAACGTAAACGGAGCAGAGGTCACCGACAACACAACTCCCGAAGGCGGCTTCAAAGGCGTTCCCACAATCTTCAACCACGCCCTTTGCCAGATTGGCTTTGCTTTCCGTGCAATTGGCCGTAAAAACCCTAACGTGGATGACATCAAGATTATTATCAAAGATGTTGACATTGTAAATATCAATAAGAAGGGCTCCTTCACCCAGACTCCCGCAAGCGGTGCAAAATGGGCATCAGACCACACTGTGGCTGCAAACCTTGCCAGCTATGACTACGCACCCGCAAGCCCCATCGAACTCAACCTCATTGATAATACCGCAGCCAATGTAGGCGCAACCGACAATTACACTGCACTTGCAACTACCCGCATCCTCCTTCCTCAGTCTCTTGAGGAGGACGATGATCCTACAAATCCTACAGTTGACCCCATTGCAAGCACGACAGACCAGAAACTAGTTGTATCATACACCATCAAGATCAAGTACGCAAGCGCAACAGAGTGGGCAACTGAAGAAGCCGTTTCTGCAGTACGCCTCAACAACGGCACCATCACTTCCTGGCAGGACAACCAGAACATTACTTACAGGATTTCCATCAATCCTTACAACACCCTGCCCATTACCTTCGACCCTGCAGTCGTAGATTGGACAGACGTATACTCTTCAGACATCAATCTGAATCAGTTTGACAACTAGAATACAATACAAAATCATAATGCTTGTTTGGCCCTGGGCGGCTGATTACCGCCCCCGGCCGCGAAGAAAAAGAATTATTAACAACAATTTAGATTAAAAAATGAAAAAGCTTTTCTTTATCGCAGTTGCTGCCCTCGCAATGGGCGCATGCTCAAAGGTTCAGACAGTTGACATCCAGAAGGAAATCAACTTTGAGGTGGCTAACAGCCTTCAGACAAAGGCCACAGGTTCTGTTTACAACAACGGAGCATTCGGTACCTATGCCTGGTTCAACAACACAGATGAATTCATGGTGAATGAGAAGGTAGATCTTACCGCCGGTGCATGGAAAACCGTAGACCACACATTCTACTGGCCCAAGACTGGAAGCATCTCCTTCATCTCCTATTCTCCCTTTGAGGGCACCAGCAACACAGCCGGAGCCACTCCGGTTGTCACTAAGGACAAAATCACCTATACAGACGTAATCGTCGGCACAACAGACCTTATGTATGCCGACAGAGCCACTTGCTCCAGCAATGTAAATGAAGTAACCGATAACGATGATGCTGCAGCTGAATCCGGCTACTCCGGTGTCCCCACAGTGTTCCGTCACGCCCTTGCAAAGCTCAGCTTCAAGGTTGCTGCAAACTTCATAGAGTGGGATGACGCAACTACCGGCAGCCACACAGAGTGGGAAATCACCCTCAACAGCTTCAAGATCGGCGGATTCAACACTAAAGGTGACCTTGAACTCAACCTCAACGCCGACGGCAAGTCCTGGGACAAGCCCGTCACCACCGTTGGCTCCACAGATTACTATGTATGGAATAACACTGACGGCGCCACCACAGATCAGGAACTGGTTGCAGCTCCTGTAGTTCTTACTACAATTCCGCAGGATCTGGCTTCAGCTACCGGTTATGTCCTTCCTCAGATTCTTTCTGCTGGCGTCCAGACCGTTAAGATTGATGCCAACATCAAGACCACCCTCTCAAATGGCAAGGAAATCAATGAGCATTTCGTAAAGACCTTCAATATCAGCGACATCTCCACCCTTAAGGCTTGGCAGATGAATGAGAACATCGTTTATACGATCAAGTTCAAACCCACGGCATCTGCATTAGATCCCAGCCTTGCCCACGATGATGACCCTGAGGATGTCACCATCACCTTTGACCCTGCCGTTGCAGACTGGACTTTAGTTGATGCTAACGCCACCATCCAGCTCTAAAAAGTTCAAGTTTGTTGTTAATCAATAAATAGAAAGCTTTTTCTAACCCGCGGGCGGCTGACCCTGCCCCCGGGTGCCAGAAACAAAAAACTTAGTAAGATATGAAGAAGATAGCATTCATTGCAGCACTTGCGATTGCGGCCCTGGCTTCCTGTTCAAAGAGCATAGAGGACGGATTCAAATCTGAAATCGCCTTCCAGGTAGCACGTCACAAGACCGTAACCAAGGCCGATGACTACAAGGACAATTACCAGGCCGTTCCTTTTGGTGCATATGCATGGTACAAGGGTGTATCTGCCAGCGACAACGCGGAATTCATGAAGAATCAGAAAGTTTCTTTCTCAGACCCCGTCTGGAAGCCCGAAGGAACCACTTACTACTGGCCCAAGTCCGGTAGCATCGATTTCATCTGCTACTCTCCTTACACAGCAGACGGAACAAATGCTCCCCTTCCCACCATCACCGAGGACGGTATTTCATACCCGGCATGGAATGTTGGGGCACATCCTGATGTGGACGTAATGTATGCCGATAAAGTCACCGGTCTCAAGAATAACACCACCACTTATTATTATAATGGTGTGCCCACCCTGTTCCACCACGCCCTTGCAAAGGTGAGCTTCCAGATCAAGCAGTCCTACATGAGCGTAACTTCCGACACAGGAGACATCACCAGCTGGGTCATCACCGTGAGCGATATCGTCCTTACGGACATCCTCACCTCCGGTTCACTGAACCTTACCCTTAACCCTGACGGCACCTGGAACAAGCCTTCAGTATGGGACAGCACCGGCGGCACAAAGGAAGACATTGATCTTCTTAACAGCGACATCACCCTTGACGGATCCAATCAGGGCCTTGTCTCTGACCTTATGATTCTTCCTCAGAGCCTCACCGACGGCCAGAAGGTAACTATCACCGTAACAATTGAGACATATCGTGACCTTAATGACGGTAACGGTCCTCAGCTTGTTCTCACTGAGACCAACATTCCCATCGAGGGTCTCCTTTCCGGTGGCACCCTTGACCATATCGGCATTAACCAGAACGTAACCTATACGTTCAACATCACCCCCAGCCTTGGCACACAGACCACCGAGGACAAGGACGGCGACGGCATCCCTGACATGGTTCCTACCGTTGTGTACTTTGACCCTGCCGTTGACGAGTGGGAGAACATCACCGTCAATGCCGGTATCAATATCTAAGATTAAAAGAAAGATTACATAAATGAAAAAGTTAATCATCTTCCTCTCAATAGCTGCTGCTATGGCATCTGCTTGCAGCAAGGTCGTGTCCAGCAGCATTGAAAACGGCAATCAGATTGCCTTCCAGACCGTTGCCGGCCTTAACACCAAGGCTATCACCGGAACGGCTTTCCCTACCTCCGAGACCTTCTCTACCTATGCCTGGGCAGAGGGCACCGTTGGCGAGTACTTCATGGATAACGTAACCATTGAGTACAAGACCTCAGAGGATATGTGGAAGCCACAGGGAGAGACTTTCTACTGGCCCAAGAACACCACGGTAGACTTCATATCTTACTATCCTACCGGACTCAGCGGCATCACCGTAGAAAAGGACAAGCTCACCTACAGCGGCATTGATGTCAATAGCCTCCAGAAGGATATCATGTATGCCGATAAAGCCGCAGGTTTCTCCGACAACCCGGACCTGGTTGACGACAGCATCAGCGGTTTCACAGGCGTTCCCACCATTTTCCGCCACTCCCTTGCAAAGGTTAAGTTCATCGTTGAACTCACCTACAATCACAAAAAAGAAGCAGACGGTACTGAAACAGACTGGGAAGTAAAGGTTAACAGCGCAAACATCTCCGGTATATACACCTCTGGAGGTGCCGTATTTACGCTTGCAAGCACTCCTGCCATTGGCGTTATTCCCTGGGAAAAGCCTGCCGGCAATGTTTGGACTCCCGACGGAACCACCACCACCATCAATGGTCTGTCCAATACCGCTCTTACACCTGGCACCGATTACAGCGCCATAGATGAAGTATATGTACTTCCTCAGGCACTTACTGCCTCCCAGCAGAAAGTCACCATCAATCTTACCATCAAGACCACCCGTAACGGTGTTCCCTTCCTGAGTGAGACATTTGACAAGGTGGCCGACCTTTACATCGGCACTCTTCCCGCATGGGAGATCAACCATGTTTACTCCTACCGCGTAAAGCTCAGCCCTACCGCAAGTAACGGTAACGGTGGAAAGCCTCTGGATCCTTCAGACCCTACCGGCGGTGTAAATCCTAACGATCCTGATCTCTCCGACGCTATCATCAGCTTCGACCCTGCTGTTGACGGTTGGGAGAATGTTGGCGTAGAGGCCATCATTGACCTTTAGTATCAAGTCCCGGCGGGGGTGATACCCTTCCGGGGCTCCAGAAAAAACAGACTGCAAATGAAACAGTTACATCTATATACGCTGCCTCTTGTCCTCCTAACCGTACTGGTCGGGTGCCGCCGGCATGATCCAGAGGGCACTACAGTGCTGGATAATGATGTGATTCGTATGGAAGCCATTGGAAATGACACCGCCTCCAAGGCCTTTTTGAACCAGGGAGATCTGGAAGTGAATGGGATGAAGGTCAAAGTGTATGATTTCCTCTCTGGCTACAACGGAACTATCTGGGGCCATCAAAATGGTGAAGAGTTTTGCTATTTTAACGATTCTGTGGTTTATGATGACACCCAGACCTGGAAGTGGCCGTTTGTTTCAGCGTCACATAACTGGACCCGTACCGGTGTACATAAGTTCTTTGGATGGTTAGAGGAAGACCCTGCTAATTCCAGCTTGAAATCTTCCACTTTCTTTTCCACCTACAGTTTTAATGAGGGCGGCCAGTACCTTGACCTTGCAAAGGATCTTACCATATCCTCACCTCAATATGACTTTTTATACTCCGAGGTGAACGAGGTAGAAGCCCAAAACCGTACTTCATCCATCGTTCCGCTTGATATGAAGCACCTGTTTGGCGCTTTTGCCTTTACGGTCAAGAACGAATCCTCTTCAGCTATAACTATTCATTCTATTACGGTTCCCGATTTCCCGGTCCGTGGTAATGTCCGCATAGACTATAGCGGAGGCGCTGTTTCTATTCCAGCCAAAATCAAGGCAAACGATCCTGTCGCCGTTAGTGGCACTCCATTCTTCACCAATGCCTTCAACAATACGGTATTGCCCCAGAAAGTAGAAAATGTAGCGTCCACGGAATACAACATTTTTACAGCCCAGCCTGTAAACGGCAATAATTATGATTATCGTCTTGTCTGGCCGGTTACCCTGGAAAGCATCGCTCCCCTTACTACTTTCCCGGAGAACCTGCGGGTTGACGAAAACGAGGGCCGTGAATACTATGCCACAGACTCTTTGATTATACTTAATTACAGTATCGGAGGGCACCCTGCTACAACCCGCGTGAAATTCCCCAGGATGACAAACATTGAAGGTGATCCCATGGCTTTTTCCGCAGGAAAGAAAACAAAACTTATGCTTCAGTTCCTGGATAAGCAGATCAAACTGCAGTTCCAGGTGCTGCCTTGGGATTACGAGGAAATCCCCATGTCTTTTGAGATGGACGCCGTAAATGCTACTGCGCTCAAATTCGTTGACGGGACATATAGCGACGCAGGTAAAGTTTTCGAGCAAGGGGATTCTGGCCCCCAGACCCAGCAGATTGCCGTCCTGAACGGTAAGACCATTGAGGGCGCCTTTAACATTTATACCCCGGTTGGTGCACATATCCAGATTGGCGTTTCCGGTGATACTGACTACTTTACTGTTACGCCTTCGGCAACCACTGTGAACCCGGAACATGTCGGAGGAAAGATTATTCTCAAGATTATTCCCAATACCAGTAAAACCCGTACACGCGACGTAAAGATCAAGCTGCATTTTTCCGTTGTCAGAAACGGCCGTGAGATGGATGCCGACACTGAAATAAACAGGGATAACTACACCATAATCATGTACAAATAATGAACAGACTTATGATGAAATACCGAACCATTCTTTTATGGGGAATCCTGCTTCTTGCTGTGGCATCCTGCCAGCGGCAAGAGATTTCCGATGACGAGGTTAAGGACGGTATACGCCTGTCTTTCGTCTGTTCAGACCCCGTCACCAAGGCCGAGATGCCCGGTGAAGATGCTTTCAATGAAAACATATTATCAACTGTAGACTTCTTCCTCTACCCGGAAGGCGGTCTTGGCAGCAATGCAATTTTTCACGATCAACTTACCGACGTAAACCCTACCGAGTTTTACGATATCCCCCTTACGGATGTTTTTGTAAATTATACTCTCTGCCCCCGGCCGCATTCAAAGTTTTATGTGTATGCCATAGCCAACTATCCCGGGTCTTTGGAAAACCTCTCAAACACATCTGTTGAGAGTCTGTCTGCTCTGACCATGGAACTGCAGAAGCAGGGCGGTATAGTTAAAGCCATACAGTCCTCTTTTGTCATGGCAACTGACGGCGCTCAGGAAGTGGAACTCACCAGCCGTAATAAAACCTTGGCTGCCCAGGGTATTATTCCCTTGAAACGCGTAGCGGCCAAGATTACAGTATATGTCCGTGTCGCAGAATCCGTAGAGATTGACAATACCATTACTATTGGCGACCTAACGGATACCCGCCACGAAATCTGGCGTCCAACCCTGGATAATAACTTGCAGATTTATCTGGTACACGGCGCAGCAAACGGGCAGATAAGCGGACAACCTGTAGCAAATGTGGGCCAGTTTGATTATACCGGAAGAAATTTTGATTTTAGCAGCGGAGAAATACACAATTACTACACTTATACGAATATTGGCACAATAGAGAATCCTGAATATCAAAAGAACACATTCTCCGGTACGTTCTACCCTTCAGATCCTTTCTATAGTTATCCCCAGGCCTGGCAGTACGGCTCCGATGAAGAACCATATCTGAAATTGCAGATTCCCTGGTACCGTGAGCCTGGCACAAGTACAGGTGGTATGAGTTACGGCTATCTGCAAAAGTATTACTATTACCGCGTGTATTGTCCGGGTACTGAACTCCCTGACGGAATAACGGCACGCCTGGACCGTAACCACTGGTACAAGATAATACTGAATGTTGCCATTCTTGGTAGTGAAACCGATGGTGGCGAACTCATGATTTACCCTGCTACTTATTATGTGGTAGACTGGCAGGAACGTGAAGAGGGCAGTGGCGGCGGCTCCGGCTCTTCAGGCACGGATACTGATAAGGAAACCGAAATCAAGGGCGCCCGCTACCTGAGCGTTCCAAGGCAGAGTTACACCCTGTATAATGTTAACAACCTTGAGATTCCTTATACTACCAGTGATGAATGTGAACTGGCAGAACTTTCCATTACCTATAAGGATTATTCCGGAAAGGATGTTGCAAATATGACTATCTCTGATATCATAAAGTCTGATGGAGTATATTCTTTCCATAAACGTACTGGTGAGTCCACGTTCTCCGGACAGTTGTATCTGGCCAATAACCATATCAACTTCATCCATCAACTGAAAAATGACACATCTTCATCCAACTATGATGTGTCTGCCTATACCATTACCTTTACCATACGTCATATCGACGCCGCCCTTAGTTATTTCAAGAATATTACCATAACGCAATATCCGGCAATCACAATCACTGCGGAAAAGAATTCCAACGCTAATGGAAACGGATATGCGTATGTCAATAACGGGACCAATAATCCTACTGGAATTGGCTCTCTTGGTTCTAATCCTGGAACCGGCACCAGTTCCAATAACAACTATAATATGATTATCATCGAAACCACGGTTCTTCCAGAGGGAACATCGTATCTTCTTGGAGACCCCAGGAAGAATTCGGTAGATAATCTGGTCTCCGGCTGGCCTGAAACGGTCAGTTCCAATGCCGCCTCCTGGAGCGCAAATGTGCAACCTATCAACGGAGGAGGCAATAGAAGAATGACCTATTATTATCCGTCAGACAATTCCAGTGATGCCGATAATATCATAGCCCCAAGGTTCAGGATTGCTTCTTCCAAAGGTGCCACTCAGCCGATGACTTATGCCAATGCTTTCAGGCGCTGCGCCACTTACCAGGAAGACGGTTATCCTGCCGGACGCTGGAGAGTCCCTACAAAGGCCGAGATTGAGTATATTGCCCAGTTGAATGCCGACGGAAAGATTGACCTTCTGTTAGGTTCAGAGACCGGAACAACGCCTTATTGGTGCAATAGCGGATATGTTGTAGTGGAAACAGGCGAAACACCTATTTATACTCCCTCCACCACAAATAACGAAGATACCTATGTCCGTTGTGTCTACGATGACTGGTACTGGAGCAATACAGATTATTCCCGTTTGGCAACTGGACAAAGAGGTAATTTCAGATGGGGTGACCTACAACGCTAATAATTGAGACGTATGAAGAAGAAAACGCCATATCTGTTTATCATTCTGCTTACAGCATTTCTGGCAGGGTGTGCCAAAGAGACTCCTGAGCAGGATAAATGGCAGGGTGCACTCCCGGAAGGAGAAGCCCTTGTCAGCTTCAGCGTACGCTTTCCTGAGCCTGTGGTTATTGGCCCTGCCACCAAGGCTATGGCCGATACTCCCTCTATCACATCTCTTAAGATAGCCGTATTCGGCAGTTCCGGCTTCCTTAAGGAATACCGCGATGTTGAAAGTTTTACGGCAGCATCCACTAACGGACCATCACCTTCTTATACTTTCCGTACAAAAATGAACCTTACGGAAAGTAAGAATCTCCGTGTCCATATCATTGCTAACGGGCCGGAAAAACTTCCATGGCTATATGAAGATACCGCCCTTTGCTCGGCAGCATATACCACCGGAACTCAGGATGCATACTGGTGCCGTATAGTTCTTCCAAACGGTGTAATGGCAAAGCGAGAGTACAACGCCACCACTCAGTCAATGGAATATGTCAAACAGGAGGACCCTGTAGACCACCAGAAGTATTTTGTTGTGGATGACTCCGTAAGCGACCTTTTCCAGAATCTTCCGCTTGTAAGGAATTTTGCCAAGCTTACCGTAGAGTCCACCACACCCCAGCTGGTGCTGGACCCCACTAACACCGTGGCTGTTGTCAATGTGCCCGACAAGGGAAGCGTAGCGCCCTATAACGCTGAGACATCCCAGTTCATGTCCAACTACAAGGATATTTCCTATGCGGATATGATTAACGAGTATCCCGGATATACTCCGGACGATATGACCATTATCCAAACCGACCCAAGCGCCGTCCCCTTTACAAATGGCAGCATCTATATGTATGAGCGGCCCATCCCTACCAGCAATCCCACCTACCTGATTATACATGGAACCTACTATCCCAAGGTACTGGATGGGGAAGGAAAGCCCACATACGATGAAAACCATAACCTTGTGGTGGACACAAGCAACGGAACCGATTGCTATTATCGCATAGACCTTACGGACGACAATGGCTATTACGCCATTTACAGGAATTTCCGTTACAGAATCAAGATTACGGGGGTCTCCAAGGCTGGGGCCAGTACTCCAGCGGCGGCAGGTAGCACGGGAGGTAGCGGAGACGTGTCACAGAATACCGAGACTCAAAACCTTACAGATATATCGGATGGTTATGGCCGTATCATGGTGGAATATACCTCCAAAACCATAGTGGAAACAACCAGTGAGGTTACGCTGAAATTTAAATTCATCCCTGATGTAGAACATGACAACCCTGATAATGACCATGTCACTATTACTATTAATCAGGGTGGTTCTGCCGGTGATGTTATAAGCAACACCACCAGCATTTCTACGGCAGGCGGCAGGACTACTGTAGGCGGAGATGGCCATGGTATCATTGTCATAGATGCTGCCGATGATACAAATGATGGATTCCGGACTCTTCGTTTCTCCACAAATGCCCCGCAAGCCCAGAAGAAGAACCAGACTATCCGCATCAGCGGTCAGGTTGCGGGAACATCCGCCACTGTGTATCGTGACGTCACCTATTATCTCCTGGAGCGGCAAACCATGGCTGTTTCCTGTACTCCAAGCGTGGAGGATGTCATTGGCAAGCAGGTTAATTTGAATATCGGCATTCCCAAGGACCTTCCGGAATCCATGTTCCCCCTTATATTCAATATAGAGGCGGAAAAACTCAGTCTTACGCCTTATATTGCCGCAGGATGGGAAGAAGAGAACCTGCCTGTGGAATCCGGCACCACATTGGTCCCCAACAAGAGTTATCCTTCATTCCATTTCAAGCGGACTCTCAGCTATGAAGAATACACCGGAACTGGACTTTACGCCGGAAGGGGACTTCCCGACGGAGATGGCGGCGTGGTCATGACCTGTCACTTCAAGACCAACAAGGATATCAGCGCCAGCAATATCTATGTGTCAAATGAGTACTTCAACAAGGGACAGACCGCATTCACCAACTACCACATGTATAATTTTACAGAGATGTACTTCTCGGATATGAGGTTGACATCTGTTGGTACCAATCTGACCTACCATTTCAATATGGATGATCAGGATAACCAGAATAACCGCCAGATCATAGTGACGCTTGACGGCCTTGTCCCTAATGGCTCCGCCCAGCTCACACCGGTGGTTGGTACCGATAACAAGTATTATTATACTGCCACCAATTCATCCTGCACCCTGAACCTAAAGACAGAGAGCGGATTTAACGGTGTATACTCTGTGAAGTTGGAGAACACCGACTATCACCCCGCAGAAAGAGTTAATTCCGACTTCGTTCAGCGCACATTCACTGTGTCCGGTAGCAACCTTACTTCCGGATTAAGTGCTAACACCAATCAGAGTAAAACCATTACCACCGACGATGGTGAAACCATTACATTAAGTTTCTCAAGGCTTAATGCTGTTTCTAATAATAATTACATTGAGCTTTATCAGAATAGCACCACGACCGTCAGTTGCTCCGCCATCATGTCTCAGATACAATTTACGTACTATTCTGAGTCTGGCTGGTTTAATACTACTTATTATGGTCAATGTTCCATGACTCCAAATGTTGGCGCATATACACGCAATAACAATACAAGCGGAACGTGGGCAGGCATGACATCCAGCGTTTCAATCACCGTTGGGAACAGAGTAAACAACACTAGAAACCGCATCACCAGCCTTGTAATTACCTATTGGAGTTACGATGGTGATTAACCTGAAGTGCCCGGGTTTATAACCCCGGGCATTTCTTTTTATCGGCCCACGGAAAACGCCCTAAGGGCACGGCAAGTAAGCATCCGATGAACCACGTGTAAGAGTCTTACGCCACTATATGCGAGTCGCAGCAACTAACCCACAGTATTATGGGAGTTGCTGCGACTCTTGCATAGTTGCGTGCTACTTGCTGCTAGTTGCAGTCAGTGGCTGCCAGTTGCCGGGAAGTAGTGTGGAGATGTCATCCTTGAAGCCCGGCAGGCGGAGCAAGATATCTTCCAGCCAGGCCCGGGTATTGATTCCGGCCGCCTTGCAGCAGCTGAACAGGGAGTAGACAATGGCTGCACGTATGGCAGCATCGTGATTGCCGGCAAACAGGAAGTTCTTACGGCCCAAAGCCAAAGGTCTGATGGCATTCTCGATTCCGTTGTTGTCAATGTTGTACCGACCATCAAGGACATAGCGTCCAAGACGAGGAAGAAGGGCATAGGTATATGTCAGAGCCCTGCCCATTCTGGACTTGGGGGTGAAGTAGTCAGCGACACTGTTCATCCACTTCTCGAAGTCTTGGATGATGGGATAGGACTCCTTCTGGCGGCGTTCCTTTATAGCTTCTGCATCCAGACCGGCCTCTTTCATCTCCTCTTCTATCTTGTATAGCTTGCTGATGTAGACAATAGCCTCGCTCGCGTACTTCTTGTTTTCATCCAATGCTTCCACGAACTTACGCCTTACGTGTGCCCAGCAGCCAATCATGATCTTTCCTGGAGTGCCTTCAAAGGCTGAGTATACTTCATATCCATCCGTCTGAACAGCGCCACGGTATCCACCGATAAGCCTGCGTGCGGTATCGCCACTCCTGGAACCCATATCATAATGGAAGTATACGTCCCCGGTGAGCGCGTTGCGTACGGCCCACATATATCCCTTCACGGCACGGTGCTTCTCGTTGTCAATCACTGGCAACGTACTCTCATCTACCTGTATATACTCACTTGACATGATCTGCGCTCGAAGTCTGTCGTATAGTGGCCGCAACTTTTCACAGACCGCAGCGAACCAGTCATTAATGGTGGCATCATTCAGCACCACGCCCAGTTCCTTGTACTTCTGGATTTGCCGGTAGAACGGCAGGTGGTAGATGTACTTGTTTATCAATATGTCTGCCAGAAGGGTGGCATCTGCCATACTCTTGGGCCGTATCGTTTCCGGAAGCGGTGCTATCAGGAACGTCTGTCTGTCAGGATCTTCAATCTGAAGTTGAGAACGTAGAACGAACTTGTGCCGTACGATGCGCTTGACATACATCTTGGCCGGCTGGATGGCAACGGTATCCGTATTTTCCACGCCAATCTCAACGTAATCAGGATTGTCCTGAACGCCGTCAGGATAGATGTGAGTCTCCTCAATGGGAAGATTAGAGAACACCGGCTTGCGAACCTCACGCTTATGGGCTTTGACCTCAATGAGCTTGGCATTCTGCTCCTCCATAGCCTTTACTTCCGCATCCAGTTTAGCCTGTTCTTCCTCAGGGAGGGATTGATCAAACAGGGTGGGTTCAAGAACATTGGGATCAAGAGGGAGATTCTTCTCACTCATGGAACCGAAGATCTTTTTACGGAACCAGGCCATCATGGAACGGAGATCATTGATGACAGCCTGCATCTCATCTTTCTCCGTGCGCAGAGCTTTTACCTCACCGGCAAGGCGGGCATTCTCTTCGCGAAGTCGCTGTATTTCTAGGACCAGGTCTGACATCTTTTTCTCTCGTTTCCGGATACAAAGATATGGCCTTCCAGCAACTTCTGCAAGGGTTTTTGCTATTGCAAATGTCGATTATTTTACTTATCTAAAGTAAAGATTTACAGGCGGTTAGATAACAGTTTCATCCGCCTTACATAGGGGCTATCAAGAGCAGAATGAACCATCCCGACAACGTTTTCATAGGCCAAACTCGTGGATATTACCTCCTCTCCGCCAGCATCAGGCAATCGCATTCTCCCCATATCAAGACGTATGCAGTAAAGGACCAGGCCACCTTCCTCTTTACGGAGCAACTTCATCATATTACGGCTGGCGTTTACGAAGATGAAGACATCCCCGCCGTACAAACGTCCGCTCATGGCGTTGGTCACGATACCACTCAAGCCATTGAAGCTTTTACGCATATCAACGGGCTTGTTATACAGCCAGTACCGGTATGTCCCATCCAGGTAGAACATTATCCTGCAGTGATGATTTCATGTAAATGTGCAGCAGTCATGCTGCCCTGGATACGCATCATTGTCCCGGCAGAAGTACGGATCTCGACCGTGAGAAAGCTTTCCGCATTGTCCACGGGGCTAGTCTTACCCTTCGCTTTCCCCGGAGTCTTTGCCGGAGGCATCATAGGTGAGACGAACTCTCCACCAGGACACAATTGAACAAAAGCTCCGGGATCTGAAGATGATTGCTCGTCTTCCTGGCGGTACTTCTGCTGCCACCTGTAGAACTGGGAGACGTTTATGTTCAGTTCCTCCAGCCTTGCTTTCTGCGATATCCTGTGCTCAGCGCAATAAGATTGGACTTCCAGTACTTGTTCTCTTGTAAGCATAGCGATAACTTTTTTGCAAAAGTAGCGAGGATCACTCCCCGCTACAATATGTAGTTGCTCGGATGCTTACCACGGCAAAACGTATGTTTTTCCAAAATTTTTCTTATATTTGGAGTCTATGAGAAGAACCTTACTGGCAATAGTCATTACAGTCCTTGGCGGGGCCCTTACGGCCGCGGCCCAGAACAATCCGTATCAGATTGATGACAAGTGCTACGAATACTTCCAGCGCGCGGAACTGCTCATCGGCAAGGATGGCTTCACGGAGGTAAATGACTCACTTCTCATGACCGCCATGGCCGCGGGTGACAAGAAGGCGGAAACCCTGTATTATGTAGAGCGCCTGAAGAACGCCACAAGGGTTATCCCTAATCATACCGCCACAACGGATGCCCAAGACCTGGAAATCCTGAATTTGCAGGAGGAACTCAAGGCCATCTCCGACAAAAACGGATATCCCCAGTATTTCTACTACTCCTATGAGATAGTCCAGAACTATTTCTACAACCACGACAAAATTATCCGCACAATGGAGATCCTCCAGGACCTCCAGAGGGAAGCCCAGCAAAGGAACGACTCCTACGGAATGTGGATGAGCCAGCGCTATATGGTGGCCCTCTATGTTGCCCAGGGAGACTACATCAATGCAAAACCATATATCCTCAAGGCCATCCAGATCTACAATGAATCCAAGGATCCGGTTGTTAAGCGCCAGACATTATCACGCCTGTACTGTGACCTCTCAGACACCTATGTGATTGGCGCAGACTCCGTGAAAATAAATGTGGACAAGGCAGTCAAGACCGCTGTCACCCATCTGGACAGCCTACGCTGCGCATACCACCTTGCAAAGATAGCAGCCTACGAAAAACACAGCGACGAATTCCACTACCACAGGGACTACTGCCTCCGTGACCCTCAGATCTCTACCATCAGTAACACGGCTCCCCTGGTGCTCCGCACCCTTGACGCCATAATTGACGGCCATTTCGACTCCAACTCCATCAGTAACCTTGCCGTAGCCAACACAAGGGAAATCAAGTATATAGCCAACGTCGCGGAGAAATATGATTACAAAGATCAGGGCTTTGAGATTGAAAGGCTGCTGGTAGTGAAATTCGAGAATCAGATTGCGACAGCAAACCGCTCCAAGATTGCAGAGATGGACGCCCGCCTTGGAAACACTACCCTCCAGGGAGAACTGGCCCATCAGAAAGAGGAAGTCCAGAGCATCACGCGCCTGGTTCTTATCCTGGCCATAGCCATCCTGGTGGCCATCATGACCTTCCTTATAGTCCATATAAGTTCCCTCCGCCGCCATAACAAGGAGCTCCTGGAAGCCAACCGCAAGGTAAAACTGGCCGATGAAGCCAAGACCCGCTTCATCCAGAACATGAGCCATGAGGTCCGTACGCCGCTCAATGCAATTGTGGGCTTCTCACAGCTGCTGTCCCTCCCTGACGGTGCCCTGAGTCCGGAAGAGAAAGATGAGTTCTCTGCACATATCATCAACAACACCAAGATGCTCACGATGCTCCTTGACGACATCCTCAATGCATCGGCCATGGACAGCGGCAAATACAGCTTCACATATGAGACCGCAGATAGGGATTACATTGCCCAGCAGGCAATATCCAGTTCAGAGCATCGCCTGCAGCCCGGTGTAACGCTCACATACGTCCCCGAAGAGAAAGAGCCTCTCCAGTTTACAACGGATCCCCGCCGCGTGCAGCAGATTCTCATAAACCTCATCACAAACGCCTGCAAGCACACCAAAGAAGGCTCCATTGTGGTGGCAAGCTCACTTACGGAGACTCCGGGATTTCTCACCTACTCCGTGACCGATACCGGAACCGGTGTACCGCTGGAAGACGCCGAAAAGATTTTCGAACGCTTCACCAAGCTCAACGACTACGTCCAGGGGACGGGCCTTGGCCTTAGTATCTGCCGTGACATAGCCGGCCGTATGGGCGGCAAGGTTTTCCTTGACACCACCCACACAGGAAAGGGCGCACGCTTTGTATTCACGGTTCCACTGGAGCCAGTTAAACCAGAATAAAACCTCATATTATATGACACCACTTTACGCACAGGACCACGACTATTCCGCATTTAACGTGCTGGCAGTAGACGACATCCCCCTGAACCTCCTTCTGGTCCAGAAGATGCTCTCACGCTTCAATTTTAAGCTCCGGACTGCGGCCAACGGACAACTGGCCCTGGATGCAGTTGCCCAGCAGAAACCGGACCTTATCCTGCTGGATCTCATGATGCCTGGGATAGACGGCTTTGAAGTTATCCGCCGGCTCAGGGAAGACCCTGAAACCGCAGACATCCAGATTGTGATCCTGAGCGCCCTCAACTCCAACGAGGACGTGATCAAGGGTTTCAATGTTGGGGCCAACGACTTCATCATGAAGCCCATCATCATGGAAAAGCTGCTCTCCTGCGTGGTGAACCAGCTTGCCATCGCAAAGGCAAAGTCCGGAAAGTAAGCTTCTTGGTTTGAGGAAATTCCTTCTATCGGCATTGGCGGCGCTCGTCTGCGTTGCCGCCCAGGGGCAGATTGTAAACCGCCTCCGGGTGGACCAGAAAACGTTCATCCGCTACGCCTACGGCCGCATGCAGGAATTCAATAAGGACAATCTTCCTCTGGCCGATTCCCTGTACCGTGAAGGAGAGCTCCAGGGGAATTTCCGCCTCAAATGCCTGGGCCTCTCCCTTGAGATGCCTGTCCGCTTTGCCCTTGGCGAATATGGGAGGATGGACAGCACTGTGGTTGAGATAAAGACTCTCCTTGCCGACAGAAAGGATCTCCGTGAGTTCTACTTCTCCACCCTCCACGAATACTGCGAGTTCCTTGTACACACGGGCCGAGTCTCAGACGCCATGCTTGAGGCAAGGGCCATGGAAAGGCTGGCCTCGCATGAAAAAAAGCCGCTTGGAAGGATGTACTCCTACAGGATTATCGGCCTTATCCAAAGCTACAGGGAAAACCATTATCTGGCCATCCAGAACCTTGAGAAGGCGGTGCGCTTCTGCCGCGAGGCCCGCGAAGAGCAGGACCTTCCCAACCTCTACATCCTCCTTGCCCAGGAGAACATCAAGATGCGAAACTTCCCGGAGGCCGACAACTACTGCCTCAGGGCGGAAGAATATGAGAGTTTCTTCCCCGCAATACGCATCAAGGCGCTCATGACAAGGGCGTACCTCAACAATGCCGCCGGCAACGACAAAGCGTTCTGGAAGTACTACGACACCCTCCTGAAAGAGCCTCTGTACGCCGTCCAGACAGACTCCGACACCCGCACCGGGCTGGACATAACCTACCTCCGCTCAAAGGGCCTTCTTGAAGAGGCCCTCCTGAAGGCCGATTCCCTTGGCACCCTCCGCGGCCGCCTGGAGCAGAAGCACGGGATTTATGCCGATATGGGCGAGTTCGGCAGCGCCTACGGGAATTTATCGGCCCTTATGCAGCAGAAGGACTCAGTGTACATCACCGTCCAGAACGAAGACCTTGCCATCCTGGATGCGGAGATGAATAACGCGCAGCTGCGGGAGGAGGCCCAGAAACTCAAGTCCCAGAACCAGATTACCATCCTCCTTGGCTTCCTTGCCATGTTTGTGATTGCCTTCGCAACCGTCATTTACCAGCAGTGGAAGCTTAGGGACAATCTTGAGCAGATGCGCCGCATGTCCCAGGAGGCCGTCCAGGCCCGCCGCGCCTTCAAGAAGGCCATGGACGCAAAGGAGGCGGAGAACTCTTATAAGATAAAACTACTGCAAAACCGAACTACAAATATCCTCACGGACTATGAAGATATCCTCAATAGTTAAGAATCACTCTAACGAGCTCCTGGCCGTAGTGATCTTCCTGGTTGGCGCCGTGCTGGGCCTTCTGGGGCTCATCCAGGTTGTACCCCTTTTAATTGGCGTATTAGGCCTTATAATCCTTTCCAGCGGGCTCATCTACTTCTGCATCAAGTTCACCTCTGAAAAGGCTTATAAGGAGTACTACAAGGAAAGCTATGAGATTGAGCACGAGTCCATTGAGGAAGTAACCCTTACCTCAATGCGCTACCACCGCTACCAGGAGGCCGTGCTGGCCCGCTATGAGAGCGCCTGCCGTGACCTTGGCCTTGTGGACGAGCAAAAAGACTGGCTCCTGGACCTCCTTATGGCCGCCAAGAACAAGGTGGACGATCAGCTGGAAGAGGAAGGCGGCGGACACATTTAAAGTATTTTTTGCAAATCAAAAAAATAATACTATCTTTGCAGTCCCAAAATGAGGGCGGTTAGCTCAGCTGGTTCAGAGCACCTGCCTTACAAGCAGGGGGTCACTGGTTCGAATCCAGTACCGCCCACTAGAAAAAGCACCTGAAGAAGATTTCTTCAGGTGCTTTTTCTATATGGGCCAGATTCCTATTTATTTTTGGGCTTGGGACCAATGAAGTGGGTATATCCAATCTGGATTCCGATGAGGTCCAGGACGTTTGTGGCGCGGGATACCCTGAGGTAGGACATCTTGCCGCCGCCGGGAACCACAACCTCTTCCTTGATGAATGAGCCGTCAGGATTCTTCATACTCTTACCTTCCTCGTCCTTCTTGATGGCTTCATACCTTCTTTCGCTGTCCTGCCAGGCGCCGTTCCAGGTAAGGCCGATGATGGGAACGCTGATGGTGATGGCGCTGTTGTCCCTGAGGCGCACTGCAAGGCCGCCGGCGATGTCCACGCCAACCTGGCCGGTCTGGGATGTACGTGACTTACCAAGCTTCTCCTTGTTGCGGGGGCAGGAGAATGTGTTACCGTACTTTGCAAAAAGACGGGCTTCACCAAAGACGCCGAAGGTCTTAGACCCGAAGAAAGACATATACTTTCTGGCGGAGAATGCAAGGCCCCAGTTATGGTGCACCATGTGACGGGAAGATATTCCCACATTCGCAATGTCGGAACCGTCTCCAAGCCATTCGTAAAGCACCGGAAGAATTTCCCTGAAATCCAGGTTTATGTCTGTATCGGCAACATAACCCGCATAAAGGAGATTTGCGCCGATAGAAACGTCATCGGCCACAAACCAGGACAGCCTTGGAGACACATTCCAGGAATGTACAACTCCGTCGCCCATGTTGAGCAGGGACAGCAGGGAGAAGCCGTCTCCATCAGTATAGCCGGCAGCGTTGAAGTTGTAGTAGTTTCCGCTGAAGCCGATGGCGTGGTTGCCCTTTTCAACAAATACGGTGTGTCCTTTCTCCGGATCTGTGAAACGGTTCAGGATGCCGGCAATGGGGGTCTGGGCAAAAGCCTGGAAGGAAAGCAGCATGAGCGCTGCAACGATAGTTTTCTTCATTGTGTCTATCTGATTATTTATTCGTCTTTTATAAGGTGTACGTCGCACTGAGGGAACGGGATTGTGATACCGGCCTCGTTGAGCGCCTTGTAGATAATTTCCTTCTCCCTGTCTATGAAAAGGCCCCTCTCCGGAACCAGCACAAACTGCTTCACGGCAATCTCCACGGCACTGTCTCCAAAGTCCCCAAAGCGGATGTTTATGCCAAACTTTGGCTCAACTATGGCCCTTCCGTACTTGTCCTTTGTCTTGAGTACTTCCAGAGCCTCAGTGAGCACGGTCCTTACCTTTTCTATGTCCACGCCGTAAGCTACGCCAACGGTGACCTTGGTGAACTCGTACTCGTTGTTCCTGGTAAGGTTCTGGAAACTCTTTCCAAAGAGGTTTGCATTGAGGAAGGCAACAAGGGTGCCGGAGATGGTCTCTATCTGGGTGGTCTGGTAGTTTATGTCCGTCACCTTGCCGCGGATGCCGTCACATTCAATCCAGTCCCCTACCCTCAGGCGGCCGCTCATGAGCTGCATGCCGTAGATGAAGTTATTCAGGATATCTTTCATGGCAAGGCCGATACCGGCGCTGAGACCTCCCGCAACAAGGCCGAGGGAGCCTGTGGGGATTTTGAGGAGAAGAACTATCACGGTAATGTAGGTAAACCACACTATTACGCTTATGACGCTCTTCCCAAGGGAAAGGTTCACATCATTTGACTGAACGGTCTTCTGGCCGGTCTTTGCAAGGTAGGTGACAAACTTAAGGTACTGCCACAGGGTCTGGACCACCTTGTTCAGGTACTGGAACACGAAGAACAGGGCAACCAGAAGCACTATGTTGCTTACGGACAGGCGGAACGACACAGCACCGGTGGCAGGATCCAGGACCTGGAAGAACGGGGTGTTGTAGAAGGTCTGGAAAAGGTCCGTGAAGTCGAAGATGTCAAGCGAATAGCGTATGCACAGGGGAATTGAAACCAGGATGAGGACGGGGATGAACACGTCCCTCAGGAGGTCATAGAACCATGTGGCGCCAAACATCAGGGACTTTTTGGCCGCCCCGGTGACATAGCTTATATTGTCCTGGAAGGAAGCGATGCGCTTTGTGAGGCGCTTTTCCTTGTAGATGCCCATAAGGTGGCTTACGGCAAGCAGGGCAAGCACTACGGCAAGCTGGAAGTACCACCATGTCACTATCATCAGGGCTATGAAGATATAGCCAAGGATGGCGGCAAGGGCCGCTGCGCCCATCACAAGAAGTGACATAAGGCCCATTCCGCGGTTTTCCTTATCCACCTTCCCAAGGTTGAAGCCGCAGGCAAGGGCCTGCCAGATGAATCCAACCGTCATCACTATGGGGAAGAGGAGATTCATCAGGATGTTGGGCATGAAGGTGATACGGCAAAAGATCACAACAAGGGTTAGTACCACCGTGGGCAGAAGCAGCCTTACGGTCTTACGCACCTTGATCTTCTTGAAGCGCACCGCAAGGGCGGCTGCAATGGCAAGAAGGAGCCAGAAGAAGGTCCATAGAGGGGCTGTCATATGAAGGCCGGTCTCTCGCCTTGTAAGGGCATTCTGGGCCATTTTCTTAAAGAACTGAGGGCGGGCAAGTATCTCCCACACCGCAAATTGGCCATCACGGAAAATCTCTTTCTGTAGAAGCACGTAACGGGCCTTTGCGTAGTCGTAGGACTCCTTGAGGCGGAGATATGCCTCCTGGTAATGGGTGCTGTCGGCAACCATCTGGTTCTTGCTCTCCACGTACATCCTCAGAATCTCAGAGGCATAGTACATGGATGTATCCCTGTCGGTCTGGCCCTGCTCACTCAGGAAGAAAGGCGTAATCTCTCTCACGGGAAGGAGGCTGTCCACAGCGGCCTCAAGATCCTCTTCAAGGGTTGTTTCGGCGGCCTGGATATGGTGCTCCAGGGAGTCGTTGTGGAAGCGGAGGCTGTCGTCCGGGTATGCTACGGCAGAGCTGTCAAGTGCCGGGGGAAGGCGGCGCATGGACTCAAGAAGCCTGGCATAGCGATCTATCTCCAGGTCCATATCGGCCACAATCCGGTCATAGGGGGTGCGCTTCTTGTTGAAGTCCTCGTATTCATCCGTAACCTGCTGCAGGGCGTAGCTGAGGTCAAAGGTGTACTCCTTTTTCTGGAGGTACAGCATCACGGAAAGCTCGTTGCACTTCTTGATAAGGGCAAGCATGCGGCCGTGCTGATGCTGGAAGTTGGAGCTCATCCTCTCCTGCATCTTCTGGCGGCGCACAAAGTCACGCTTGAGCTCTACCCTTGCATCGGCCATGGCCTTGTCAAGGGTCTGGATTTCGTCGGCGATGGCAAGCAGCGGCAGTGCCAGGACCGCAACAGCAAAAAGGATGGTGGTCAGTTTCTTTTTCATATCAGTCGTCGCTTTCTCCCATTACAATTATAAGGTGGTCCCCTTCCATGAGCTCCATGCTGCCATGGGGCACCAGGAACTTCCCTTCACGCTTTACCATCATTACGCGGATACCGTGGGGAAGGTGAAGCTCGCGGAGGGTCTTTCCGGCCGATAGATCGTCCGGAGTGACAATGTGGTCTGACAGCATTCCCATCTCTTCCGGGAGTTCCATTCCAAAGCTCTCCACCTCAGGATCTTCAGGGTAGGAGAGGTTGAGCCATTTTGCTACCGGAGTGAGGGACATTCCCTGTAGGATGAGGGACATCAGGCTCACGATGAACACCACGTTGAATATGTCTCCGGCGCCCTGGACCTCATGAACCACAGGGTAGAGGGCAAAGAGGATGGGACCGGCCCCCTTCAGGCCCACCCATGACACAAAGAGCTTCTCCTTGAACTTGACTCCTTTGAACGGCGCCAGGGTGAGGAACACGCTGGCAGGCCTTGCCACAAAGAGGAGGAAAAAGCCTGTAAGGATGGCGGGAAGTGCCACCTGTACCATGCTGGAGGGGCGTGCAAGGAGTCCCAGGATAAGGAACATGGCAAGCTGCATTATCCAGGTGATTCCGTCAAAGAACTTGGCTATCTCCTTCTTGCGGGGGATATCGGCCTTATTGGATATGATTACTGCAGCAATGTAGATTGAAAGGAGGCCCTGGCCGCCAAGGAGGGATGCAAGGCCGTTGGCAAAGAAGCCTGTGCTAAGGACCAGGATGCCCATAAGGGAGTTGTTCTCAAGCCTTATCTTTGAAAGGAGCCATTTGGCGCCGAAGCCAACGCCGAAGCCAACCGCAACGCCTACGAAAATCTGAATAAGAACCACAATGATGCCCGCAAGCGCGCCCACCCAGGTGCTCAGGCCCTGAAGGGAAGGCTCTGTCATGAATTTCACCATGAGGATGGTGAGGATGTATGCCACGGGGTCATTGCTTCCGGATTCCAGCTCCAGGAGGGGGGCAAGGTTGCTTCTAAGACGCAGGCGCTTGCCGTTAAGGACGGAGAACACGGACGTGGAGTCCGTAGAGCTCATGACGGCCGCTACTAGGAAGCATGCAAGGATGGACACCCCTGTATCGGCAATGATGCGCCCGGTTGCGAAATAGATGAAAAAGCCGGTGAGGACAACCGTGATGCAAATGCCTACGGTAGAGAGCATTATGCCCTTTTTCATCACGGGCTTGGTCTCATGGAGAATGGTCTCGAAGCCGCCTGTAAACAGAATTACGGTCATTGCAAAATGGCCGATTGATTCTGCTATCTCGTAGTCTTCAAAGTTGAGTCCCAAGCCTTCACGGCCTACCGCCATACCCAGGAGCAGGAACAGAAGTAGTGAAGGCGCTCCCAGCTTTACGCCAACTTTGGTGATGAGCACAGCTACAAACACCAGGACGGAAGCCAAGAGCAACAGATTGTCTGAGAGAAGATTTACTGAGAAGACGGCTAGGGGCTGCATCAGTTCTCTTCCTTATCTTCAGGAGTTTGGAACATTTCCTTTACCTTGGGCCAGTACTGCTTGCCAAGGACAATTCCGCAACCAAGTATTCCGCCAAAGAATGTCCAGATTATAAGGGTTTTGGCCCTGCTGTTGGACGGTTTGGTGGGTACAGTGACAGGCTGGACTACGGTAAGGATGGGAGTATCCCTCTTCACCTTCATCTTGGCAGTTTCCAGCTGCTTTGCAAGTTCTGAGTAGACTGCGCTGGTAACGGCATACTTTGCCTGAAGGCGTTCACGCTCAAGTCTGGCCCTGGATGTGGTCATATTCTGGGAGCGGTCTGTGAGAACGGCGAGGGCGGCCTGATAGGATTCCGCCTCTTTCTTCACCTCTTCATAGCGCTCCTGGATGTATTTGAGTTCGTCGGCAGCTTTCTGGGTGCGGAAACGGGTTACCTCGGACTGCAGAAGTTCCTGTGCCTTGATGGCAAGGTCTGCAGTTTGGACGGGTTCCATGCCCATTACGGTGAGAGTAAGATAGCCTTCCTTCTTGTCTACGGCAAGGTTTACGGCGCCGCCAAGATAACGGAGCATCTTCTCCTCATCTTTTGAAACGGTATATGGCCTGGGCTCGGCATTACCTGCCGCTCCCGGTTCCCAACCTTCAGGAAGAGTAACATCCTTGGGCTTACTGAGCTTGGAAAGCAGAAGGAAAGGAAGGCCGATAGTATACTTTTTTACCTGGGCCATAAAACCAGGTTTCATGTACTCCTTGGAGTAAGTAAGGAGGGAAACCGCAGTATCGGCCTTCTCAAAATGAAGCGGGGCGTGCATGAGTTCTACCTTGTAGGGAACGCTTGACACAATCTGGGGATATACCAGAGGGGAAAGCTCCGAGGTCTGGGTCATGCCAAGGTCCATGCCGGCCAGGGATGCCAGGGAAGCCAGGGAAGAATTCCTGGAAGAGCTCATCTGAGGCACCATGGTGGTGGACACAGTGTATGTACGCTTCATGGTGATAGCGGCCATAAGACCCAGGACGATGAAGATGCCGGTAACGATGAGGATGGTTTTGCGGCCTTCCCAAAGGTTCCTCACAAGAGCCATTATGTCAATGCCTTCCTCCTCTTCCACCATGGGATTGTTATACTGATTGTTCTGGTCCATAAGTGCTCTAATTTGAAGTCCTGAGGAGGTTCCTGGACAGGATGACCACGGAAATGATTGACGTTACTGAAGACAGTGTCTTGGCGGCCACGGTCTCAAAGTCCACCTTGGTCTTGGGCTCCTCTATCTTGCGCTTTCGGTTATCTATCTTGTCCTGATTCATCTTGAGGGTGATGACACTGCCGGGCTCCACGATAGGCGTGGCGCGGAAGATGAACTGCTTGGTGCCCTTGGACTGGTTGTTGGGTAGGGTGACTGTTACGCTCTTTCTGTCGGCATACTTGTCAAAGCCTCCGGCGTAGTTCTTGATGTACCAGGCCGCACTGTGACGTCCCTTGAACACTATATTCTTCTGGTCGCTCACAAAGTCCTCCGCCACATACTGGTTCATGAGGGTTCCGGTAGGACGGATGATGACGGTATTCTCCTGACGGTTGATGTTAAGGACATCGCCAGCCATGAGGATAGGGTCATGCTTCATGTTCCTGGGATGATTCTTGGCCTTCTTGAGATCTATGCCGATACGGCCGCGGTTGCGGTACGTGCGGAAGATGCTGGCATAAGGGTCTGCGTCGTCAAGAAGACCGCCGGCCATCTTGATGATTTCAGAAAGCTGGGTACGGGAATCATTGAGCACATACACGCCGGGATACCTTACGCGGCCATTGATCTCAACTACGCGGTCTGTTGCGAAGTTGGGGGTCATACGCACCACGATGTGGTCATAAGGCTGAAGGACGAAGTTCTTGTCAATGGGATTGTAGTCCTCATCCACGGCAAGGGTAATGAGGTCATACTGTACTTCCTCGCTCTTGGAGATATTCACGCGGAACACCTGCACCTTGTCATATGCTGCGCCAACGGCAAAGCCGCCTGCCATCATGATGAGGTCGTGCACTGTGACTGAAGGATCATAGGTGACGCCCACGGAATTCTTCACGGCGCCGCTCACGCGAATCTCACCGATGTTGGTGAAAGTGGTGTTGTCATATACGTTCAGGACATCACCGGGCTGGAGGAGGGTTTCTCCGTCCTTGTTAAGGTCTACGCGGATGTACTCCTTCTTTTCAGGGTTGGTGATATCCGTGCGGGTGATATATGCTACAGGGAACACGCTGGGCTTAAGGCCGTTTGCGTATTCTATGGCCTGGTTCACGGTCATGCGGTCATTGAGACTGAAGCTGCGGGTGAACGGGGCGCGTACCTGACCCTGGACGGAGATCTGGTCCACGTCACGGAAGGAGGTGAGGCTGAGGACGCGGATCTGGTCCTTTGCCTGCAGGGGGAAGTTGTAGCTTTCGGAGTCCTTTTCAGGGAACGGGAGAGTGAGGATTTCTACTGTCTGGTCCGGACGGGTACGCTCCACGTACACGAAGTCTGTGCGGGCGCTGTGACTGGGACCGCCGGCAAGCTCAACTGCCTGGCCAAGGGTCATTACGTCGTTGAGGCCGAATGTGCGTTCAAAGGGGTTACGGACTTCACCGCTTACGCCTACAGTCCATTTCTCAAGATAACTGTCAAGTGCAAGCACGGTCACAACGTCCCTCTGCTCCAGCTTGAAGTCCGGGTTGCCGTTTTCTCCGGGGAAAGGAACGGTAAGAACCTCAACTGTCTCATCAGGGCTTGTGCGCTCAACAAACACATAATCCTTGCGGGCGGTGTATTTGAGTTCTGCCTTTTCAATGAGGGTCTTGAGGCTCTTGTTCTCATCATAGTCAAAGTTGCCGCCATAGTAGACGTCACCTTTGATTGTCACAAAGTTCTCAAGCGGACGTGCGGCCGATTTAATCCTCACAATGTCACCGGGCTCAAGGGAAACTTTCTGGTTACCGTCCATAACGGATTTGAGCTTGTATTCCTGATAGCTTATCTCACCGTCCATGTGGCGCTCAATCTGGACAAACTCAGGATATACGTCATACGTAAGGCCGCCGGCATATTCAATGAGTTTGGCAAGGTCTTCTCCCTCAACCATCTCATACCTCATGGGGCGCTTGACACCACCTTCAATGCTTACTATCTTCTGGGAGATAGGGACAAAGATTACATCGTTGTTCTGGAGGTCATAGGGAAGACCGGAGGTGGGATTTGTCATGTACTGGTAAAGGTCCAGGCGGCTGGTTTTACCGGCACGTGAAAGCTGGATGTTACGTATGGAACCCTGCGCCGTGGGGCCGCCGGCTGCTGCCAGGGCGTTGAACGCAGTGTTGAGGGCGCTGAGGGTGAAACCTCCCTGAACGCCAACCTCACCGAAAATGCTCACGGTGATGGTACGGGCCGTGGTGATGGTAACTGCAATCTGGTCCGGACGGAAGGAATAGTGGTGGGACAGCTTACTGCGGATTGCTGCGCGGGCCTGGGCAAGAGTCATTCCCTTGAGGAAGATCTTGGTGGAACCGGCAGGCTGGATGGATCCGTCCGGAGATATCCTCTGGTGGATTTCCGTCTGGGAAGAGCCGAAAATGGAGATATGCACCTCATCCCCTTCTCCAAGGATATAAGTATCCGGAGCCTGGGCACCGTCTGTTGTGCGGAAAACGTCCAGGGATTTACCGGTGAATATGGAATGGCCGTAAATGTCATTGCCGGCGGTAGGAGAAACATGTGCCTCCTTAAGGGCCTCTTCAAGGGCGCTTTCGGCGGCTGCTTCACCTATGGTTGTCTGGGGGACGTCATCGGCCGATACAGGGCCCACTTCAATGACGGTAGGGTTGACGTCTGTGGTTGCGACAGTTTCTCCGGCAACTGCTGTAGTAGTCTGATTCTCTGCAGCCTTCTCTGCCTGCATCTCATTGAGGATTGCCATCACGCGGCCCTGATACTTGGGGTAGTCTGACGGGGGGATGGCTTCCGGGTCTATACCCTCCTGCATAAGGCGGGTACGGACCTCTGCCTCTGAAAGGCCACGCTTGTCAAGTTCTGCGCGTGCCATTGAAAGCATTGATGCCGACTGAGCCACTGCCATGACGGACACCAGGATCATAAGGGATGAGAGGAAAAATCTCTTCATAGCTATATCTTTAGTTTTAAATATTCTATATTTAGCCTACAAATTTACAAAAATTAATTGAATCTGTAAAGCGTGTGGCTATTTGGTACAGAAAGTGTATATTTGCAGTGGAATTTGGAATTATGAAAAGAGCATTTTTAAGCATCCTTGCAGCCCTTGTCTGCTGCAGCGCATTTTCTCAGCAAGTCCGTACAAACTACCGTAGCGGCGGTTTTACGCATATTTCCACGGAATATGAGGCCTTCAAACTGGCAGATATTCCCTCAGAAGTGAGAGTGGAGCTGGTGGGATTCCCTGACGGGTCTTCCATGTATCTTCTCTACATCAATCTCATCCAGAAAGAGTCCGTGGTGGCGCCCAAGGGAGTGAAGATGTCCGCCACCCTTCCCGGCGGGAAGTTCCTGCGCCTGGAGCAGATCGGCCAGGATTCAGCTACCAAAAGACGCCTGGAGGACGGAACCTTCCTAAACCGCCTCAAGTATGCTGCAGAGCCCTCAGACATGGAAAAGATGGTCCGTGGAGTAAAGTCCATAGACCTTGTGACCGGCTGGAACCCGGACGATTATGTCCAGGCCTCGTTTGCCCAGGATGAATTTGCAAAGCTCCTCAAATCCCACTGCGAAGCCATCCTCAAGGCGGCCGATTCCACAATTGACCTTACTGCCACCATAGCCTCCCACACAGACAACGCGGGCAGTGTCCTCACGGCCGCAAATCCAATTGTGGCACGTGGCTCCAGCCTGGATTACAATGTGCTCCTTTCCCACCTGTATTACAAGAACTCCGGCAAGGAGGACCTTGATCTTGCCGTGGTTATCGGCACCAATTCAAAGCATCACATACCCTATGACGCTCCCGTGAAGTTCATCCTCAGAGACGGATCCGAGATAAATCTCATCCAGACAAGGGATGACTACAATTTCTTCTACGTCTACCCTTCCCTGGAAGACATGCACAGGATTGCCGATATTGGGGTAGCCTTCATCTCAATACAATGCGAGGATGGAACCCTTCAGGATACCATCCCCGCTTCTAATGAAGATTTTTCTTCGGCGGTTGGCCAGCAGCTTCAACTGCTGCTGTCAATAAGCCCCCGCTAGTTTGCAAAAGCGTAACTGAAGCCCTGGATCTTGTCCCAGTCTCCGCGAGTGAAGTCCGGAATCTCTACGGGAACGCAGCCGTTCTCAATTGAGATTCTGGAGAGTTCCGTTACGCAGCACCACTCGGCAAGGTCATACACGTCCATGTCAAGGGGCAGGCCGTTGTTGAGGCAGTACATGAGGCGGTAGTCCATGATGAAGTCCATTCCGCCGTGGCCGCCGACTTCCTTTGCCAGGGCCTCAAGCTCCGGGGTAAGGATGGGGTTACGGTACTTTGCCATAAGGGCGTCCAGGTCTTCGCCTTCATAGACTTTTTCAAACTCAAGGTCTTCATAGTCAACGTCTCCGGTGTTCTCCGTCCTAAGGCATACCTGGCCCACGGGGTACTTGGCGGCATAGCCATCCGTGCCCACAAGCTGGTACATGCGGTCATACGGGCGTGGAGTCATGACGTCGTGCTCAATGAGGATGCTCTTGCCCTTTGCGGTGCGGATCATGGTCATGGTCTCGTCGCCGTTCTGGAAATCCGTGCAGGGCTTGCCGGTGAGCTTCTCTACGTGCTTGGGGCCGTTGAAGGGATCCGTGTCCATGGCCACAAGCGTGGTGAGGCGGTCTCCGCGGTGGATATTGAGGGCCTGTGCAATGGGGCCGAATCCATGGGTGGGATAGAGGTCTCCTCTGTGCTTCTGGTTGAACTCCAGACGCCAGTTGCGCCAGTACTTGCTCCAGTAGGGGTCAAGGTTGTGGTGGTAGGAGCCTTCAACGTGGATGATGTCCCCGAAAACGCCCTGCTGCGCCATTGTAAGGGCAGTGAGTTCAAAGAAGTCGTAGCAGCAGTTCTCAAGGATCATGCAGTGCTTGCGGGTACGCTCGGAGGTGTTCACAAGATCCCAGCAGGCCTCAAGGGTTTCGGCCGAAGGAACCTCCAGGGCAACGTGCTTGCCGTGTTCCATGGCGTAAAGGGCCACGGGAACATGGTGAATCCAGTCCGTGCAGATATACACAAGGTCTACGTCGGGGTCTTCGCAGAGCTGCTTGTACACTTCCTCGTCTCCGGCATATACCTTTGCGCTCATGCCGCGGCTCTGAAGGACCTTGAGGTTCTTTTCGGCGCGGTCCGGTTCTACGTCGCAGATGGCGGCGATGTGGCTGCCGGGAACATATGAAAGGCGGTGTACGGCGCCGCTGCCGCGGTCACCGAGGCCCACTACGCCAATGCCGACATCGGCAATTGGCTCTGCGGCAAACTGGAGCATTGATTCCTGGCCGGCGGGACGCGGAGGAACCTGGGTCTTGATGACCTTCTGTGCAGGCTGGCTGCATGAAACTACTGCAATTGATGCGGCAGCAAGGAGGATGTTTCTCAGTTTCATATCTTTTCAATATATTCTTTCATCTGGGGGACCTTTGCCATGGCGGCGTGGAACAGGGCAACCTGGTTGCGGGTGCGCACAAGGTTGTGCTCCGGGTATTTGATCTTGTAGTAGGTGTCTCCGTTGATGTAATCGGCAAAGAAACGGACTGCCTGCATGTAGGGGAACAGGCATGCGGCGTAAGGGAGATTCTCCTTCTCAATGGGAGTGAGGAAAACCTTTGCACTCTCAAGATAGCCTTTTGCGAATGCCTCGAAGATGTCCATCCTGAAGTCTACCTTATCCACCTCAGGGCTGTCTTCAGCTACGGTATTTGCCGCAGTACGGAGGAAGTCTCCGAAGTCTGAGAACACAAAGCTGGGCATAAGGGTATCAAGGTCTATGACGCAGAGGATTTCCCCTTTGTCGTTGAACAGCATGTTGTTCACCTTGGTGTCACAGTGACAGATTCGCTTGGGGAGTTTGCCCTCACGGTAAAGGCGCTCCGCCTTGCACATTTCCTCCTCATAGGGAAGGAGGTCCTCAAGGATGGCCTTTACCTCGGGTTCTGCCATGCGGCCGGCTTTATCGGCCTTTACAGCCTCATGGAGCTGGCGGGCACGGAGTTCCATGTTGTGGAAATCCGGGATGGTCTCTCCAAGGGTATCGGGGATATCGGCCAGCATAGCCTCAAATGCACCGAAAGCCTTGCCGGCATAGTAGGAGTACTCCGGATTGACGGTTTCAAAAGTAAAGGCATTCTTGATGAAGATGGATACGCGCCAGTACTCCGTACCGTCCGTCCAATAAGTCTTGCCGGTTTCCTTGCAGGGGATGAAGGTGAGAGTCATCTGGCCCTTCTTCCTGATATGTGCCGTAGCGCAGTCTATATTGTGCTGAAGCAGCTCCACATCCTGGAAAATGGCGTTGTTGATCTTCTGAAGCACGTAGTCATCCGGGCCGTCAGTCTTCACCAGAAGGGTGTCATTGATAAGGCCATTCCCGAGGGGCTTGATCTCTTTTACATTGCCTTTGATGGCAAAAAGTTTTACAATTTCCAGTGGTTCCATTTGACTTGGTAGTGTTATCTATGCAAAGTTAGTGTTTTTTTGCATATGAAACACCCCCCGTTTCGAAAAACGTTTCAAAGGGTTTCGGAGTATCTTGGAAAATGATTATCGGCCCCGGGTGAAATCAGGGATCTCAACTGGGACGGAGCCGCCAAGGATGGACTTCTCAGAAAGCTCCACAATGGAGCTCCATTCGGCCGCATCATACACATCCATATCCAGCGGGAGACCCTTGTGGAGGCATTCTACCAGGCGGTAGTCCATGATGTAGTCTATGCCGTTGTGGCCGCCCACGGTAAGGGCCTTCTCCTCCAGCTCCTGCCACACGGGGTGCTTGTAGCGTGCCATAAGGGCCGATACTTCCTCCTCCGGCATATACTCCTTCCCTTCGTCGAAAACGAAGCCTGGAGCGGGGTACTTGTTGGCAAAGCCGCGGGTGCCGTAGATGCGGTACAGGCGGCTGTAGGGCTGGGGGGTCATCACCGAGTGCTGAAGAAGGATGCTGCGGCCGCGGGCTGTGCGGATGAGGGTGGACGTGATGTCTCCGTTAGAAAATGAAACATTTCCGGCGCCGTAACGGGAATCTGCGGCCGCCTGGCCGGCAATTGCCGCCGAATCCATGGACACAAGATATGAGAGTTTGTCCCCGCGGTGAATGTCAAGAAGCTGGCAAAGCGGGCCGATACCATGCGTTGGATAGACGTCCCCGTGGTGCTCTGCGCTGAAGCGCATGCTCCAGTCGTCACGGTATTTGTCCCAGTACGTGGAAAGGTTGTGGCAGTACCCGCCCTCGACGTGGACGATGTCTCCAAAAACGCCCTCACGGGCCATCCTGAGGCAGGTCATTTCAAAGGAATCGTAGCAGCTGTTTTCCAGCATCATGCAGTGCATGCGCGTACGCTCTGCCGTATCTACAAGCGCCCAGCATTCCTCCACGGTGGTTGCTGCAGGGACCTCCAGAGCCACGTTCTTGCCGCATTCCATGGCGTAGATGCCCATTGCGGCGTGAAGCTGCCAGGGGGCAGCCACGTACACAAGGTCAAGGTCCGGGAGCTCACAGAGACGCTTCCAGGCATCCGGACCCGTGAACTCCTTTGCCGGAGCACAACCGTGGTCTGCAAGGATTTTCTGAGAATCCGCCACAGGACCGGGATACAGGTCACATAGCGCCGCCACCGTAGCGTGTTCCAGGGAAATGAAACGCTCCACGGCGCCGGGACCTCTCATCCCAAGGCCGATAAAACCCACACGGACTTTATCTATGGGCTTACGTGCAAGACGCAGTACTGAAGATTCCATAATGCGAATTTCAGAAAAATTAATCACAATAGCAAGCATGAGCCTGCAAGGATTGTCGCCGTTTTTTTGTATATTAGCGGTCGCAAACCACATTGGCACTATGACTTTCACTATGATCATTGAGCTGCTCATCGTTCTGGCAGCACTGTACGTTGGCTCACGTTACGGGTCACTGGCCCTTGGAGCAATCAGCGGTATCGGCCTTGCTATCCTTGTCTTCGGATTTGGCCTCAAGCCCGGCACGCCTCCCACGGACGTTATCTATATCATCATCGCAGCCGTAACCTGCGCCGGAACCCTGCAGGCCTCCGGCGGTATGGACTGGATGATCCAGATTGCAGAGAAAATGCTGCGCAAGAACCCCCAGCACATCACTTTCCTGGGCCCCCTTGTGACTTTCTTCCTCACCGTCCTGGTCGGCACCGGCCACGTGGTTTACACCATCATGCCCATCATATGTGACATTGCTCTTAAGAAGAATATCCGCCCGGAGCGTCCCTGTGGCGTGGCTTCCGTAGCATCCCAGGTGGGCATCACCTGCTCTCCCATTGCGGCTGCTGTTGTGGCATTTGTTACAATTTCTAATGCCAACGGTTACATGGTGAGCATCCCCCAGGTCCTGATGGTTACAATTCCGGCATGCGTGTGCGGCCTCATGTGTGCCGCCGCAGCCTCCTACAAGAGGGGTAAGGACCTTGACAAGGACCCTGACTTCCTTGCCCGTAAGGCCGATCCCGAGATGTACCAGTACATGTACGGCCACAGCGCCACCACCCTTGACAAGGAAATCACCAAAGAGGCAAAGGCCTCCGTATTCGTGTTCCTGGGCGCCCTCCTTGTGATTGTGGGATTCGCATTCTGCCAGATGATAAAGATTGACGGAGTCTCGCTTGCCAAGACCATCAACCTCCCCAAGATGAATATCTGCATCCAGATAATAATGCTCACCGCCGCTGCCGCCAACATCATCTTCTGTAAGGCCCAGCCCAAGAAGGCCGTTGCCGGTGCCGTATGGCAGTCCGGAATGGTTGCCGTGGTGGCAATCTACGGCATTGCATGGCTGGCCGATACCTACTTTGGCAACTACATGGACCAGATGAAGGAAATGCTCACGGGCCTTGTGACAAACTACCCCTGGAGCATAGCTTTCGTGTTCTTCCTGGTATCCGTTCTCATCAACTCCCAGGGCGCCGTGGTGGTGGCCATGCTGCCCCTGGCCTATGAACTTGGAATTGCAGGTCCCGTTCTCCTTGGCGTCCTTCCCAGCGTGTACGGCTACTTCTTCATCCCCAACTACCCGTCCGATATCGCCACCGTGAACTTCGACCGCTCCGGAACCACGGTTATCGGCAAATACCTGCTGAACCACAGCTTCATGATGCCGGGACTGATATGCGTATTTGTCTCCACCATCATCGGCTATCTGCTTACCAACGTGTTCTTTGCCGGCTACTTTGCCAGTTTTGTACAGTAGTGTCCTCCTTCAGCGGTTCTCCCTAGGCGGTGGGATGTAACTGGTTGAGTGTGAATAGATTACAAAAAGTTCTACTAGAAAAACTACTAGTAGAACTTTTTGTATACCGCTGTATATCAATCACTTATGCCCCACTGGCGTCTGCCGGTCTTAAAGCATAACCTTGATTGAAAAGCCCACAAGTACACGAAGCCTCTGCAAAAAAGGAGCTTTTCCGTCAGTATAAACGTCAATTCCTTCATCAATCGGCTCTTTGTCTCCATTAACGTTGTGCAGCTTGACACTTCTTCCATAACGTTTACCCGAGTCCATGGCAAAACCACCGGTATAAAACTCCGTTAACTCACCAAAGACCGACACGTTTAGACAGAGATTCCCCATAATGATATCCGTGCCGATTCCGCCCCTGAGAAACATCCCTTCTGTTCCGCTCTGTAAAGTGTTTCTTGCATTTAATCCCTCACGATTGACGTACGGGAGATATTTCCAGATATGCTCTTCGGTGTTTTCAAGCATCACGTCTCCGTCAAACAATCCTTGGCCGAATTTAGGATATGACGGTTCTTCCATTGATGAGGGGACAAAGAATCTGTAACCCAGTCCCAGAGATATTACCGGATGGAAAACTTTCCCAATAGGATTGAATACATATTCGGCCCCCACCCACGCCATAGGACCATTAAGGATTTCCATTCGGCGTCCTTGGTCATAAAACGACATGACGCTCCTGAATCCGCCAAAGCCTCCGGTAATCCTTACGTGCTCATGTACATCATAAGCGATACCGGCCTCTAAAGAGTACATCAGGTTAGAAGGGTTGTCTGCTTTTCCTCCTCCAAAGAGGTATGAGGTGTTTGCGCCTGCAATAAAATGACCTCTTTCCTGTGAGAAAACATTATTTTCACCAGCAAGACTGATGACAGACAACAAGACTACGGCAGAGAAATAGCGTTTAGCTTTTTTCATAATGTATTATTATTGGTTATTAATCTCATTTCCATACAAAAAAAGTGTGGAGTATCCCGTTTATATGGATAGAGGTTCTGGACAGACCCTGCATCAAATAAACAATACCCCACACCCGTATGGAAACACTGCTGAACGCAGCATACCGTACCAGGTGAAGATTGTATTGCTTCATCTTTGATGCAATGAAATTGTCCAGATTTCTATCCAAAGACGAAAGCTTACACTTTCAAAATATGTCTGCCGGTTTCCCGACAACGCAAAGATAAGAAAATGTTTTCACATTTAGCGGAAAAATAACTAACTTTGCAGTCCCATTGAGGATGGTTCCGTAGCTCAGCTGGATAGAGCAACAGCCTTCTAAGCTGTGGGTCACGCGTTCGAATCGCGTCGGAATCACACTGGCCGCCTTTCCGGGCGGCCTTTTTCTTACAGCGCCACTGGCAATTAACTGTCTGATAAACAATGCATTAACAAAACCTGGTTGTGCACCCGGCTCAATCAGAATTACGTAAAATGCTCACAATCAGCCGTTTGGGCACCAGGCGCCATCTATGAATAATCAGTGGAGCCTAAACCGTTGACGCACAGCACGTTACAGAGGTATTTGGAATTACCGGTAATCCCAAAGGATCTTATAAGTGATTGAAAATAAGCCGGTTAGGCTCCACCGCATCGGCATTACAATGTGGGTGATTACTTGGAGCCGAAGTAGAGAAGAACCATGCTGGCAAGCAGGAGCACTAGGTCCAGGGCCTTGGAACGGATGTTCTTTTCCTTCAAGATGAATGCGCCGATAGCAAAACTCACCAGCACGCTGCCGCGGCGGATCATAGACACTACGGCTATGAGGGCATCCGGCTGGGAGAGGGCCTGCATGTAGAGGTAATCGGCCCCGCAGAGGAATATGCTTATAAACGGGATGGACCAGTCCCAGTGGAAGGGAGTGGTTTTCCGCCTTACCGGAAGCCACAGGAAAACCAGCACCAGAGCCATCATCCCCGCCTGATACAGCGTGTACCAAGCCAGGACCTGGCTTCGGTCAAGTCCCAGGCGCTCCGGAGACATCAGGAACTTGTCATAGAGCCCGCTGGCAGCCCCAAGAATCACCGCCAGTATAAGGCAGACCAGCCACTTGTTACCCGGTTTTATGCCTTCTTTATGCCCGCTCAGGCGCATAAGGAAATACGCCACCATGGCAAGGAGCACGCCGCCCCATTGCAGGGCGTTGAGCTTTTCCTGAAAGATGAAGATTGCGCCAACCAGCACCAGCACCGGCCTGGTTGCATTTATGGGCCCCACTATGGTGAGCGGCAGATTCTTCATAGCAAAGTATCCCGCCATCCAGGAACTCAGGACCAGCGCGCTCTTGAGGAGTATAAACTTCTGCACGGCCCATCCTCCCCAGCCGGTAGTGAATAGGAACGGGGAGAATATGGCCGCGCTTAAGACAGTATTTATTAGAAGTACGGGGACTACTGCATTGTCCTTCAGGGATATCTTCTTGAAGGAATCATACCCGCCCAGAAGGGCCGCGGAACAGAATGCCAGTAACCACCAGGTCACGTAACCTCTACTTCACCATTCCGCTAAAGCCCATGAAGGCCAGGGCCAGGATACCTACGGAGATGATGGCGATGGGAACGCCCTTGAAGCTCTTGGGAACATTCATCAGGGCAAGGTGCTCACGGATACCCGCAAAGATTACCATGGCAAGGCCGTAACCGAGGGATGTGGCAAAGGCGTAAACCAGAGCCTGACCAAGGTTAAGCATACCTCCGGGCACAAAGGAGAACTCCTTGGTTACCACGTTGATGGCAACGCCAAGAACCGCGCAGTTGGTGGTGATAAGGGGCAGGAATATACCCAGTGCCTGGTACAGCGACGGGGAAACCTTCTTGAGCACAATCTCCACCATCTGGACCAGGGCCGCAATCACAAGGATGAAGGCGATGGTCTGGAGGAAAGTGATACCAAAGGGCACCAGCAGGTACTTGTTTATCAGATATGTAACCAGCGTTGCAAGGGTTATCACAAAGCACACTGCCATGGACATGCCGGTGGCGGTGGAAAGCTTGTTGGAGACACCCAGGAAGGGGCATATACCCAGGAACTGGGCCAGGACAATATTATTTACGAATATTGCCGATATAATTATGAGAAAGTACTCCATAGCCTAGCTGTTCTTTTTGAGGAATTTGTTAAACAGTACCATAAGATAGCCAAGGCACAGGAATGCGCCGGGAGCCATCACGAATGCCAGCATGCCGTCTGCGCCGCCGGTGAAGCTCCAGCCAAATGCGCTTCCGGAGCCAAGGATCTCACGCACAAGACCAAGTACGGTAAGTGAGCAGGTGAAACCAAGGCCCACTCCAATACCGTCCAGTGCGCTCTCCCCTACGCCGTGCTTGTTGGCAAAGGCCTCTGCGCGTCCAAGGACTATGCAGTTCACCACGATAAGCGGGATGAAAAGGCCCAGGGTCTCATACATGGCCGGGGTGTAGGCCTGCATGAGGAACTGAAGCAGGGTCACAAACGTAGCAATCACCACAATGTACACGGGAATGTGCACCTTGTCCGGCACCACCGGAGCAATAAGGGAGATTGCCATGTTGGAAAGGACCAGCACAAAGAGTGTGGCCAGGCCCATCGAAAGACCGTTTATGGCCGATGTAGTTGTGGCCAGCGTGGGGCACATACCCAGCAGGAGCACAAAGGTGGGGTTGTTCTTGACAAGCCCGTCTGTCAGAAGTTTGAATTTACTCATTGTCCTGTCCTCCTTCTTCGTTATCGTCATGGCCGACCTGATCGGCCATCTCGGGGAGATTCCCGGTCACGCCGGGAATGACGGAAATAGTGTCAAACACCTTCAGGGCATTCTCCACTGCAAGTGTATAGGCCCTGGAAGTGATTGTGGAAGCCGTTATGGCATCTACGTCGCCGCCGTCTTTTTTCACGGAAAGCTTCTTGACGGCAGGATCGAAGCCCCTCCACTGATCCATGAACTTTGCATCCGTGGAGCACTTTGCGCCAAGGCCGGGAGTCTCTGAATGAGAGAGCACGGAAGTGTTATATACAACGCCGTCAACAGTTACGCCCACCATCAGAGACAGAGGGCCGCCAAAGCCAACCACCGTGGATTCAATTGCGTAACCCACAATGGCCTCGCCGTCCTTTGCCGTGTAATAATGGGAATCGGCATTATACTCAAGAGTCTCAAAATGCGGGAGCACCTGGGCCACGGCAGCCTGCGTCTTTGCTGCAGCCGCCGCCTCGATGGGAGCCTTGGTTATCACATACGCGCCGCCGAGGACTGCACTGCAGGCAAGGCACACCAGCCCAAGGACCAGCACCATATTGGTAAGATTGGATTTTGCTGCCATACTCTATTTCCTCCCGAATTTTTTCTGGTGGAACCACATGTTAAGAAGCGGAACCACGGAGTTCATGATCAAAATGGCAAATGAAACGCCCTCCGGATAGGAGCCGAAGTAACGGATCATCATGGTAAGGAAGCCTATTCCAACGCCAAAGATAACGCCGCCCCAGAGGCTCATTGGCGAAGTCACATAGTCCGTTGCCATGAAGCAGGCACCAAGGATGAGACCGCCGGTGAGGAGGTTGAAAAGGGGATCCGTGAAACGGGAAGGATCTATTCCCCAGAAAATTAGGGAAGTGAGAGCCACCGTTCCAAAGATGCTGAGGGTGATCCAGGGCTTGATTACCTTACGGCAGCAAAGGTACACGAAACCAGCCAGAAGAGCCAGTGCGCAAGCCTCACCTGCACTGCCGCCAAGGTTTGCAAAGAGAAGGTCCTTATAATTGAAGGCCGATGTAAGCTCCTGCACGGAAGCCCCCTGCATGAGGCCTTCCTGGATGGCGCCAAGCGGAGTGGGACCGGAAACGGCATCCACAACGCCCTTAGGGGCACCCCAGGTGGTCATATAGGTAGGGAACGATACCAGCAGGAAGACGCGGCCCACAAGGGCGGGATTCCAGATATTCTGGCCGATACCGCCAAAGGTCATCTTGGCAACACCGATGGCAACCACCGCACCTATCATCACAACCCACCAGGGTGTGGTATAGGGAAGGTTCAGCGCCAGGAGGATACCTGTAATGACTGCGGAAAGGTCCCCTATTGTGGAGGGTTTCCGGAGCATGTACTTTGTGATGGCCCATTCAAGCAGCACGCATGAAGCCACGCTCACCGCCATCACAAGGATCTCTCTCCATCCGTAGAAGACGAAGGAGCATATTACCGCTGGGATAAGCGCGATAATAACGTCACGCATAAGGGTTTTGGTGGAAACCGGAGCGTGAATATGGGGATTGGGAGATACTAATAACTTTTCCATAGTCAGTTACTTTTTAGCGGCTTCAGCGGCGGCCTTTGCGGCAGCGGCACGGGCGCGGATGGCACCCATGGCCAGGCCTTTACCCAGACGTACCCAGTCCAGCAGAGGGATGTTGGCAGGGCAGGAATACAGGCAGCAGCCGCACTCGATGCAGTCGTGGGCGGCATTTGCCTCCAGAGCCTCTACATCTGAGTTACGGGACAGCTTTTGGAGAAGGAAGGGTTCAAGACCCATGGGGCAGGCATCGGCACAGCGGCCGCAGCGGATACATTCAGATTCCGGTGCG
>JAEEGI010001422.1_pt1 | contig 59741 bp, 61 predicted proteins | sample 8958751 | NCBI WGS metagenome assembly JAEEGI01 (sample SAMN16246545, study PRJNA631951) | gut metagenome | biome: gut microbiome; feature: rumen; material: KS-attached | host: Bos | place: Iran: Karaj | collected 2018-10
TTCTTTGCCGGTGCTGCAATTCTTGTTATTGGTATAAGAAACGGAATAATCCACGCCTTCTGTGAGGAACTTGCCGCCGCCCTCTACTACGATTGCAGGACGGATATTTTCTCCGGTAAAGGTATGCTCATAACGTCTTTCTTTTTCATTATAAGTTACATACTGCTCTGTGCCGCTCTCTGTGCCTTCTGCAAAGTAAACAGTAAGCTCCGTGCTATATTCTACAATTACGACTTTAACAGATTCACTTGCTTTATAATTTGTAGTCTCAGCCCTGCGGACCAGAACCTCTCCTGCTGAAAGACCTTCAATTGTCGTTGCATCCTTAGTTACCAAAGTCCAGGTCTTTCCGCCGTCTACAGAATACTCCATGGTATCGTCAACACCACTTATCACACCGGTAGCAGTTCCGGGTTTGATCCTGTTGACTTTCAAGCCAGCAGGGGCTTCCTGATTACCTTTTTCAATGACAAATTTGACAGGGGCACTTACTGCTCCATTGTAATTTACAGTCTCTAAAATAGTAGCCTTTACATAGTAAGTTCCCGGAATAGTGGGAACATCTTCTGTGTAGGTTCCTTCCTCTTCGGTGCTGTAACTGAAGGTAGCTGTATCAGCGCCATAAGCCGCTGTAGCTACAGGTGTGTTAGGCTCTTCGCCGTATACCCAGCCGTTTAGAGTTACTGTTACTGTGTTATCTTTTACCGGAACTATTGTTACTGTCAGGCTGTTTACTTCAGTCTTTACCTGACCATTTGTTGCAAAGAACCATACATAATAGGTTCCACCGTTCACTGCTGTAGGAACTGACGCATCATAAAGGCTTTCTTCCGCTGGAGCTTTATTCTCAGTGGTTACGGCATACTTCATAGAATAGCCTTCCGGAAGTGCAGTTGTCGGTGTATTGACCAACTGAACCGGCTTTCCGGTATAGATCACATCACTGCCGGTCTTTGCTGTAACTTCGCTAATGGCCTGTAAGACTACAAGCTTGTCCTCTGCATCAGTCAGCTTCTTGAGAATATCCTTGGATATCAGTTTCTTTTGATTGTCAGTCAGCTTATCATACGCTGCTCTTGCAGCCTCGATGGCGTCCTTATCAGTGATTGTAACATCCGCTGCCGCAGGAAGGGCATTGATCATTTCTATCACTGCCTCTACAGGATCTGCTATAGTCACGCTGACACAGGCAGGTGTGCTGTCATTATGGTTATCATCACCCTTTACCTTGTACCATACATAGTAGGTTCCCGCGTCGGTTTTTGCGGGGATGGATGTGGTATAAGGTTGTGTTGCTTCGGTTGCGGTGCCGAGAGCGTACTGCATCGTGCCGCCGATCGGTGTGCCGGTCACTGTCACAAGCGGTTTCTCCGTCCCGTCATAGGTGCGGTTGTTTGCGGTGACGGTTGCCGCTACCGCGTTTGCCTTATTGATGGTCACGGTCACTTCTTTGGTTGCCGGCTCGTAGGTCGCGGTCTCGGAGGCGGTGACGGTGATAATCGCACTGCCTGCTTTGACGATGGTCAGCGCGCCGGTGGTTTCATTCACAGTCACAGCATCGCCGCTCTTGACTGCGTAGCTCAGCCCGCCGTCGCCGGTGGTGCTGGCATTGATCTTTACGCCCGTGTCGCCGTAGGTAGCGGTCACATCGGCAGCGGTGATAGTCTGGGTCTGCTTGGCGCTCACCGTCACTTTCGCGCTGCTGGTGTATGTAGTATAGTTGTCCGCCGTCACCTGATAGTAGACGGTCTTTTCTCCAACTTCAGTCTGGGTCGGGCTGGTAGTCTGATCATAGGTTCCAGCTTCCGTTCCATACTTGACAGTATAGCCCGTCGCCGGTTCCGTCACGTTGACGGTAATGCCGTGGGGCTGTCCGTCAACATACACGTTCACGTTTTCTGCGCTGACGGTCATAGCCTTGGTGTTGACGGTCACGTTCACGTCCTTGGTCGCAGCCGCGTATGTATCATTCTCCGCCGCTGTGACAGTAATAACCGCGCTGCCCGCTTTGACGATGGTCAGTGCGCCGGTATTTTCATTCACAGTCACGGCATCGCCACTCTTGACCATATAGCTCAATGTTCCGCCGCCGGAGGTGGTAGTTGCTTCGATCTTTGCATCCGTGTCGCCGTAGGTAGCGGTCACATCGGCAGCGGTGATGGTCTGCGTCGCCTTGTAGGTCGGCGTGACGGTCACGGTCAGCGTGTAGTCGTTATAGTTCGTCGCGCCGCTTACCAGTACGGTAAAGGTTTTTGATGTGTCCGTCGCCCAGTCCGAAGCCGTCCAATTCTTTGCTGCCGTGAGGACAATGCCGCTTGTGGTGTCTACAGTAAAGAACTCGGTATTGCTGTTCGTCACCGCGCCATAGCTTGCGCCATCCGGGAGCGTGTAGCTGACCGTTGCGGTCTTGCCGGATGTACCTGCGATGGAAACGGATGCTGCCTGCATCGCTGTTGTCGCATCTGCCTTGCTGACCGTCACGGTCACGTCCACGTTGGAAGCGGCGTTGTAGTTATCATCTCCTGCAAAGTTTGCCTTGAAGGTCGCAGCCGGGGAAACGACGTTGCCGACGCTCTGTGTGCTGTCGGCCCACGTCCAACCTGTGGGAAGAACCACGTCAGACAGCTTCTGCCCGTAGGTGGCGGTCAGGCCGGTTGGTGCGGTGGGATCAATTTTTGCAACAGTAAATGCCTTGACCGCAGTATAGGTGTTGCTGCCGCTGGTCAGCGTGACACTGGCGTAGTAATAGCCTGCGCCGGTTGGAGCGCCTGTTTGGACTGTTCCGCCCGTGGTTGCGCCTTGCGTATCTACCTTGTAATAGGCAACATCGCCCACCGTGTCGCCGGTAACGGCTGGGATATTGTTTGTGACTGTCGCGCTATAAGCAGTCGCGCCATCATAGGTGCCGCCCTCGGCGGCAATGGTCAGCGTTGCTGTATGGTTGTGTTGCTCAGTCCCATCATCCAGATCGCAGCCGTCCGCAGAGCACGTCGCCGTGATGGTCGCGCCGCTGGCGGAGTAGGTGAAGTCGTGGGTGTGGGCTGGCGTAGCATAGCCATAAACCTCAATTTTTGTAATACCTTTAGACGTATCTGCCAAAATTGGCGTGCCATTTACTTTCGGCGTCTTATCCTCTTCTGTGGTTTCCACTACAAAGGGAGCTTCGCTGTCTGTTGCTGTACGATCTTTATCGTCATAGAATACGCATTTTGTGATGGTATATCCATCAGCAGGAGTAACAGTTGCTGTCCAACCATATCCCCACCATCCCCAGTTTGTCGTGCCGTTGTTCATGTATGCTGAGGAACCGTTCGTTGTATAGCTGAACGAAACGGTAGCCACGCCTTCTGTGCTGTAGCTGGCCTGTTCTTTTGCAGTTGCCGTAATTGTGGTCAGCAGCGTTTCGGTAGGTGCTGCATACGCCGTCAGACTCATCCCCGGCATCAGTCCCAACATCAGCGTGAGGCTGAGCAGGATACCTAAAAATCGTTTCATCTTCAACTTCATAATTTGTCCTTTCCTTTTGCTGTATTTACGGCTGTTATGGCTGCCGCAGAACCATTGTTGTACAACACAAAAACCGCCGAACCTGACAGGGTATACTTACCCCGTCAGAATCCGACGGTTATCCATCACGAATGTTGTATTCAGTTTCAAGCGCCCCGCAGGACGCAAAAAGAGCGCAGTTAGCCTCTGCTCTGCTCTGCTCTGCTCTGCTCTGCTCTGCTCTGAGGAGCGTAGGTCTATTCCGCATGGCTGTCAAGCCCCTTTCCGTCAAAAATATGAGAAGTTCTCATCTCATGTATCGGCCTGCCAGCGCGGATTCTTAACCCCTGCACGTGAGCATAAAGATACAAATAGATTATAGCAAAATCTGGGGCTGATTTCAACGGATTTTTCAGAAATTTTCCCGGACGAGAAACAGGCGAGAACCACCGCCTCGCCTGCAAAGAGTGTATCACAGCTGGAGTATGGGTGCAAGTACGGATTGCTCATGTGACCACCCTCATAAAAAATCGGGCAGCTACATCACCATTTTCATAGTGATATGCTGCCCTGTGTTCCCGCTCAAATCTCGACCTCCACGGTCACGCCAGCCTTGAAGACCACTTCGTAGCCGTCATCCTTCACGACCACCCTGTCCAGGTAGCGAATGACCAGGTCGTTGTTGAAAGCCTCCATCCGCCCGTTTTCATCCAGCACTCCCTCCGGCACCGTGTACTTCGTGCGGCTGAAGAAGTCGTCGTAATCACGGCAGGCTCCGGTCTCTTCTACAGTTTCTGCCTCCCTCGCCATCCACTCCGGCAGGCTGTTCTTGACCATCTCGTCCACCAACTCCAGCAGGAGCCTGATCTGCACTTCCGTGTTTGCGTGCTCCGCCCGCTCGGCGTAAAGGCCATCCTTCCGGCGTCTTATTTCGACAATCTGGCTTCTCAGAAACGCCGCCTCGTCCATCTCGCTCGTGATCACCTGAGTGCTGCCAACCTCGTCAACCACGGTTGTGTTCATCGGCTCCTCGTCCTCCGGCACCTGGCTTGCCAGCACCTCCAGCCGTTCCTCCAGTCTGTCCTGCTGTCCGTCCAGCGTTTTGAGAAGTGCGTCGATCCTGCCGATCTCGCCTGTGAGCAGCCGCTCCCGCTGTACCACCAGCTCCTCGCGCCTGTTCGGCAGCGTGTTGAACGCCATCACCACCGCTCTCTGCGCCTCTGTCTCCCGGACGATGCGGCAGTCGCACCGGGTCGGGACATCCTCGTGGAAATCCGTCTTCTTTACCAGCGCCCTCTGCCTGCACCGCCAGTCAGTCAGGGCGTCATCTGGTTTCACATACCGTTTCAGCGTCCTGCCGCACTTGCCGCAGATGAGCCGCCCGTTCAGCGCCAGCCGGTTCCCGAACCGGAGCTTACTCGGGTCCTTTGCCAAACCGCTCCGCCGCTTCTTCTCACCCTGCACCTGGTAGAACACCGCCTTCGGCACGATGGGGTCGTGGTCGTCTTCCACGAAATACTGTGGTTTCTCCCCGCTGTTCTTCACGCACCTGTGGGTCAGGTAGTCCTCCACATACCATTTCTGCATCAGAAGGTCTCCGGCGTATTTCTCATTTTCCAAAATGCTCGCTACTGTACTCGGATACCATTTCTCCCCGCCGGACGGGGTGCAGATGCCATCCTCCATCAGTCCGTCCGCGATTATCTTCGGGCTGTAGCCCTCAAGGAACTGCCTGTAGATGCGCCGTACCACATCCGCCTCGGCAGGGACGATCTCGTAGGTTCCCGGCTTGTCGCCCCGCCTGTAGCCGAGGAAGGAGGAGAAGTTAACCCGCCCTCTGCCTTCCTGAAATCCGAAGTTGATGCCCATGCGGACGTTCTGGGAAATGGACGCGCTCTCCTGCTGTGCGATGGACGCGAGGATCGTGACCATCAGCTCCCCGGAGGCTTCCAGCGTGTTCACGGATTCCTTCTCAAAGATGATGGGGATGTTCAGGGCTTTCAGCTTACGGATGTAGTTCAGCGCGTCCAGCGTGTTGCGGGCGAAACGGGAAATCGACTTTGTGATTACAAGGTTGACATCGCCAGCTTCACAAGCAGTGATGAGCGCATTGAACTGTGGTCTGGTCTTTGCCTGTGTACCACTTAAGCCCTCGTCCGCAAATATCCCCGCCAGCTCCCAGCCGTCATGGGCCTGTATAAAATTTGTGTAATGCGTGACCTGCGTCTCGTAGGAACTTTCCTGTTCCTCAGAGTCCGTGGACACGCGGCAGTAGGCCGCCGCTTTCGTGACCTGTGTGGGCATGGTGACCACGGGGTCTGTATTTCTTGCTCTGATGACTCTTACTGCCATGTGAATGCTCCTTTCTGCTCGTCAAATTCCGTCCTTACCGGAACTTCGGTGTATGACCTGCCAACCTTCTCTATTCGCATGTCCTCCTCTGCCACCAGCCCGCAGGTGAAATGGAACTGCGCCTTTTCCTTCGACCAGAGGACGGCGTGGTCTACGAAAGAGGTGAACAGCTTCTCGTCTGATTCCGTGAAGCTCTCCCTCACGCCTCTTTTGACCACAGCCCTTTTAAGGTCATCGGCAGGGTTCTTTTTCTCCAGCTTCGCCAGGGCGTCAAGGATGGTTTTCTCCTCGCTGTCCAGCGCGGCCTTCTTTTCCCGGAGCTGCGCCGTGTACATGTCCGCCAGCGCGCGGTCGTGGAGGACGGACTGCCTGCGCTTGACGGACTGAAGCTGCGCTTCCAGACGTTCGCGTTCCGCTTCCCCGTCATCAGAGACCCCGAGGATGGAAGGGTCTGCCGCCAGCCGGTTCAGCACCGTGGCGAAGGCGTTCTTCACGTCCTGCTCGAACACCGGGAGCATGGGACAAGGAGCCTCCGTCCCTTCCACCATCACGGTTCGTTTATGAATGTGGTTCTCGCAGGCGTAAAATGCCCTCGCGTCCTTCCCGCGCCTCATGTGCCCTCCGCAGAGACCACAGATGAGTCTGCCGGAGAACACATACCGCTTCGTGTCTTTCACGGCTTTCTCCCGTCCGAGCCGCTCCCCGTGGCTTCTTATCATTGCGTTCGCCTGTTCAAAGGTCGCATGGTCGATGATTGCGGGATGGTCGGCTTCATTCAGGTACTGGTCGAGCTGGCCCGTGTTCACGCACTTTTTGTAGTTTTCCATGAAGGTCTTCTGGTAGAGGCTGTCCCCGGTGTAAAACTCATTTCGGGCGATGGCGATGATGCTGTTGCTCCGCCACTTTCCCTGCGCCTCCAAGCCTTTGTAGCTCTCCGTCCAGGTGGGTATCCTCTCCTCGTTCAGTTCCCTTGCGATGACCAGGGTGCCCTTGCCGCCAGCCAGCGCATAAAAAATCCTGCGTACCGTGGCAGCTTCCGCAGGATGGATGATGTAGCCTTTTTTCGTTCTTCTGTATCCGTAGGGAACCTTGCCGCCCTTGTAGGTACCTGCCTGAAAGCGTTTCCTGATCGCCCACTTCTGGTTGGTGGAGATGGAGGCTGACTCGGATTCCGCGAAGGCCGCCAGGAGAGTCAGCAGGAACTCCGACTCCATCGTTTCCGTGTCAATGTTCTCCTTCTCGAAGATCAGCCGTATGCCGAGGCTCGTCAGTTCTCTCACCATCGAAAGGCACTCCGAGGTGTTGCGGGCGAACCGGCTGATGGATTTCGTGACGATGACATCCACGGCTCCGGCTTCGCAGTCCTGCATGAGCCTTTGCAGCTCCGGCCTCGTGTCCGCTTTCGTGCCGCTGACGCCGCTTTCCGCATAGATGCCCGCCAGCTCCCAGGCGGGATTGGCTTCGATAAGGGATTTGTAATGATCGCACTGGTTCTCGATGGAGGTCTCCTGCGAATCGAGGTCGGTGGAGACGCGGGCGTAGGCGGCCACGCGGAGCTTCCGCTGGATAACAGGCGCGGGCGCGTTTATTTTTTCCACCTTCTGGCGCGTCTCGGCCCGCCGCGCTTCCGGCTTCTCTTTGGGTCCGGCAGACGCCGCTTCCCATGTGGGCCGCGCCAGTTCTTCCAGCATACGGCTCCTGCCGACCTGTACCTTCTTCCCGCTCATAAGGCCCTCCTTTCACGCTGGCGTCTCCTAAACTCCGCCTCGTTCTCAGGCGTCCTGAACGCCTTGTTGCCGGAAAGGGGAGCCAGCAGGATGCGTCTCGCCTCCTTGTACGCCTCCCCCTCCATGCCGAGATGCAGAAGCCATATCCGGAAGATGTACCGCTCGTTGCTCCCGTCCACCTCCCGTGCCAGCACCCGCCCCTGCTGTATCGCCAGTGCGTTCATCATCGATGCCAGCTGCGTAAACGTCCTCGTGCGCGACGCGCTTTTCGTCTCAGGGAAACCCGTGAAGGTGAGCGCATCCCCCGTAAAAGCGATCCCCCTCAAATCCTCCCGAACCGCGTCGAGAAAGGCGGGGACCGTATCCGCCTCTTTCAGCTTCTCCATCTGGTCTGCCGAACAGGCGAACTCCCCGCCGGTCGACTTGCTGATGAGCCTGCCCCGGCTGTAGAGCATGGCGGCAAGGTTTCTGAGGCTCCGCGCCGTATGGCCTTCCATCGGGAAGCTGACCTCCACCTTGGAGGGCTCCGGCTCTTTTTCGGTTTCCGGTTCGGGCTCCGGCGCGTATACCTTGATCATGCCCTCCATGAGCAGGGTTTCCACAACCTCCGCATCCGCTTCATCCCCGATGACAAGCGTGCCGTAACGCTCCACTTTGAAATCGCCCACCACGAAGGCGCACTCTGGCATCCTGGTATAGACCGCCTTTGTGCCGGTCAGCCGCTCCAGCCGCTTCACCAGCACCTTCCTGTTTTCCATTGTTTTTATGTACATGCCGTACTCCTTTCCGGCCGTAAAGGCCTGTTTTGGGTCATGGTATTACTCACTCTAAACGGCCTGAAAGTCAACGGTTATAAGCCCTGTTTCGGCAGATTCTACCTATTATACTAAGAAACGCCCGCGGATTTGACATGGCAGCTCCGGTCCGTCCTGATAAGGCCCCCGTTCCCGTTGGGAGCGAGCATGGCGCACGGACTATCCCGGTCCACCCGGTATACCCAGTCCCTCCCGGAAGCGCCCCAGGGAGCTATGGCAAGGAGCAGCAGCGCCTCCCGCGCCTGCACAGCATTCAGGCAGACGCCGGTGAAGAAGGACGCCAGCTCCGCCACCTCCTGGGAGGTCATGTATGCGGCAGGCGTCCCAGGCTTTGCGGGGCGGATGTTAAGGAGCAGCCAGCAGGACACGGCCATGCGGTCCTTTTGCGTAAGGTCGTAGAAATGAGGAGCGTCCTGCCCGTATTCAACGATGGGCACCGATATGCCATTCCGGGCTGCGTTTACCCACAACCCGTCTGTCTGCGCCTTCTCAAGCCCCATGCCTTAGCCCCCCGATGCCCTGTCCGCTGGTATCAGCCCAAGCTGCCCGGCAAATTCCTTCATGATTCCGAGGTACGTCTGCGCCACGGCCACCTGCGGCAGCGTCCGTCCGGACCCGTCCGTCGTGCCGTGCTCCGTGATGTATTCCTCCGCTTCCCGCCATCTGGCGTAAGCCTGGCAGTAGCCCGCGAAGAGGATCGTCTGCTCCTCCGCCAGGTTGATCCGCCTCGCAAGCCTGCGCCACTCCCTCTTTGCTTCCGCATCAAGCCATTTCGGGCAGGCGGGCGTTTTCTTCTCTGTCCTTACTGCTCCCATATGGATGTTCCTCCTGTCGCTTGGTGGTTCACCCTCCTATGCCTTGAAAAGCCTGATTTTTATAACGCCCCACATCGATTTGGTTTCAGACAACAAAAAAAGCCTGCCGACCATCCCGAAGGACAGCCGACAGGCAATATGGGGCTGGCGGGATTTCTCTCCTTGGTTACCGTTTCCTCAAAGCGCCTCCAATCGTTATCCAGAAGGCAGGAAAGCCCGTGAAAGAAATCAGATTCTGTCGGCGTAGTCGAGCGAAATCCAGCCAGCGCCGGATTTCAGCTTGCCCCAGCCGGACTTGGAGCCTTCGCCGGGAGCGACCTCCGCGATTTCGAAGGAGCCCTTCCCGGTAAAGGCCCCGGTGCGGCCGTAGTTCGTGCCGGGACCGCACCGGATGTTCAGATTGGCAATGCTCACCTTCACCTTGAAGGAGCCGTCGGCGGTCACCGTCCCGCCTGCGTACTTGTCGTAGTACTTCTGGCCATAAGCGGCGCGCTTCTTCTGCACGCTCTCGCTCTGGTCGGCGGGCTTCTCGAACTTCGTCAGCACCACATCGGATGCCGCCCGGACGGAAGCCGCGCTCTTCAGCGCCGACAGCACCGAGGAATACTCCGTCAGCTCCTTGCAAAGGAAGCCGAGCTGTGCGGTAAGGTCGCCCACAGATACACCGCGCTCCTGCACATAGGCCAGCAGATCAGCCTTGCGACTGTGGTACGTCCACTGGGCGAGACCATAGCCGTACCCGTCACGGACGAAGTTGCCGTAGGCTCCGGCGTCCATCGCGGCAGTGAACTCATCGTCGGTCATGCCGAGCGCCCTGTTCCCGTTGTTCTGAAGGTTCTTCGGGTTCAGAGCGGATTCGGCGTACAGGTTGCCCATCAGCCCCGCCACGCCACAGGCATTGCCGATAAAGCCCATAAGAGTGTCCCAGATCGTCTTCTCAGGATCGGTGACGGGCGTGACAACAGGCGTCGGCGCGGTCTCCGTGACCTCGTCATAGGCGGGGCGACCATAACCGAGGATGCGGCTGTTGCTGAGCGCGTAGCTACGCCTCGCCACCTGGTTGCTGGTATTGCCCTCGATGGTATTCACCTTCGACGCCGTCACCTTCTCCACGATGCCGGTGTGCGTCGCGTTGTCCAGGAACGTGCCGAAGAAGATCTGGTCGCCGGGCTTGGGATTGCTGGTGTGGAACTGGCCCTTCTTCTTGAAGTAGCGCAGGGAGTAGGTGCATCCCGCGCCTGCGCTCTTCTCCGGCTGGCAGAGCAGCCGCAGGGCGTTCTCATAGCCGTAGGCCGTGAGGAAGCACCAGTCTACGAACATATCGCACCAGGCGAAGCCGTTCTTCTTCCCGTTGTACCAGTTGGGGTACTTCTTGTCGAAGTCGCGGGCGTACTTGGTGTAGTTCGCGGACCCGGCGTTGGCGGTCTTGTCGTCGAGCTGGCTGTTACTGGCCTTCTCCTTGTAGCCGATCTCCGCCACGGCGACGGCGAGCACCTTGGAGACATCACAGGCCGTCACGACGGGCGCCGGACGCGCAGCATACGCCTTTTCCAGCGCGGCGGCGGTGTCGCCGTCGTAGATACCGCTGGCTTCCAGTCCGTTGGCGGTCTGGAAAGCCGTCAGCCCCGCGAGGGTGTTCTTGCCGAAGTCGCCGTCAGCCCCGTCGGGGCCGCAGGAGAATCCGCAGGCAATCAGCATGGTCTGCATGGTGGCGACGGCGCTCCCGGTGTCGTCCTTCTTCAAAATGGTACTCATGGTCATTCCTCCTTCTCTGCTCGGTCGTGAAGCTGCTCAAGCACCGCCTTCAGTTTCTCCGGGACGGGCAGTCCCAGGTGCGCGGCGTTCTCCACCAGGGAGACGCCCTCGTTGGACAGGTAGAAAAAGATCACCGCCGTGCGCAGCACAGAGCCGCTTCCGATGACCTGCGTGTCCAGGATGTGCCCGATGCCCACCAGCAGGAAGATGAGTACCTTTCTGGCGATGCCCTTGAAACCTACCTCACTGGACAGGGTATGGTCGGCGACAGCGCACATCACACCCGTGATGTAGTCAATCGTCACGAAGGCGATGAGCGCATACAGCAGGCCGTCGCAGCCGCCCAGAAACCAGCCAAGCCAGCCGCCGATGGCCGCAAAAATGAGTTGAATCGTATTCCAAAATTCCTTCATGTCAAATCCCTCCTCCTACTATATAGTTGTAGTGGTTATATACCCAACAGCCAGTTGGGATATAGTCCTCTCATTGTTAAAGCTGTAGAATGAGGAGGTAGTGGTCTGACGGATCCCTCCTTGGGTCTAAGAGATTAGCGCCCGTAATCAAGCCTGTCTGCCAGCCGCCTCATTCGCAGCCGTTCGATTGACGCAGGTTGAACTGCAACTATACCCGCACGTTCGCGTGATAACCCAGGAGATTGAATAAGCAATGGGGAACACTGGTACCATTACAAATTCACCTGATGGAGGTACGAGTATGATTAACGCAGTAGGTATCGATGTATCGAAAGGCAAGAGCACCGTCGCAGTCCTGCAACCTGCAGGTGTCATCATTAAAAAACCTTTCAATGTGCTTCACACGGCTTCTGGGCTACGTGGACTCTCTGACTATATCGCCTCCCTGGAGGGGGATACGCGCGTCGTCATGGAGTGCACGGGCCGTTATCATGAGCCGGTAGCAAGAGCCTTGTCTTCAGCCGGTCTCTTCGTCAGCGCAGTCAATCCGCATCTGATCAAAGACTACGGAAACAACTCTCTCCGCAAAGTCAAGTCCGATCCTGCTGATGCGAAGAAGATCGCCCGATACACCCTTGACAACTGGGCGGATCTCCGTCAGTATGCAATCATGGACGAGACACGAACACAACTGAAAACCCTTAACGCGCAGTTCGACTTCTTCATGAAAATGAAAGTCGCTGCAAAAAACAACCTGATCGCCCTTATGGATCAGACCTATCCAGGGATCGATAAGCTCTTTTCCTCTCCGGTTCGTTCAGACGGTTCCGAGAAGTGGGTTGATTTCGCCTATTCATTCTGGCATGTGGACTGTGTCAGAAAGATCGGTCTGAAAGCCTTCACGGAACGTTATAAGCAGTTCTGCAAGCGTCATGGCTATGATTTTCAATCCAACAAGCCCGAGGAAATCTTCAAAGCCTCCAAAGAGCTTGTAGCGGTATTTCCCAAGGAGCAGGCTTATCGGAATATGATCCGCATGGCCGTTGACCAACTGAACATGACCTCTACTCATGTGGAACTGCTTCGCATGGAGATGGATTCTCTGGCGTCAACGCTTCCCGAGTACGAAACCGTCATGGGAATCAAAGGCATAGGCTCCACCTATGGTCCACAGCTCATGGCAGAGATCGGAGACATTTCAAGGTTCCCTCATCGCAGTTCCATAACTGCTTTTGCAGGTGTGGACCCCGGGGTAAATCAATCCGGTCAAATGGACTCAAAGAGCAACCGGGCTTCCAAATGTGGCCCGCCCCGGCTTCGTAAAACGCTGTTCCAGATCATGTCAACGCTGTTACAGTTACAACCGAAGGACGATCCCGTATATGAATTCCTTGACAAGAAACGCAGGGAAGGCAAGCCGTATTACGTTTATATGACGGCAGGTGCGAATAAGTTCCTGCGCATCTACTACGGAAAGGTCAAGGAATGTATGGCTGCTCAGGCCAAATCTGAGTAATACTCCCTCCTGTTTCAGACCGCTGTTTTACAGTGGTCTTTTTGTTGTGTCCTTGTTGGCTGTTTAAAACCTTCTTCAAAAAGTACTTGACTTTTTATTAGCAGGCTTATTTTTTCCTCGCCTCGTTAAAGGCGATCATGTCGAGCAAAAGCGGGGCGTCATACGCCTTTGCGATGGCCGGTACATCCTTGTTCAGGCAGTGGCTGTCCCAGTACGGCCTGTCCCGGTAGACAAAGGTGTGGGATGCCTCCACCCTCGGGTCGAGCACAAACAGTTCCCGCAGTTCCTCATAGCAGACGCCAGCCTTTCCCGCGATATCGTAAAACTGCTGGCAGAAGGAGACCTTCATAGCGAGATAGGAATTCTCCATGTACTTCGCCAGCTCCGCCGTCCTGGAGTCGGTGATGCGAAAGCTGTGGGTGCCGTCATAGACGCGCTGGAGAATCTGTACCACCTTCATGCAGGCTTCCTTCTCCCCGCCGAGGATGGTGAACGGGAAGCGGAAATTGTTACAATGCTGCGTGCCGCCGTAGTACTCCGGGCTGAAGATGACGGTCTTGCCCGTCTCCCGCGAAAGCCGCTCCGTCGTGCCCGGCAGCACCGTGCTCTTGATCACGAACACGTCAGCTTCATGCTCCATGACCGCTCTGCGGACCTCCGAGATATCGCAGTTCGCCCCCGGCGTATCCACGCAGACAAAAGCGGCGTCATAATGAACGCCGCCCTGCCTGGTGTCGATGTTTTTGTACTTGTCGTAGAGCTGGGGTTGAAGCGCTGCCAGTTCCCCGGACAGGTTTCCGCCTACCGTCCCGACGCCGATAATCAATACATTCATGTCTGCCTCCTATTCCAGCGTTTCGATATGCCTGATCCACTCGTCAAAGGTGAACTTCTCCAAAAGCACACCCTCGTTCAGCACGCGCCGCTTTGTCCCTGCAATGATGTGGTTCCTGACCTTCGGGGCCACCGACTGAAACAGAATCTTGTGGTCCCTGTAGTAGTCCTGAAAGCACTTTTCTGTCTCATAGCGGTACTTCGCGTTCATCGGGTCAAGCCAGATCGGTTTGTTCAGCATGTAGTAGGTGCCGTAGATGAGAATTGCCGTGTAGTATTTCGCCTCTTCCACCATGCCCCGGTCGAGGAAGTCCTTCACCAGCCAGCCATTGGAGTAGATCATGCGGGTATAGGTCTTCGGGACGTACAGCGGGTCCTTGCGGCAGATGGAGCCTTCGCGCCATTTCCACAGGTACAGTGGGACACGGCAGTATTTCACGTCCTTCGCCACTTTCAGCGCAAGGCAGTTGTAACCGCTGTCCTCATGACACTTCACATCCGGATGCCACACGATGCCGTTGTCCAGAAGGAACTGTCTGCGGTAGATCTTCCCGTGGACAAAGGTGCTGTCCCTTTTATGCGGAAAGAACATGGACCTTCCCGTCTTCCGGTTCAGGACTTCCTCCATGAAATCGACCACGAGGGCATCAAAACCCCTGTCGATAAAGGCAAAGATCGTATACAGGGCAATGTTGGTCAGGAACATGTCGTCGGCATCGCAGAACATCACATAGTCCGCCGTCGCCAGATCGAACAGGCGGCCGCGGGTTCCGGGCAGACCGATGTGGTCAAACTGTTCATACCGGATGGAATAAGAAAAGCTGCCGAGGAACTCCTCCGACAGCTTGATGTCCGACCCGTCGTTTCCGATCAGGACTTCTATATCGTTTTTCAGGTCTACGCCCTGCTGGGTGCCGATGCTTTCCAGCATCGGGCGCATGACCTCGTCAGTCTCATTGAACTGGGGAATAAGCAATTGCAGTTTCATAATGTCCTCCTTACTCTTCCGGGTGGATGTACTGTGAAATGGCGTCATAGATCGTCTCCCCGCCATACTCGGAGAGATATGCCGCCAGTGCCGCCGCAAAACTGGAGCTGGACACATAGCCTCCCTCGGCCAGGTCTTCCTCCGTCATGAATTCCGCCAGCCCGGCAAGTCCCTCGCTCAGGTATTCCGTAACATCGGACTCCGACAGATAGCAGGACAGGCTCTTGCTCAGATAGGCAGAAGAGACATACCCGTTTTCGCTCAGGTAGTCTTCCAGATACGAATTTGACACGTAGTCCGCCAGAACCTCACTCAGATAGGACTCAGACACATAGCTGCCCAGGGCTTCACTCAGGTAGCTGCTCATATCCGAGCCGGAAATATAGTCTCCCAGGGCCTCGCTCAGGTAGCTCTCCATATCGGAGCTGGTCACGTAGCTGCCCAGGGCTTCACTGAGATAGCTGCCCATGTCCGAACTGGTCATATAGTCACCGAGCGCATCACTGAGGATGCTGCTCAGAGCCGAACCAGTCACATATTCGCTCAAGTAGTTCGGCATATCCGAGCCGGTCACATATTCACTCAGATAACTTGAAATAGACGAAACGGACACATAGTCCTCCAGGTACTCCTGGAGCTCTGTCTCCGTCACCAGCCCGGTTCCTTCCATGCCGCTCTTCATCAGGTCTTCCAGCGTGATCCGGCTTGTCTCACCGGCGCGGTTTACCACGAGGTCATCGGTCGATGCCGCCGAAGGAGTGACAGGCAATTCACTGATTTTTACACCCATGATCATTTCCTCCTCAATTGATTGTGATTACTTCATTGCTTTCCGTAAGCATCTGTTCGCCGGATTCTGTCAGAGCGGCATTCCGTTCCTCATCCCCGGTGTCAAGCAGAATCTCATCGCCGCCTTCCGTAAGGAGCGAATCGCCGCTCTCCGTCTCAATGCTCTCACCATCCCCGGACGGTATGATCACCGCTGAAGCGCGTATCTTGTATATCCGTCGGCCCCGCTCCAGGAACAGGTAATCGGTCTCAAGAAGAGAACCGACAACCGGCACCCCAGTCAGATCATTCTGCTTGCCCTGGAGCGCCGTATAGAGGCCGCCCGATCTTACAGCGTTCCGGCTCCCGGCAACCGGCTCTTCATCGAAGGTGACATCACCCTGACTTTCCTGCAGGGCCGCATACACACCGCCGCTCGTGACGGGATTGGCGCTGCCCTCTGTCGGTTCAGAATCAAAGGTGAGCTTGTCCTGCTTTTCTTTCAGGGCTGTGTATATCCCGCCGCTCCGGACAGGATTACGGCTGCCGGATACCGGCGCTTCATCGAAATTCAGCGTGTCCTGCTTCTTACGAAGCTCCGTGAAGATGCCTCCGCTCCTGACCGGATTTCTGCTCCCGGATACCGGAGCATCATCAAAGGTCAGGGCATCCTGCTTCCCAGCCGCCGCGTCTGCATTGGCTTTCATCTGCCTGTCGATGATATCGAAATTGCCGTTCAGCTCATCGATATCCACAAGGTCGGTTTGTTCAGGCTTGGTCAGCCTGTAGTTCGTTGTCCTGGTTGCCAAACTGACCACCCCCTTTTATGCGTTGACATGGACATAGGTCGTATCCCCATAGGTGACGTTGCTGGTGAAAAGCTCCGGGAACTGCTCCTTCACTTCCTCATACAGAGACCCCTTCGAGTAGGTGAGGTACGGGACTTTTCCGCTGTGCGTGATGCCGGTGCAACCGCTTGCTGCCGCCCCGTGCTGCACGATGTTCTTAAGGACTGACAGGTCCTTTGGCAGATCGTCGTACCAGCACCAGGGCAGCGCCAGGATGCCGGGGATATTTACGATGCTGTCATCCGGGAAGGTCACGTAGTTGGTGTACATGGTCTCATCATCCACATCGTTAAGGCCCAGCCCTGCCATCTTCCGGCAGATGCCGGAGGTCGCGGAATTGTAGCCGCCCTTCAGACCGGGAGCGCACCGTGTGTAATCGGAAGCGTTCAGCGTGAATGTCAGCACATGGATCTGGTTGTAGACGTAAAGGTTCGTATACGGGTAATCCACGCAGCTCGGTCCCGGCAGCACCTGGGGCCTGCCATCCTTTTTCATCATCGCCGCGATGATATAGATATCTGCCCTGGCCTCGATAGCATTTCTCCCGTCTGCCGAAGGATAGCTTCCTGCCGGGAGAACCATATACGGGATATCCCCATACTGGCGGTAGTCGGCAAAGGCTCCCTTCTGGGCGAGATAATCCACGATGCTGCTGTAGGTATCCTCTGACAGGTAGTAGTCTCCGTCCGCCGGGATGTATGGGACATCCTGCGGATAAAAATCATCCCAGAAGTCGGAAGGCAGGTCATCGTTAAAGGAAAGCCCCAGTTCTTCTCCCACGATCTGCCCAATCACATCAATCGGAACCATCATAGCCTGAACATTGACCAGTGTCTCTGCCTCGTACTGATCCCCTGATCCCGTCTGGTAGGTCGCATGGATGGATGTTCCATAAGGCGTCATGATCTCCCCGCTTGGCGGATAGAAGGCGCAGTCAGAAGTCACCATCACGATATCCCCGGACTTCTTGTATTTCAGCGCAACAGTCGCCCCGGTGAGGTCAAGCGGTTCTCCCTCTGCGTAATGTATCTTGTTCGGAGCATGGGCAAAGTAAATGCCGTCCACCATGTCTACGGTGACCTTATATTCTGCCGTATACTCCGATCCCGTCGCCGGGTTTCTCCACACCGCCTGTACAGCGATGCTGTCCATATGCCCGATCACCTCTCCCGGTGCGGGCTCGAAGGTGACGGCGGAAGCATCCACAGGTCTTGTAGTCCCATCCGTATAACGGATAGAGAGCACCGCGCCGGAAAGGTCGAGTCCCGCTCCTTCTTTCTGCGTCGGATTGGAAATGCGCGTAAAGAACAGTTCCTCCGCATCCGCCACATCGATCTGCGTGTCTGCCGTGAACTCATTTCCCGCATGGTCGGTGTAGGTCGCGTTGATATTCAGTTCTCCGGCATATTCCAGCAGCGACCCTTCGTCCGGATCGTAGCCGCAGAATGCCGTGATGTCCGACGCCGTCCCGTCCTTGTAGTAGGCCATCACCTGACCTCCGGCAAGGGAGAGCGGGGAGCCTGCGTACTGTGGGCTTGCCGGACTTCTCACCCACTCAATGCGGCTCGTGACCGCGTTGTAGCCAAAGACCACAAGGCGGGCCTGTCTTGCTGCAAGTCTTAGTGCCATCGCTCCCTCCTTATCCGTCCGTGATGGAATACGTGATCTTCAGCGACTGTGTGTCCGTCTTTGTGATCGGCTCCTCCAGGTTGCAGATCGTCCCGATATAGTTCTGGCAGGCGTCAAAATACACATAGTAGTCCGTAAACATGCGAAGGTCATCCGTCACATAGCCGCAGAAGTCCTTCATATTCCAGGAGCCCGTCGTATAGGAGCCCAGGTCATACCGGCATTCTCCATCCTCATAGAGGATCGCTCTCGTCCGCCTGGTCTCCACACCGCCCGTCGCATTCGTCACCTGATAGCAAAGCTCCGTCCAGATGCCGCCGTCCCTGTGCGCATAGATGCCGCAATCCATGGTCTGGAAGCGGTCAATGGACGGGGTGAACTGCCTGATCTGCGAAGTATCGGTCAGGGAAATGCGGTAGACGGACTTCCTGTCATAACTCAGCGCGTACAGGTATCCATGCGACACCGCCAGCGCCATGGTATGGTAGTTCTTGCTGGCACTCGACGGATACAGGAACACCTCCGGCAGCGTCAGCGCCTGCCTGAAATCCGCGTCCTCCTCCAAAGAGAAGTGGTCGGCTGATGCTTTGAGCCTGCGCAGATACACGGTCGCATTCCCGGTCTGATTGCCCTGGGTGGCGCACAGGTAAATGTAGCCGTCATAGTCCGGCGAAATGTCCCAGTAATTTCTGTCCGTGATGACCTCACCGGAGAGGCTGTAGGAAAGCGCCGTCTCCTCCGCCCCAAGGAACGGTGTGTTCACGCGGAGCAGATGCCGGGAGAGCTTCCGTTTGTAGAAAGTGATCGTGCTGTTCGCCTGGTAGTTATAGCTGAAATAGGCCGTATCCGTCTCCGGGTCCATTGCCACGAAGTGCCGGTAGCTGCTGCTGATCGTATTCCAGGCATTGCCCCGGTACATATGAAACGGAGCCGCACCCGCCTTGGCGTGGGTGAGCGCCAGGGAGGCGATCACTCCGTTTGCCTGGTTGGGCAGGAAGTTCCAGACCGTCGTGTATCTTCCGTTCTCATATTTGGATGCCGTGCTGTCGATGGTGCCCTGCAGGTTGCTGGCAGAGTTGCCCGTGCCCCTTCCCGCGCAGCCTGTCAGATGCACGTTCATGGGGAAGTGGAAATTCCCGGCATCTTCGATAAGCGCCCCGTCAAAAAGCAGCAGCCCTCCCAGCCCCTTGGTCGCCAGCGGCAGGAGGCTGTTCTCGTTGGAATACAGGCTTAAGGTGTCGTTTGAATCGATCCCCGCCCGGTATGCCAGCGCACCTGTGAGCATGTTCTCATGCTCGGTTGTTTTGATCTTCCCGGTCTTATGGTCGAGAAGCTCTATCTTCACATGGCCTTTCATCATTCGTTTTCTCCTTCCGCTCTTTCCATAATGCCGCCAAGCAGATCCATAAGCTCAAGATGCACAGTCTCCGAAACCGCAAAGCCGCCGCTGGTGCCGGGGATTGCAATTACCTCAGAGTCGATCCTTCCGATCATCTCCGCAAGCTCGCCGTGGATGACTTCCTCCACTTCGATCTCATTGGCAAAGCCCTCCTCGATCTGGCGCACACGGTTTTCAAGTGAAGCCAGCTGCCTGGCTATCGTGGTCAGCTCCGATTCATCCGATGCCACGCAGACCAGCGCGATCTTTACCTCATGGACGCCCTCGTCGCCCCGCTGTATTTCAAACGGCGTGGATACCGTAAGGGTCGTATTTCCTGAGAGGCGGCTATCCCGGCAGGAATAGATCAGCTTATCATCCAGATACACATTGGCTGTCACGCTGGATGGCTCGTCCAGGCTGTACGTTCCTGTCCAGATGATCTCCCCGCGTGACTTATCCGTCTGAATTTCAAACTGAGTGGCCGTGACCACGGTCTCCTCCGTGATGGCCATATCCGCCGCGCTGTAGGCATCCGACATCCAGAAGGTGGAGGTTCCCTCAATGCCCTCGCTTTGTGCCAGCAACCCTTCGATGTCCTTGGTGTACCGGCTTTTTGCCTGGTTGAGCCTCGGGTTTTCTCCCACGCACTTGATGTGGTTCTTGCCGTTGATCCGGATGACGATCTCCGTAATGCAGGCGATCTCGCCCGTCGCCTGCCCTCCGGAAAGGCTCAGCACATCCATCGGGTCAAGCGCCGGGTCGCCCGGAATGTCTGCCTCAAATGGCGTATAGGTCGTGGCTGCCAGGTTATCGATGATGCCCTGCAGTATCTCGTTTCTAAGCGAAGTGGCGGCGATCTGCAAAAGCGGGTTTGTACCGATGTTGTAGATCAGGCCGTCATCCGGCTCCACATGGTAATATTCCGTCAGTCCTCCCGCCCGGTAGGTGGCATAAAGACCGGTATACTTTGTAATGTAGTCCGCGATCTTGGACGAGTACCGCCAGGATGCCGGGATGTCCATCACGGGAGTATTGGAAAACGGAATGACCACAAGAGCGCCGGAGCGGTCGATCTGGCACACACCGCAGAGCACGGTCGCCACCTGCGCGATCAGGTCACGCCAGGTCTTATCCTCGTCAAGGTTCGTCCATGAAAGGCTCTGCGTCCCGTTCGGCATGGCAGCCACAACCTCCTCGGTCACGCCGAGAGGCACCTGGCAAGATTCGCAGGCGTATTTCAGCCATTCAAATGGCGTCCTGACCGTCCCGCTGTTTTTCATGCTTTTATCGAATTTCAGCATGTAGTCGTATGCTTTCAGCTGCAGGATGGTCAGCGTCCTGGTCGCCTCAGAGACCACGAACTTCCCCATGGGAATCGTCTCGGTATCGCCCCTGTCATTCCACCTCTTTGTGCGCATCACGCCCCAGGTGAACGGGCGCAGGTCGTTCCATACCCGCTTCACACTGTGCCGACAGACAAAGTTCAGGTCGATCACCGCATCGTAGAGGCTGTAGCGGTCTACATCAAGGAACAGCGAAATATCCAGCTCCGCTGCATACACGGAGCCAAGCTCCAGGGAAGTCGAGCCCGCGCAGGAGCGGGTAAGCGTCCCACTTCCCTTTACGATGTCTTTGGTTGTGAACTGGTAGACCTTGCCAGCGGTGGTCGTGATCGTTCCCTGCCACTCAAACTTCCTTGTCTGCCTGCGTATGGCAGTTTTATATTCCTGTGATACGTCATACATCGTTTAAGTCCTCCAGGGAGAAGGAGACCGTCCACAGGCTGCCGCTGCTGGTGTCGTGCTCCAGGGAGACCTTAAAACCGTCCATATACATGGTGCCGGTTGTCAGTTCCCCGGTCTCCGGGTCCAGCCACTCCACGTTCAGGTACGGCTCCTTCTTCATCTTCCTGAGCCGCTTGAGCCAGGAGGCGGACACAGGAAGCGAAACGGAAATGGACGGAACGCCTTCCCGGATCACATCCCGGATGGTCGTGCCCGCCTCCGTTACCCCGCCGCTGTCCGCCACCACGTCGCTGTAGTCGATAGAATAGTCATCCTTCTGGACGGGGAGGGCAAAGCCGTTGATCTTAAGATAGGTCTTGAATGTCATGCCCTGCCTCCTGACCGCAGCGCCCTCCGCTGCTCTGCCGAAACGATCATCTCATCGATAAGGTTGCCTCCGATATACACGGGGATCGTGATGTCCCCGGCGTCTGTCTGCATGCTGCCCACAGCGGTCCGGATCATGTCCATAAGGGAGGACACACCCACCACCGCTTCCGGCCCGGCTTCCCCGCCGCCCAGCAGATGGTTTCCGGACGCACCAAAGATCGTCGGGCTGTTTAAGATCATGCCGTTATTCATGGCCTTCCTGTACCACTCCACGCTAAAATGCGGAATGGAAGGCGGGTTCAGGCTGAAGGAGCCTGAAATGGAGAAATGCGGCAGCTTGATCTTTGGCAGGCTCCAGCTGAAATTAAAGATGCTCTTCAGCTTGTTCACCACGCCCTGCACAAAGGACCAGACGCTGTTAAACACGCTGGTGAAGGTGGACTTGATCCCGTTTAAGATGCTGCTCACCGTGGACTTCACTGCGTTCAGGCCGGAAGAGACCGCCGACTTGATGGAATTCACAACCGTCGTGATCGTGGTCTTTATGGCATTCCAGGCTGTGGATGCCGCTGTCTTTACCGCGTTGAACACGGTCGTGGTGACGGTCTTGATTCCGTTCCAGGCTGTGGATACCGCAGTTTTTATCCCGTTCACGACAGTCGTGACGGCAGTTTTTATCCCGTTCCAAACCGTGGTCGCGGTCGTCTTCACGGCATTGAAGGCCGTGGTGGTGGCTGTTTTGATCGCTTCCCATGCCGTGGTTACGGCTGTTTTGATGCCCGTGATGATCGGGTCCAGAGCCGATTTAATGGCCGTCCATACGGTCGTCACCACGGTTTTCACGGCTTCAAATATCGCAGAGGTCGTGGTCTTCACCGCGTTCCAGGCATTGGTGATGCCGGCCTTGATGGCTTCCACCGCAGCAGTCACGACGCCTTTGATGGCTTCCCAGGCAGTCAGGATGATCTCTTTGCAGTTTTCCCAGATGAACTGGAAAGGCAGCGTGATGATGGTCAGAGCGGTCGAGAAGAACTCACCGATGGCCATGATCGCAAGCTGCACCACATTTTTGATGCCTTCCCATGCCGCAGAGACAATCTCCTTCATGCCCTCCCAGATGCCGGAAAAGAAGCTCTTCACCCCTTCCCACAGACCTTTGAAGAATTCCACAAAGGAATTGAAAGCCTCCGGCACTGTCTGGGTAAAGAAGGTGGCGATGGCCTGCACGACAGTGGAGACCGCCGTTTTGATCGCCTCCCACAGATTGATCCAGAACTGGCGGAATTCCTCCGATGTATTCCAGAAATAAATGAAGGCAGCGACCGCTGCAGCAATCGCGGCAACGATCAGCACGATGGGATTTGCCATGATGACGCCCCAGAGCGCCTGCAGGCCGCCCATGAGCTTGCTGCCGATGCCGATCACGCTCTGCACGCCGGAGACGATCTTCGGAGCCCATGTCATGATCGTTCCGATGGAAGAGATCACCTTGCCCACCACGATAAGCAGCGGACCCAGGGCGGCAACCACAAGCCCGATCTTCACGATGGTCTCCTGCTGGGCCGGGGTCAAAGCGTTGAACTTGTCCACCAGCCCCTGAATGAACTCCGCGACCTTCTGGATCGTCGGGGCCAGCGCCTCGCCGATGGAGGTGACCAGCACGTCGATGGAGCTTTTCAGCTTCTCCAGGGAGCCGCCGAATCCGCTCATCATGGCTTCAGCCATCTGATCCGTGGTTCCGGCGCAGGTTTCCAGGGATTCATTCAGCTTCCCGACGTCCTCCGGAGCGGTATTGATCAGCGCCAGCCACGGTGCCATCTGGTTCTTTCCGAAGATGGCAGAGGCGGCTGCGATCTGCTCCGATTCGGACAGCTTTCCGAAAGCGTCATGGAGCTCCCGCTGAATGGTGATCGAGTCCTTCATTGTGCCATCGGAATTGGTGACGGAAATACCCAGCTTGTCCATCATCTCCGCGCCTTCCTTCGCAGGAGAGACAAGCCGTGCCAGACCGGTCTTTAAGGAGTTAGCCGCCTTATCTGCATCAATACCGTTGTTGGCCATGACACCCATGTACAAGGCAGCGTCATTGACGGAGTAGCCCGCAGACGAGAATATCGGGGCTGCCACGGACATGGCGTGGGACAGGCTGTCCACATCAAGGGCGGAGTTGTTGCAGGCCGCCGCAAACACATCCGCATAATGGCCTGCGTCCTCAAAACTCCCATGAAAGCCGTTGATCGTGGCGACCAGCCCGGCAGACACCGTATCCAGGTCGCCGCCTTCACCGGCAGCCAGGTTCATGGCAGGAGCCAGTGCGGAGGCAGCCTGCTCGGCGTCAAGACCTGCGCGGGCGAAGTTCAGTGTCGCAGTGGCGGCGTCCTTCATTCCGAAGGTGGAATTTGCCGCAGCATCCTTCATGGCCTTGTTCAGAAGCTCCGCCTGTTCCTCGGTGTTGCCCATGGTCTTGTTGGTGAGCTGCATGGTCTTATCGACCTCGGCAAAGCTCTTCACACCGGCAGCACCCACAGCGGCCAGCGGCAGTGTGACATGGGTCGTCAGGGTTTTCCCGGCGTCCTCCACCTTGCCGCCAAGCTCCTTCATCTTTTCACCGGCAGCCGCGATCTGCTGGGCCTGTACGGAACCGAAGTTCTTATATTCCTGTTCCAGGCTTTTGAGGCTCTGCTCCGTCTCTGCGATCTCCCGCTGCAGGGCATCGTACTGATCCTTGGAGATCGTGCCGTCCTTTAGTGCCTGGTCCGCCTGCTTGGACGCCTCTTTCAGCGTGTCCAGCTTTTCCTTGGTAGCCTTGATCTCCTGCTGAAGCGTCTTGTACTTCTGGGACAGCAGTTCCGTATTGCCGGGGTCCATCTTCAGGAGTTTGTTGATATCCTTCAGCTTGGACTCCGTACCCTTGATTTCCTGATTGACACTCTTGAGGGAGGCTTCCAGCTTCGTGGTATCGCCGCCGATCTCAATGGTTATGCCTTTGATCCTTCCACCTGCCAAAGCTGCCGCCTCCCTTCAAAAATGGTTAAAACGCATCCATCTCGGCCTGCGTTCCGATCTGCGCGTAGGTTTGATCGTCGTTGTCGCTTTCGATATACATGTCGTTCACAAGCCCCACTGTCAGAAGATCCAGGTCCCGGATGGAAATGCCGAGCTGGACGCATCTGAGCAGGAAAAGCGGAGTGGTTAATTTCCGCTCGGTTGCGGGCCGTTTTTTTTAGAGACAGACTGCGTCTGCACGTTAAGCCCCCAGAGCTCGATGATTTCCGGAAGCACCTGATAGATGGAAAAGACGCTGAATTCATCCAGCCACTCCTCCGCCGTATCCGGCAGGGACGGGTCCGCATGCTTTGCCATCAGATAGGCAATGTTCTCGAAGGTCTCCAGCGAGAACAGGTCGAGCCCGCTTTCCTCAGCCGTGTTTTCATTTAACGCCTTCTCCAGCTTCATCAGGTCCTTGAAAATGTCGCGTCCGTATCTGACGCGGTAGATTCTTGGGATGGCGGCAGATGCCTTGAAGGGCACCTGCTTGCCATCGATCTCGATTGTCCTTGTCATGCTCATGGTTTCATCCTCCTATCAGCCGTTTGCCTGTTCCTCTGCCGGAATCTCGGTCGGCAGGTACACCGCCTGGTACCAGTTCTGATAGACGCTGTCCGTGGTATCGTCGCCGGTCTTGGCCTTCACGATGCCGTTCGCCATCGGCGTTGCCTTGACGGACAGGGTCTCGGTCTGCACCTCGACTTCTTCCTCATTGGTCTTGGATTCCACGCTCGGACGGCTGGCAGCGCACTTGTACAGGACGTGGCGGATTTTGCGGATGTCGCCGTCGAACTCAAACAGCAGCGCAAAGTCTACCGTTTCCGTATTGGCGTTTTCAATCAGGACGTTGTTGGCGTCCAGCTTCTCACCCAACACATCGGTACGGAAGGACTCCGGCACCATGGCCAGTTCCAGGTCACCCTCATAGCCCATGTTGTTGCCGATGGTGTAATAGGCGTAGCCGTCCGCGTAGAAGTTGGTGGGCTCGCCGTTGGCATCCAGCGCCAGGGAAACCGCACCAGGCATCGGCACCGGCGTTCCGAAGGAGAATGTCCCGTCATCCGCGACGGTCAGAATCGCGTAGTGGACATTACAGATATTGAATTTGACCTTATTCTTTTTCTTCGGCATGATTCATACCCTCCATTTCAAATTGGTAGAGGACCTCGTACAGCTTTTCACTGTCGATCCAGACCTCCGTTTTCTGATAAAAAATGCCGTGCCCATCCAGCACGGTCTCCACACTGTCTTCCAGCTCCGGGGCTTTCCGGTCGGTGTACAGCTCAATATTGATCTGGTCGATCTTGAAATAGTCCCGGCCATCCGCGGCGAAGTTATCGCTGCCGGAGGTCAGAAAACAGATAAAAGGCGGATCGGGAGATTCCCCTTCAGCGAAGTGATGGTAGGCAAAGGGCAGCCCGATCTCCTCCATGATTGCAAGTAGTCTTTCCATCACAACCTCCCAAGTTCCCGCTCTATGTTTCTCTCCAAAGCCTGCACAGCTGCTTCCTCTGCGGGCGCGATGTGAGGAATGGCAGCCACCCGTCCGCCGCCGCGTTTGGCATGGCCGTTTTCCAGAAGATGCGTCAGCATATAGCGGTTTTTTGAATGCACCGTGACCTCCAGGGAATTGGAAGTTTCGCTAATCTTCTTGACCGCCCAGCTCTTTGCATACCGGCCGGTCTTACGCGGTGCCGTCTGCGAAATCTGCGTCTTTGCCAGCTTGCCTGCTTCCTGTATTTCTTTTTTCAAAACGTCGGCAGTAAGCTCCGCATATTCCTCAAGGCCCTCCATGACCTCCGATGCCAGCTTATCGACCGGGATTGTTCTGCCCATAGCGTTACCTCTCTGAAAGCTGCGCGTGAAGCTTCCTGCTGTTATGCTTAAAGCCCATCTCGTCGATGGAAAGAATGTTGTAAATCCGGCCGCCCAGCATCACCCGGTACTGCTTCGAGTTGACAACAGCAGTCTCAGATGACCAGCGGACAGTGAAATCCAGCCGGTCTGCCTCCACCGTATGACCGGCAGCCTCTTCCTCCTTGGAGGAAAGGCCGCTGGTCACCGCCGTGGCCCAGCAGGAAAAGTAATCCGTCCAGGCGGAGGTGTGGTTTCCGTACTTGTCCACCACGGTCTCGTTTTTCTGGATGGTGATCCGTACCCTAAGTCCCGCAATGTTCATCAGACCACCCCTTCCCGCACGGCAAAGAGGATAGAACGCAGCGTCAGCACCAGGGCGTGGTGGTCGGCTTCCTCCCGGTGCTCAAAGAGATAGCCCAGGGCATAAAGAATCGCCACACGCATGGTCTCCCGGATAGTCGTAAGCACGGGATCATCCTCATCGGAATCCACCGCTGCCCACTGTTCATCACTGAGCCTTGCCACATCCGCGCACAACCTCCCGGCGGAGGATAAAAGGATGCCGATCATGGCATCCTCATCCGCCGTGTCCACCCGGAGGTACCCTTTGGCTTCCGCAAGCGAAATCAGTGCCATGACCGGTCACCTCCCTCTTAGTTTCCGGCAGTGCCGCTGCCAAGGGCCATAACCTGCATGGCCTCCGGCAGGATCAGCTTGCCGTCCACGCGCTGGGTGCCGATGAAGCCTACCTGGTCGGTCACGGCGTACAGCTCGTTCAGGCGCTTCAAGGTGCGGCTCTGGCGGTCGGCGATCCAGTAGTAGGAAAAGTCGCCGAACAGAAGCACCTTCTTGTTCTTGTCCTGCGCAGCCGTGCCGGTGATGGCAGGCATGTAGCCGCTGGTGTAGATCGGGCGGCCCAGGATGGTATCGGGCTTTCCGACCTCAAGGCCCGGCTTCCAGATGTAGTTGTCGTTCTTGTCCTTCAGCAGCATCAGCTGCAGGAGCAGGGTCTCGTTGCACAGGAAGGAAGCCTTTCTGCGGTACGGAGACTTCAGGCTGTAATACAGCTTGTAGATGTTGTCGAAGTGGACGGTCAGGGCATTTGCCGTGATGTTGCCTGCTTCCGGCGTCAGGCTGGTCAGGATCCCGGTCGGCTGGGAAGGCGTGGTCTGCGGATTGGCAGACGGGCCGGTGCCGTTGATGAAGGCGTCCTCCTCGGCGTTACCGAAACGCACGCCGAAACGCTGCGCGATGTGGGCGGCGATGTTGAAGGCGGAATCGTTCAGCAGCTCGTTGGAAACCTTGATCATGCAGCCCAGCTTGTAGGCGGACAGGGTCTCCTGGGCAAAGCTCATATCGGATTCCTGGATGGCCGCGCCTTCCTCGATCCAGGAAGCAGAGCCGCTGTCCGTAGCAATCGGAATGGTACGGGTGCCGGAGTTGGTACGGATGGTGTGCGCCAGGGTCCGGAAGATGTTATTCTCCTCAAGCCCCTGGATCAGCTGGCGCTCAAACTCGTCCGGGACGGTAAAGCCGCCGTTCTCGTTTACGCCCACGGAAAGCGCGTCGCGCACTTCCAGGCTGTTGTTGCCGCGCATCATGTCCCAGAACGCCTTGTTGTAGGCGTCAGTCGCAGTCGGGCGGCTGGCCTTGCGGCTGTCCGCTTTCGGGTCGGCATGGACAGGCGCGGAGGTCGGAGCGGAAAGCTTGGCATCCATCTCCATTTGGTCCTCCAGACGCTTGATCTCATCGCCCAGGGCCTTCACATCGGCTGCCATCTTGTCGTACTGCTCCACGGCGTCGGCGGCCACCAGGCCGTTCTCGTCGCGGTGCTGCTCCAGAAAAGCCTTGGTCTGCTCCCACAGGGTATTGCGCTTGTTGCGAAGTTCAATGATCTTACTCATGGATTTATCTCCTTCCATAAAAATAGCCGGGCTCCTCATCTGAGAAAGTCCAGCTGGTTTTTGAGTATTTCAAAGGGCATAGCCCCTTCCTTGGTCTTGCCGTCCATGCCGATCACGGGAGCGGACGGCGGCTCTTCTGTGCCTCTTGTGATGCCCAGGCGGTCGAGGATCGCCATGTCCATCACGCGGGTGGAGAACAGCTGCGCCTCGGCGGGCAGAGCATCCTCCTTTTCCGGGTCCTTGTCCTCCTCCGGCTTTCTGCCGTCGTAGAGAACTTCATCGGCAAAGCCCAGTTCCACTGCTTTCTTTGCGTTGAGCCAGGTCTCTTCCGACATGAGGTCGGCAATCCTGCCCCGGCGAAGTCCGCTCTTGGCGGCGTAGGCGTTGACGATGGCCTCCTTGACCTCGTTCAGCGCGGCGATAGCCTTTTCCATGTCGCGGGTATTGCCCATTGCCACAGTGGACGGGTCATGCAGCATCAGGAGCGCCGTGGGGGACATCTGCACCGCATCTCCGGCCATCGCCACCACCGACGCGGCGGATGCGGCAAGGGACGCGACCTTCACAGTGACCTTTCCGGTATAATCCTTCAGCATGGTGTAAATCTCAGCCGCGGCAAACACGTTCCCGCCGGGTGAGTTGATCCAGACGGTGACGTCGCCCTCCTCGGCTTCAAGGTCCTCGCGGAACATCTGAGGCGTGATCTCATCACCCCAGAAGTTCTCGCTGTCGATGGGACCCTCCAGCCGGAGGATGCGGCCGCCGCCGTCATCATGAATCCAGTTCCAAAACTTCTTCATCTCTTCCTCCTGTTCGTGGTTTTATTGGGTTCCTGCTGCTCTTCCTGCTCCGGTTCAGGCTCCGGTGTATCTTTGGTTTTCTTTCCCGCATCCTCAAGCCGGACGTAGCCGCCGTTAAGATAGTAATCGTCGCCGCCCTTTTCGGCGGGGATCAGGTTCATGTTCTCAAGCCTTCGGCAGTCGTTGGGAGACAGAAAACCGTTGCTGATGCCGGTAGCGTAGCCGCGCATACGGCTCTGGTAATCCCCGCGCAGGAGCCCGTCCACATTGAATTTCGGGAAATACGCATCCTGCTCCGATTCCAGCAGCAGGTCCTTCACGATAGCCTGCTCAAAGCGCACCAGCCAGGGCGTCAGGGTATGAACCACGAAGTCAATCGACTGGTGTTCTATATTCGAGAAGGTTGCGTGTTCCAAGTCCTGGACGAGGTGCGGCGGTACCCGGAAGATGCGGCATATCTCGTTCACCCCGAACTGCCTGGTGGAAAGGAACTGGCTGTCCTCCGGCGGCAGGGAGATGGCTTTGTACGCCATGCCCTCCTCCAGCACCGCCACACGGTGGGCATTGCCGGGACCGCCGTAAATCTCCGACCAGTTTTCCCGCAGCTTTTCAGGGTTCTTCAGCACGCCCGGATGCTCCAGCACACCGCTCGGCTGCGCACCGTTCTTAAAGAAGGCGCTGCCGTATTTCTCCACCGCCAGCGTAGTGCCGAGGCTGTTCTTCATCATGGCGATGGGCGAAAAGCCCACCAGACCGTTGAATCCAAGACCTGGGACATGGAATATCTCGTCGCTGCGGAAGAAGATATCCTTATCCCGCTCTCCCGGCTTTTCGTCGGTGTAGGCATGGTAGATGTAGTAGATGCGCCCGTTCTCGTCCCGGTCCACTTCCACGTTCTCCGGCAGAAGCGGGTACAGTGAAACGACACTGTTCCTGCCGTCCCGGATGATCTGCGCATAGGCGTTGCCGTAAAGCAGCAGGTGCGTCATCAGTGTCTCGAAGAAGGAGAAGCTGGTCATCTCCGGGTTGGGCTGGCGGTACAGCAGCTTATACAGCGGATGATCCGTCGCCCGTTCCTTATCCCGGTCAGAGCCCTCGGTGTACCTGTACAAATGAAGCGGAAGCCCCGCCACCGATTCCGCCAGCAGCCGCACACAGGCATACACCGTGGCGATCTGCATGGCGGATTTCTCATTGACCGTCTCGCCGGATTCCGCCTTGCCAAACACAAAGGTCTGCCCGGAATCACGGACGCTGTCCTGTACTTTGGGAGCATCCCTTGCGCTGATGCCCAGCCATTCTCTAAGTCCCATGGTCATTTCCTCCCATAAAAAACGGGACCGCCCGGTTGTCCGGGAAGTCCCTGCGGTTTTTCACAATATTAGGATACTACATTTCTCAATATGAATCTTATCAGAAAGTGGACACGCATCAGAACGACAAAAGGCCGCGGGTATCGTAGACGCTCTCCCCGGTGTCCAGTCCGCAGCGGATCGCACGGTCCAGCGCCATGATGGTCGCCACCGCGCCGTCGATCTTCTCCGTGCTCTTTTCCTTGTCCGCCTTGATGTTCCCGGCAGGATCGGTGCGGATGAAGATGTTGTCCATCATCCACCGCAGGACGGGATGACCGCCATGCGCGATGCGCTTCTCCAGCACCAGCTTCATCAGCTCCTTCGTGGGCGGGGACATATCCTTGAAGCCCTGCCCGAAGGGCACCACGGTAAAGCCCATTCCCTCAAGGTTCTGCACCATCTGCACCGCTCCCCAGCGGTCAAAGGCAATCTCCCGGATGTTGTATTTCTCTCCCAGGCGTTCGATGAACTGCTCAATGTAGCCGTAGTGTATGACGTTGCCCTCGGTCGTAAACAGGACACCCTGCCGCTCCCAGAGGTCATACGGCACATGGTCACGCTTCACACGAAGGTCCAGCGTGTCCTCCGGCACCCAGAAATACGGCAGGATAAAATACTTGTCATCCTCATTTTCAGGAGGAAAAACAAGCACGAAGGCTGTAATATCTGTCGTGGACGACAGGTCGAGTCCGCCGTAACAGACGCGCCCCTCCAGATCGTCCGGAGATACAGGAAATGCGCAGGCGTCCCACTTGTCCATCGGCATCCAGCGCACCGACTGCTTCACCCACTGGTTGAGCCGCAGCTGGCGGAAGCTGTTCTCCTCGCCGGGGTTCTGCTTGGCGGACTCGCAGGCGGCCTTCACCTTGTCGATACCGACGGTGATGCCCAGGGAGGGATTCGCCTTCTTCCAGACTTTGGGATCCGTCCAGTCCTCTCCCTCATCCGCACCGTAGATGACGGAGTAGAAGGTCGGGTCGATCTTCCTGCCCGCCTGAATGTCCAGCGCCTTCTGGTGTACCTCGTAGCAGATGCTGTTGGTGTCGTTCCCGGCCGTGGTGATCAGGAAATAGAGTGGCTGCATCCTCGCGTCGCCGGAGCCCTGGAGCATGACGTCGAACAGCTTCCGGTTGGGCTGCGTGTGCAGCTCGTCGAAAATGACGCCGTGGGTGTTGAATCCGTGCTTGTTCGCCACATCCGCCGAAAGCACCTGGTAGGAGCTGTTGGTGGGCAGGTATGTGATCTTCTTCTGGGATTCCAGAATCTTCACCCGCTTGGAAAGCGCCGGGGAGAACCGTACCATGTCCACAGCCACGTCAAAGACGATCTTCGCCTGGTTCCGGTCAGCGGCGCAGCCATACACCTCGGCGCGTTCCTCGCCGTCACCGCACAGGAGCAGCAGCGCCACGGCGGCCGCAAGTTCGCTCTTGCCTTGCTTCTTGGGTATCTCAATATATGCCGTGTTGAACTGACGGTAGCCGTTGGGCTTTAGTATGCCGAACAGGTCGCGGATGATCTGTTCCTGCCAGTCGATCAGTTCAAAGGGCTGCCCCGCCCAGGTACCCTTGGTGTGGCAGAGCGATTCAATGAACATGACGGCGAAGTCGGCGGCATCCTTATCGTACCGGCTGTCCTTCGCCATGAACCGTGTCGGCTTGTACTTCTTCAGTTTTCTCATCATCTGTTTCATCACCTTCTTCCTTATTAGGCATCAGCCATGACGGGTCCGGTACGAAAGCGTCATATGACAGTTCATTCCTGTCTATCAGAAATTTCAACGGTATCTCACCTCCCCAGGCATGAAAAAGCCGCTACCGGAATCGGCGCGACCAATATTTGAAATATGAAATATGAACTTTCTGTAAATCCGCAATTACATCTTGACGGGAGACCTGTTGACCGCGTATAATGAAGATGCGTAACAGCGGGTGTATCTCAGCCCCAAATGAGACATTTACAAAGTGAGCTTCTCTTGGCTCCAATCAAGACAGTTAAGAGTGAGTGTTTCGCTACTCAGAATGCGATCGTAACAGGGGTAGGTGCCAAACCTGCCCTTGTTTTATGGAGTAAACGAATGGATAATATCAAGCTATATGAAGTCGATGCCAAATATGTGAATTACCTCACTGCTTTCGCCCCGCACCTGTTCCACAACAAGGCTGCCGGACAGTCCAATGAGCGAAAGTACATAGGCGTGATCCTCACGGTCAACGGGATGGATTATTTTGCACCGCTGTCGTCGTTCAAATCCAAGCATGCGAAAATGCCGGAAGCAGTGGACTTCATCAAAATCAAAAACTATGCCGTCATCAATATCAACAATATGTTCCCCGTCCCTAATGGGCTGGCGCACTATGTCGATATCTCGAAAGAAAGTAATCCCAAGTATAAATCCCTGCTTCTTGCTGAGTACCGAGCAATTAAGGCCATGCAGGAGAAAATCAGGAAGAACGCAAAGATTGTCTACACACACAAGATTGAGAATGGGAACACCACTGCGCTTGCCAAGCGGTGCAATGATTTCCTGCTTCTTGAGGATGCCTGCAAAAAATACAGATAAAGCAAGCCACCCGTCTATACCAGGATGGGTGGCTTTTTTACTACGACCAACAGAGCCTTCCGGCTCCGTGGTCTGCTGTGCTTTTTCCTTACAGCCGCTCGATCTGGCAGGTCATCCCGTCCACATCCACGATGCGGTAAGTCCGACCCCGCCATTCAATTTCCCGGATGCGTACCCCGGTGTAAGCGTTGCTGCGCTGGCGGTCGGAAAGGACCCTGCCATGCGCCTCCATCCAGTCGGCGATCCTGCCCATCAGGCGGGACTCGCGTTCCATCTTCTCTGCGTAGTTCATCCCGGCACCTCCCTCGGCTCAGTGCGCCATCGCCCAGGCGATTGCATGACCGTCATCCTCGAACTCGACCTCGCTGAGCGCCCGAAGCCCGATGGCACCTTCGCAGGTATGGTCGTCGGTCAGGAATTCGTAGGTTGCCCCGAAGTAGCAGGGCTTCTTGTGCTGGTAGTAATAACCGGCAATGACCACCTTGTCTCCAAAGGTCAGGAGCTTGCTCCAGCGGCATTCGAGGTCTTCCGGGGTCGTGGGGTTCGGCAGTCTGTAGGTCTTCATTCCTTCGTTGATCGTCATGGTTTTGTCCTCCGTTTGGTGTGTTTTCCCTTTCGGTATGGACATATTCGCTCTGAACCGGAGATATAGCAAGTTAATTATGGGCAGTTTCCCGCCCATAATGTGCACAAAGATCCGGCCCGGAAACTGGTGTATTTATGGGCGGGTCCGGTGAATGATGGAGAGGATTTTCTCCTGCTCCTCCTCATCCACCCCTATGTCAGCCAGCGCCTGCCGCGTCCCGCAGTCCGGGCAGATGAGCGTCTCATTGTCCGTCCGCGAAAGCGCAGGCGGCTCGGAGTAGGTTGCTCCGCACAGCGGGCAAACCCTGATTTCTCTCACGTCACTCTTCATTTCCACACACCTCCACGCACTTGTCATAGGCAGCTGCCAGTACCCTCTTGTCGAAGAAGAATGTGTCGTACCCTTCGAGGCAGGTTCTCATGTAGCAGCCGCTGGGGATGCCGATGGACCTGTCCTCGTGCATGATGTAGACGAAAGCCGTCACCGTCCTGCGCCGTCCCGTTCGGATGCCCTTGTACTGCACCCGCAGCTCCTTCTTGTAGTAGAAGGACGGGAAGCCCTCGTAGCGGTCCAGCGCCTTCTCGTCCGATTCCGTCACCTCCCAGACGACCGCGGGAACGGAGCCGCCATCGCATTCCTCGATGGTGAGGTAGGAGCCGGTCTTGCTGCCCTTGAAAAGCAGCTCCCAGCCGGTCAGGTTCGCCGTGCCGAGTATCGTCGCCCGTGGGCAGCGCCAGCGCATCTGCGGCACGTTCAGGTTGCTGCCGTAGGCTATGTAGTATCTTTTTGCCATTTTGTTTACCATCCTTTCCGAAGGCTCACCCTTCTACCACCGAAAGCCCGCCGAAGCGGGTCCGGTAGGAGGAGGCTAAGTCCTCTGTGCCCTTCAAGCGGCGCGCCCGTTGCGGAAGGCGGCGTCGCCGGTGAGGTTGCGGGTCAGGAAGTCCCTCGCGGTGGCGAATTCCTCTCCGATGAAGCCCAGGCGCATCAGCCAGGTGCGCATCGCAAACTTGGGGTTCTCGGTCTGCTGGGGCTTGGGGCTGGCGGTCTTGACTTCCTTCGCCATCTCGCTCAGCGCGAGGCAAAGCTGGATGTAGCTCTTCAGCTGTCCGGCGTGGATGCCGTTGCGCTTGCCGTCCGCCGGGGCGTCGAACTGGAAAAGCCTGAACTCTACCGTGCCCTTGGTGAAGGTGGCGTGGAGGTTGAGCATGTGGTACCGGCTGTCGTTGTAATGCTGGCTGCGTCCGTAGTCCGCGCCGTTGCCCTTGTACCAAATGTCCGCGAGGGCGGCCATCGTGGTGGGCTTACGCTTGTTCAGCTTCTCAAGGAAGGTGGGGTTGACCGTGCGGCAGTAGCGACTCATTCGGTAGCTGTCCAGCTTCAGGGCGTCCGCCAGAAGGCTTTCGTGGCTTGCCATGATATTTGCGAGGTTCCGGAGGGTCTGCGGGGTATGTCCCTTGGCTCCAATGTGGATGTGGATTCCGCACCCCCGTGTGGCGTCGCTCTTGGCTCCCGCCTTGCGCAGGCGGCGGCAAAGCTCCTGCAGGGTTTCGATGTCGCTGTAGGTCAGGATCGGGGTAACCATCTCGCACTTGTGGGCGTCATCGCCGTGGATGCTGACGTCCTTCTGGAATTTCCACTCGCGTCCCTGGGCGTCCCATGCGCTGACCGTGCAGTACCCGTTGCGGCGGGCGGTGTCTTCCCAGCGCCCCGTTCCGAAGAACTCTGCGGCAAGGCGGGCGGCTTCCGTGCGGGTGATGCTGTTCATCTCCACCTCGACCCCGATGGTCTGGTTCTTGAGGTTCTCAATCTGGCGTGCGGTTTTCTCTGTCATGGTCTTTTCCTCCGTTTTCCTTTAGTTTTGGGGCTTTCCGCTCCCTTTCGGTAGTGTATTAATCACTCTAAACGGAGAATATAGCAAGTTATATCTGCCGGATTCCAGGGCATAAACCGCACAAAGATACAGCCTGTTTTCTTGTGTATTTTGCGCGGGTTATACCTTCCGCACGACGTCCTCGCCGTAGACCACGTTCAACCCGGAGCCATTGCTCCAGCGCATCAGGAGGGAGCCGGTATCGTCAACACCCAACACCTCACCGATGGTGCCCGCGGGCGGAGCCTGCGGGTCGTCCATCTTCACCAGTTCCACGCGGGTTCCCACTGGGTACTCCCTGCGGATGCGCTTGACCGTTTCGCTGGAAGGAAAATTCATGCCCTCACCTCCTCAGCATTATCCTCCGCCGCATCGGTGGCGGTTTCGGTGCTGGCGGCTGCCTTGGCTGCGTCCCGCTTGGCTTTCTGGGCCGCGCTGAAGGCGTCAGCCTTTTCCTTGTTGGGGAAGGCTGCGCTGCCGGAGAGGTTCTTCAGCAGGATTTTCCGCTGGGCCTTACTTTCCGCACCGATGAAGCCCAGCCGGAGCAGGAAACCCCGGAAGGCGTACTTCTCGGATTCCACTTTCTTCTCCGTAGCAGTCACCCGCGTGGCTTCCTTCGCCATCTTGGAGAGGGCGGCGATCAGGCTCATGTAAGCCTGTGTCTCCTCCGGTTCCGGCATGTTGTCCCACCAGGGGAACTCGACCCGGTCCTCGCTCCTGCGGATCGTCAGGCAGGTAGCGTCGGTGGCTTTCTTGATCAGGCGAGCCTTGCTGTCGATGAGCTTCTGCAGGCGGTCAAGGCTGTCAGGATCGAAGCCATCCAGCGGCAGGCTGACCGTCAGGCCCTCGACATCGTCGCCGGTCTCTTCCTCGGCAGTGGCTTCCTGCGGCTCCGTAGCCACCGTGTCGGCCTCCTGCGTGGGAGCCTCAGCCTCAGTCTTAAAGGGCTCCAGCAAGCCTTCCTCAGCCAGTGCCATGAGCGGCTCAGCGCCTGCGCCTTCGGAAACCGTGACCGTGCCGTCCTTCTCGATAAAGTAAGGTCCGACCTCGTAGGCAAATCTGGGAGCCCTTGTATAGCGGGGAACCCCACCGATGATTTCGGCCAGCCTCTGGGCTGCGACCTTGCGGTTGTCGGTTGCAAGTCTGATGTTCATGTTCGTCATGATAATGTACCTCCGTTTTTGAATGTCCCGTGGGGCAGTTCCCTTCGGGTAGTGTATTAATCACTCTAAAGGGCCGTAATAGCAAGTTGTTTTTCTCAAAAAACCAGCTTATTTGGGGCCTTTCCGGGACTTTCTACCTATTACACAATGAAGCGCCGGAGGCATTGTGCAGTTTACGGTTTGGCCTCAATTTCCTTGACCAGATCGGCGTACATGAGTTTCTCACCGTCACGCTCCACATATACCTGATTTGCCCCGCCGAAGTCTTCCACGTACCTCCGCAGGATGACCGAGGCGTACTTGGGATCAAGCTCCATCATGTGGCAGATGCGGTTTGTCTTCTCGCAGGCCATCATGGTGGAGCCACTTCCGCCGAAGGTGTCGATCACGATGCTGTTCTCCTGTGAGGAATTACAGATCGGGTAGGCCAGCAGGTCGAGCGGCTTGCTGGTCGGGTGGTTTTCGTTGCGCTTGGGCTTGGCGAAGTTCCAGATGGTGGTCTGCTTCCGGTCGGAATACCACGGATGCTTCCCGTTCTGGAGGAAGCCATAGAGCACAGGCTCATGCTGCCACTGATAGTCCGAGCGGCCCAGCACCAGGGAATCCTTCACCCAGATACAGCAGCCCGCGAGGTGGAAGCCCGCGTCCACGAAAGCCCTGCGGAAGTTCAGCCCCTCGGTGTCGGCGTGGAACACATAGGCCGCGCCGCCTTTCTCCAGCACGCCTGCCATCGCCTGGAAGGCGGAAAGCAGGAAGGAATAGAACTCCTCGTTCTTCATGCTATCGTTCTGGATGGTCAGGCCGCTGGCACTTTTGAAGGAAACGCCATACGGGGGATCAGTCACGATCAGATTGGCGCATTTGCCGCCCATGAGTGTCTCCACATCCTCCGGCTTGGTGGCGTCACCACACATGAGTCGGTGCCTGCCGACCGTCCAGATATCGCCCGGTTCCACGAAGGATGCCTGCTCCAGCGCAGCGGAGAGGTCGAAATCATCATCTTCCGCTCCATCGCCGTCCCCGGCATAGAGCGCCGCCAGTTCCTTCTCGTCGAAGCCCGCCAGCATGGGGTCAAACTCCATCTCGCGCAGGGCATCGATCTCCACGCGCAGCATCTCTTCATCCCACCCGGCATCCAGCGCCATTCGGTTGTCCGCCAGGATGTAGGCTTTCTTTTGCGCCTCGGTCAGATGGTCGGCGTAAACGCAGGGCACCTCCGCGATACCCTCCTCCTTCGCCGCCATGATGCGGCCATGACCGGCGATAATGTTATAATCCCTGTCGATGATGACGGGATTGACGAAGCCGAATTCCCGCAAAGAAGCCCGGAGCTTCTTGATCTGCTCCGGGCTGTGTGTTCTCGCATTATTGATGTACGGTATCAGTTTCGCAACTGGCACCCGTTCCATTTCAGATGTCATATTCATCTCACTAACCCCCATTCCGCGAACGCCTCAAAGCCGCCAAGGTTACGGATGTATTCCCGCGCCTCCTCCACGATCTCCGAATACGGCAGGTCGTCCACCGTGTTATCACCGATGGCGCAGCAAAGCTCCACGGGCTGTCCCGTGCGCTGGGCTTTGAGCCAAGCATGGATGTTGACGGACACATCCGCCTTGGACAGGTCCTTTCCATGCAGGCCGCCGCCCGTGACAGAGTCCGCCATGTCGCTGCCCAGCTTCCGGTTGGTAGCACCGCTGTCCACGTCGCTGCCGCCGGTCCAGTTACCCAGCGGGTTAACCTGTGCTCCGGGATACAGCGCCGTAAGCGTCTCCGCCGGTGCATTGCTCTGGCAGAGGATCAGGCGACCGCCGTCCAGAATGTATTTCCCGTCACACGGCCAGGCGGCATAGATTACCCTGGCAATCCGTGCCAGCTCCTTCTGTTCCTGTGTCACGGGCACACCCTTGAAGATGCCGTTGTCGCCACAGCGTACTGCCCCGGCCTGATTCTCGGCAAGAAGCGCGTCCTGCGGCACTTCTACATAATCCGCAAACACACCGTCCCCCGCGATACGATGCACAGTCTTTTCGACATTTTCCTGCGGGATGCGCACCGAGGTCTCGGCGATGATGTGGCACATGCCGTGGCCGAGCAAAACCTCCACTGCGATGCGAGGATTCTCATCCTCCGTATAGGCGTAGTCCACAAGCGCCCCGGCGATGCGATCCGCCACCTTATCCGGGTGTGCGGGATTGACTTTCTCGTACATATTCTTTCCTCCCAATATGTGTATTTCAGTTGCCCCTGGCGCGGAGCAGACGCTCCATCAGGTCATCCTGTGGCGACTGGCCGCTGTCGTAGTCCGTGGAACAGTTCTCTTTCACGATCTGAAATATCTCATTCCAGAGACGCACCGCCTGGTTCATATACTGGATGCCGATGTTGATGAACGGACTGGGGATCGGCTTGCCCGTGGTCGGATGCTTTCCGAGGAAGCCCAGCTTGCTGGTCATCTCCTCGCACTGAATCCACCGGGCGCTGCTCATGGCGTAGCGTTCGATCAGCGCGGGTGACACTTTTGCCGCGCATCCGATACTCTTCAGCCACTGCCAGGTTTCCTCATAAATCTCGGTAGCCTGCAGGGGATTGCCGTCCCTCTGCTCCGCCGACAGGAAGTCATGGGGCTTTGGCATCTCCACGCCTTCCACCTCCGGGATGTCGAGCATCTCCAGACGGCGGCCACCCGGATTTCCTGCGGCAGCTTTGTCCTTGACGGCGGTTTTCTTGCGCCCGGCTCCCGGCCTTGCGCCACCCCTTCCGCCGATGTTGTTGCTTTTCGTGGGCATGATTTTTCACCATCCTTTCCAGGGACCCTTTAATTACCCTTCAGATTTCGCCTTTTTCGCACGCGAGAGGGGGCGACGGTCTTCGTGACGCTTTAGCACAGAGAAGTGAACCCGCCCCCGGGGTGGTCACACTCTGCTGTTCCACGACTCGACTGCCAGCCTCTCTGCGTCAGAGGAGTGGTTGGGCGTGCCATAGTCGGAGAGCTTATAGCGTCCCGACCTCGCGTTGCATACGGTGCAGCGCACGAAGGCCACCCTCGTGGTCTGCGCGTTGATGAAGGCGCGGTGTGCGCGTTCAAGATAGGCTTCCCCTCCGCAGTGCGGACAGGGCTTCAGCTTGTAGAACATGGTACCCATCCTTTCTCTCAGTAGTGGTACACCGGATCGTGATCCTCGTTCCTGGTCTTTTTACTGTGGCAGCTGTGGCAGAGCGCCTGCCAGTTTTCCTCGTCCCAGAACAGCCTGGGGTCTCCCCGGTGAGGGACGATGTGATCGACGTCGGTCGCCTTGACGTAACGCCCCTGCTTCATGCACTCAGCGCACAGCGGGTACTTTTTCAGAAACCGTTTCCTCGCCCTGTTCCACTTGGAACCGTAGCCGCGTCCGCCAGCTGACCGGGATTCCTCCGGGTGCTGGGCAGCGTGCTCAGCGCAGTATTTCTTTCCCCTGGGTACCAGCCTGGGACAGCCTGGGTGCGAACAGGGATGATCGGGTATCCTTGGCATTGCCCTCCTCACTTTCTGCAGGAATGAAAAAGGCACGGGGTTGGAACCGTAATGATTCCGCTCCGTGCCTTTTTGCGTTTCCCGCGCTCTTTCACGATATCAGTATAGCAGGGATTGCTATATGAATCTTATCAGAAAGTGGACACGGTCAGAACTTGCCGAATAGCAGCACGGTCAGATGATCCAGGGCGCGGTTCTTCTTGCGATAGGCCGATGCCTGCTCGATCTTGTAGTGATCGGCGATGTACCAGGCGGCGTTGCTGCCGTAGGTGTTCTCGTCGTAGAAGGTCTCAAGCACATACTGCTCGTCCTCCGAAAGCTGCGTCCAGGCAGGCTCGAACCATTCCTGGTATTCCACAGCCTGCCGGTACCGCTCTTTTAAGATGTCGATCTCCTCAATCCCATTTAGGATGCGCTCTTCACTGGCCTGCGGGTTGTGGGCATGGGGCAGTCCGTCCATGCGCACTGAGCCAACGCCCACCATTTTCTCCCTTTCCGCCGTGATCTCCTCATCCGTGTGGTCAATGATAAATTTCATGCTGTCACGGTCCTTGATCGCCGCAATAGTGGCTGACCGCTTGTCCAGATACTTCCACATTACACTCATGGCTCTACCTCCGAAAAATAAAGATTTTTATTCCCTCGGATTGCCATTCAGATTGCCCAGCTGCGCCTTCACCGCCGCGATGAGGTTCTGCTGCGTGGTATCCTTCCGCCTCAGAGCCGAAAGAACATCCCCATCAACGGTATCCCCGCACACGATATGGTGGATGGTCACAACTTCCTTTTGTCCCTGACGCCAGAGTCTGGCGTTTGCCTGCTGGTACATTTCCAACGACCAGATCATCGAAAACCAGATGAGGATATGCCCGCCGTCCTGGATGTTCAGCCCATGCCCCGCTCCGGCGGGGGAGATCAGGCCGACCTGTATTTTTCCGGCGTTCCAGTCCTCGATATCCTTCCCGGATTTCAGATCCCGCGGCTCATAGCCCAGCGCCGTCAGCCGTTCCTGAATCCGCTCATGGTCATGACGAAACCAGTAGGCGATCAGCACGTTCTGGCCGTTGGCCTGCTCTATCAGATCTTCCAGCATATCCAGCTTTTTGTCATGGATTGTCACGATTTCTCCGGCGTCGGTGTAAATCGCGCCGTTCGCCATCTGCAGGAGCTTCCCCGACAGGACGGCGGCATTGGCGGCGTCGATCTCCTCACCTTTGACATGGACCAGAAGGTCCTCCTTCATCCGCTCGTACAGCTTTCGCTCGGCAGGCTCCATCACCACTTCGTGCGTTACCGGCACATAATCCGGCATGTCCAGATAGTCCAGCGCCTTCATGGAGACGGTGATATCGGAGATCCGCTTATAGATGCGGTCCTCTGCTCCCTTCAATGGGATGTAGTTGAAAACCACTCCCGTATAGGGGTTCATTCCTCCGGGACGGAAGAAGGCGCTGCGGTACTGGCCGATGAATCGCCCCAGCCGCTCACCCCGGTCGATTAGGAAGACCTCCGCCCATAAATCCATCAGGCCGTTGGATGCTGGTGTCCCGGTCAGCCCCACGATCCGCTTGATTCGCGGCCGTACCTTCCGCAGGGCTTTCCACCGCTGGCTCTGATGATTCTTGAAGCTGGAAAGCTCATCGATTACCACCATATCAAACGGCCAGGGCTGATGTCTCTTCTCGAAATGCTCCACCAACCATTTCACGTTCTCGCGGTTGATAACGTACACGTCGGCGGGCTGCATGACGGCTGCTGCTCTGGCCTTGGCGTCACCCACGATGACCGACATCCGCAGGAAGTCATAACCTTCCCAATGGAGTCGTTCATTAGGCCAAACCGCAGATGCTACCCGGAGTGGTGCTATTACAAGTGTCTTGTTGATATCAAAGCTGTCAAACATCAGGTCCAAAATGGCGGTCAAAGAAATGATCGTCTTACCAAGGCCGCAATCCAGGAAAATCAGCGCCTCTGGGTGCTTCATGATGTATTCGCAGCAGAAAACCTGGTATTTATGAAGATCACTCCGCCTCATTCCAATCACCTCTCTTTCTTCCGGACAATACCGGAGTCGATTTCGTCCTTCATCTTCTTAAGCAGGGTTGGACCGTCCACATCGGACAGCATCTCAAACCGCTGGGAGCAGAAGAACTTCGTTATTTCCCTTACCTCGTCCTGGGCGCGGGCATCATTCGGGAACCGCTTCATCCGCTTGTAGGCAGCTCTGAAGTCTTTCGCCGCCTGAATGATGATGGCATTGGCCAGCGCCTCATAACCGCTCACCGCAGTTCCCTCCAGGTAAGGCAGCCGATGGCACCGGCGGCGGCAGACAGCGACTTGCGGTCGATCTCTTTTTCGCGGATCAGTCCGGCGATGGTTTCCGACTGCTTACGCAGTTCTGCCATGACCTCTTTATGATGGGTGCGGAGCCCTTCGGCTTCCTTTTCCAGGTCATCGATGTATGCCGCGTCATCGTCGCCTTCGGACATCCAGTCCTCCAGCCACTTCCGCATCTCCATCCCCATGCATCTGTCGATCAAGTCCAGCGCATCCCTCTCGTCGAAGACCGTGTGGACACTGTCGTCCGAAAGCTGTATCACATCCGCCATGCCGCCACCTCCTCCAAAATCCACGGTATCCGCTCCGGATCGTCCAGCACAAAGACCGGAAAGCCTAAAGCCCTGAGCTGCCTGTGCCGATGCTTCTGAAGCGGGCGCGGGGTCTTGCCGGGTGCCTTGACTTCCACAAATCCTATATGGCATCCCGGAAGGAGCACCATGCGGTCAGGCATCCCGTCGAAGCCGGGGCTAACCAGCTTGGGGCAGATGCCACCTGCCGCTTTCACTGCCGTTACCAGTTTCTGTTCGACTTTCTTCTCACTTATGTCAGCCCTGTCAGAGCCGGTTTTTCTCTTGTCAGACATTGGAAACCTCCTGTTTCTGGGCGTTTCTGGTTTTTGTCATTCTGTCTTGCTCCCTTAAGGCATAAAGGGGGTATGCGGAAAAACAGAAAGAAAGAATAAATCTTTTTTGTCTATAATTAGGATTCAATGACTATATGACAAAAATCAGAAAGCCCTTTGTTTATTGCATTTTTATGTCATGGGGTAATCTGTTGAGCCGCATGACAGTTATGACAAAACCGCCGGATTCACCACGTACTTCGGAAGTACCGGTCTTCCCTTGCCATATGTGGGACGGTTATCCACGGACGCGATATAACCGTAGTCCTCCAGGAAATCCAGCACGGGTTGTATCTCATCTACCCTCTTAAAGGTCTGGCAGTAACGCATGGCGTCCCTTCGGTTGAAATCGGTCAGCCCCCGTTCACGGATCATCCGGAGAATCTTTCCCGCCTGTTTGTACATGGATGCCTCCGGGATAGCGTCATACACCGCCAACGCATGACTGAGAAAATAGCGCCCCAGCCGTATGGCATTCGCCATCGTTACACCGCTGACTTTCAACGCATCATTCTCACTCAGAAATTCAGGTGCACGGTAGACATCCGCTCTGCATAACAGCCCGGCGATCCGCAGCGTGTTGCCTACCAGCTTTCCCGCCCAATCAGCAATCTCAGCATAGTCCGTCTTCATCTTGGGCTCGATTTCCTCTGCAAAGGCGGTCAGCAGATTCGATGCCTCCGGCGTCAGTGTGATAATCTCCGGCCGCAAGGGGTATTCCTCTTCCAGCAGGTTGATGATCTTCTGCTCGTACCGCTGGTACACGGCATCGGACACGGGACGGCTCTGGAACCGGCGTTCGCCGACAGTCGATGTGGGCAGGCAGTAGAGGAAACGAGCCGTAAGCCCTCTCCCGCGGAAGGTCGTATTGCTCAGTACGTCAGATATGACCTTTGGCTGCGTCATCAGCAGGATGGTCAGCGCCGGGTCCATGATGCACTCGCTCTCACGGCCGATACGGTCGACACGAATGGTGTCTCCCGAGTAGCCCTTCAGCATGACGTCGATATTGACGTTCCGAGTATAGATGCCTGCCAGCGTGTCGAAAATGCCGCCCTCGCTGGAGATCAGCGCAGCGCGTCCGCGGTTTCCCGCCATGACGGATACCAGCTTCTCCGTAGTGATGTCGTCCACGTACAGCTGAAGCGGCTTGACATCCTCAAAGGATGCAATCTCCTGGGCGATGGATTCAAGCTCATCTGGCTCTGCCTGCCCCTTGGCAATCTTGTCCTCGATGGCCTTTTGCCTGCGCTCCAGGATGCGCTTCCGCATCTTACTGCCCTCAACGCGGGCGGCATTGCGCAGATTGAACTGCACCTCGTAGTTGTCACCGGGCTGCACCACGGCGTGGAGGACGGCGGACTTCCTTTCGGAGGGGCTGGCGATGATGTTGGCAAAAAGGTTCGTCGGTTCTACCCAGCCCGGTTTTCCCTCAATGCCGTATTTCCCCTGCATACACACCGCGAGGAATGCCAGCGCGGCTGTCCCCGCCATGTCGACAGGGGTCTGTGTGTTCTCCGACACGGCAGCAGCGTATTCCGCGATGTCTGTCGGCAAGGCGTCAATAGGGAAAGGTTCAAGATCGTATTTACCAAAGGGAATCGGCTCCTCCCAGGAGGAAGTAACCTTATCAAAATCCTTCTGGGCTTCCGCCAGCCGCTCTTTTTCCAGTTCTTCCTTCACCAAATCATCGCCCTCAGCCAAAGCGCACATCTTGAGAAATGAGGTTTTTTCATCCTCGTCCCCAAAGCGGTGCCAGCGCACCAGATCAAAGGCGTTCGAGAGTTTGCCGCCCGCCGGATCGGTGGCATGGTGGCTGTACGCGAACTTGTCATCGTAGACCACCACTCCGCACGAACCCTCGCCAGGGATGTAGTCGTAGCGGTCATCCACAGCGGATGGCGCGTAAACATTGGAGAGAAATTTCGCCATTGCGTCATGGATGGAATACACCCGGCAAAAGGTTCCCACGATTCCTTCCTTATCCAGCGGGTCTTCCTGCTTCCTGCCATCTGGCGTCTTCAGTGGCTTCTCTCTGGCCGAGATTGGAAGGTTGGAATAATCCTCCCAGCCTGGATGCTCCGCCAGAAAAGCCTCTGCATCCAGAAACGGCTTGTCGACCACCACGGAGACGAACTGCGCCCCCTTTGATGTGGAAGGCCAATGCATCAGTTGGTTGACCGTAAAGGAACAAGGGTCAAACTGGTCAATGCCAAACTCGGCGGCGAGAAACCGGGAAACCGCCGCATAGCGGTCAGGCGGAATATCCTCGGCCAGCGGGATCACGATCCGCGCCCTGGGCGCTTCTGCTGTATAGCTGTGCGTGGTGTAAAGCACGGCAGCAAAACGGCAGCGGTCCTGAAAGCCGTCAATGAAGTCCGTCGCAAGCTCGTCGCCATCAAGCGTGATAAGGGAGCGGCAGCTGACATTTTCTGTCTTCCTCCGTCCCTTATTCAGGTAGCCACCCACAAAGCAGCCCTTGTCCTTGGCGGCATCCCGCTCGTCTTTTCCCATCGCCCAGTACTCAGCCTGTGTTTCAGCGGTATATACAGTGGCGCACAGCCGGTCCCGAAGGTCCGGCCATGCTGTAGTGGTATTTTTCCATTTCAATGCCTTGCGGTGCGTGGCGCAGGCAATCTTCAGCTCACGCATATGCATTCCTCCTGAAAGCCGGAGTTTCACCGTGTTCAAACCTTGCCTGCCTTGCTATGCGGAAGGCTCTCACAGTTGCCGCGTCATCCCGGTCTTCCGTGTAACTGCCATCATCCCCAAACAGCTCAAACCGGCCGTCCTTGTTGATGCCGGGATGCGCCACAAAATGATCCCCGTCGATGGTTTCAAAATTGAAAGGATAGGGACCGCCCTTGACCTCCGGGAAACCGTCGTAACCCCATTTGTGGCAAAAGTCCTCGATGTCGCGGATGCTATCCCCATCCGGGATTCCGGCAACAATAAGGATGGGAGTCTCAATGCCGGGAGTCTCCAAGTTCCAGCCGCAAAAGCCGTAAATCTTCGCCGCGTCCTCCTCGGTCATCTTTCCCTTCACTTCAACATAAAGGTCGCCGCCGACGCGCCCATCCACATCGTGGAGCAGAAAATCCGGAAGATAATACTGTGCGTTGTCAAGCACAAAGCCCTCGGGTTCATACTCCCAGCGCACTCTGCAGGCGTCGAAGAACACCGCCCATCTCGCTTCAAGGCGGGATCGGAAACGGTATCCTTTGTATTCAGTCTCAATTGCTTTCATATTGAAATTCTCCTTCCCGGCGGAGCCGCTGTTAACAGCCCCGCTCTTTTTCGCGTCAGTCATCGACTTCGCACCGCTGGTCGTTCAGGACGTCCCGGCAGAAGTCCAGTGCCTTCATAATGGCGTTCAGCCCATCGTCACCGCAGGCGGCGATCACGATACCGACCTGCTTTCCCTCATCGTCCGTGATGGGCTGGAAACAGAAATCCCCGGTTACGCAGTCGATACCTATATAAGTGCGGCCACCGGCATTCCGGCAGCATCCGCCCTTGTAGCCCGTGGTACCGGCCTCTACTTCAAGGCAGGTGTGTCCGTCCACAACCTCGCGCCGGAAGGTATCTACCTCCGTGCCGTTGATCTTCTTCAGCCCTTCATCAATCGCGTACATATAAATCCTCCTCCGTAATGTGTCTGATCGGTATTTCAGTTTCCTCCGCACGGGCAATCTCCCGTGCCATGCCCTCGCTGATCTCATCCCCGCACACCCACAGCTCGTCGCAGCGTTCCAGGAGCTTAAGGTCCATGCTGATGGCAAGGTCCCGCTCCGTTTCTTCCGATAAGAACTGCGGCAGCCAGAGGTGCGGCGTCAGGGGTACGCATCCCCGGTCGGCGGCAAAGCGGCTGTAGCGCCTCGCCATCGCTATGTTGTGTGCGATGTCCCCCCTGAACCGTGAGCAGATGTAGACAACGGGTGAATCTTTGTTTCTCGTATTCATAGGAAAGCGTCTCCTTTCATCGTTCTGCCTTCCTATGCCTTGTTAGGAACGATTTTTATAACGCTTCCTTATAAAAATGAAAAAAGCCGCCCTCGGGAAAAACTCCGGGAGCGGCTATAAAAATGCCTCCATTTAAGGCATAGGAGTGTGCCAGGAAACAAGCGGCAAGGAAATCTGGAATCTTCCGTTATAAAAATCAGCTGTTTCAAGGCATAGGAAAGTGCCGGGAAACAGCGAACAGAAAAAACGCAGAAATTCCGTTATAAAAAACCGCCGTTTCAAGGCATAGGAAACCGAGAACAACAGAAAGGAGGAACTTCCCATGACAAAGAAGGACAAAGCAGTTCTCATTGACGGGCTGAAGAAGCTGTCCCAGGACATCGCGGCGGTTCTGGAAGGCACGGACGCGGCCCAGGCAAAGAAGCAGGAAGCACCCGCCCCGGAACCGGAGCAGGCGCAGGCAGTGGAACCGGCGAAGGCCGTCACCTATGAGGAAGTCCGGGCAATCCTCGCGGAGAAGTCCAGGACGGGATTCAGGGCGGAGGTCAAGGCGCTGCTCACAGCGCACGGCGCGGACAAGCTGTCAGCCATCACCGACCCGGAGGAACTTGCGGCCATCGCAAAAGAAGCGGAGGTGATCGGCAGTGCCTAAACACGCTTACCTCTCCGCATCTGCCAGTCACCGCTGGCTGAGCTGCCCTCCGAGCGCCAAGCTGTGCGCCCAGGAAGAAGATAAAGGCAGCCCCTATGCAGCGCAGGGCACCTGCGCACATGAGCTCGGGCAGTATCTGGTGGAGAAAGCCCTGGGCAGACCGTGCAAGGACCCGACCGAGGATCTGGACTATTACGACGCGGAGATGCAGGAAGCGGCTGAAGCCTACTGCTCCTTCGTAATGGAACAGGTCGAGGCGGCGAAAGCGCTGTGCAAGGACCCGCTGGTCTGCGTCGAGCAGACCCTGGACTTCTCCAAGTGGGTGGCGCACGGTTTCGGAACCGGGGATACGGTCATTGTGGCCGACAGCGTCCTGCACATCATTGATCTGAAATATGGCGTCGGCGTCCTGGTGGAGGCTGACCACAATTCGCAGATGATGTGCTACGGATTGGGCGCTTTGGACACCTTCGGCGATCTCTACGACATCGAGCGCATCCGCATGAGCGTGTTCCAGCCAAGACGTGACAACGTGGACACCTGGGAGATTTCCAAAGAGGAACTGCTCCGCTGGGCTGACGAAGTGCTGGCCCCGACCGCAAAGCTGGCATACGAAGGCGAGGGAGAATTTACAGCCGGAGACCATTGCCAGTTCTGCAAGGTGAAGGCCACCTGCCGTAAGCGCGCCGAGTACGCGATGGAACTGGCGAAGTACGACTTTGCCGACGCACCCACCCTGGATGCGGACGAGATCGCGGCCATCCTGCCACAGATTGACACTCTGGTCTCCTGGGCAGAGGACGTAAAGTCCTGGGCATTGCAGCAGGCGCTTTCCGGCGTCAGGTATCCCGGCTTCAAGCTGGTAGAAGGCAGATCCATCAGGAAGTACACCGACGAGGCGGCAGTCGCCGCAGTCGTCACCAAGGCGGGCTTCGACCCGTATGAACAGAAGCTGCTGGGCATCACCGCGATGCAAAAGCAGCTGGGCAAAAAGAGGTTTGACACCCTGCTCGGCGCATTGGTGGTCAAGCCCCAGGGCAAGCCGGTCCTCGCACCGGCATCAGACAAACGCCCGGAGTATAAATCCGCGGCAGACGATTTTATGGAGGAATGAATTATGACTAAGACTACTGTTAAGAATCCCTGCAAAGTTATCACCGGACCCAAGACCATCTTCAGCTACCTGAACGTCAACGAGCCCAAGGTTCCCCTGGGCGGCGGTACCCCGAAGTATTCCGTCAGTCTGATCATCCCCAAGAGCGACACCGTGACCGTAGACAAGATTCAGGCCGCCATCAAGGCAGCCTACGAGGAAGGCCAGGGCAAGCTCCGCGGGACCGGAAGGACGGTTCCCGCCCTGGAGGACATCAAGCAGCCTCTCCGTGACGGCGACAAGAAGGGCGACGACGCCTACAAGGGCTGCTGGTACATCAACGCCAACAGCACCACCAAGCCGGGCGTAGTCGACGCTGACCGTCAGCCGATCATCGAGACCAGCGAACTGTACTCCGGCATCATCGGCCGCGCCAGCATCACGCTGTACGCCTTCAACACCAACGGCAACAAGGGCATCGCAGCGGGCCTCAACAACCTGCAGAAGCTCTCCGACGGCACCCCGCTCGGCGGACACAGCCGCGCAGAGGATGACTTCGCTGACCTGGACGATGAGGACGACTTCCTCGACTGACAAAAAACGGAGGGTGGCGGGTTCACAGCCTGTCTCCCTCCGGGAAAGGATAAGGTAAATAGTAATGGACAGCTCAACTCTCAGCCAGGCAGCTGACCTGATCATAGTCTTCTGCTTTGCCGCCATTATCGGCGCTGCCGCCGGGAACATCCTCGGCAAACTTATCTGCTGGATAGCCGAGAAGATCGTGGCATTCGTGAGAAAGCGCAAAACCGAAAAGACTGAATAATGATTGTGGGCGGCGGGTGTGGAGGCACATCGCCGCCCTTTTTTGAAGGATGGTGGATTATGGAAAATGAAATCTGGAAAGACATCCCCGGATATGAGGGGAAGTACCAGGCGAGTACGATGGGACGCATCAGAAGCCTCGACCGTCTGATCGAGTACAACTGCCCCAAAAGAAAGACTTACAAAAAGATGGTAAAAGGACGCATTCTCAGGCCGGGACGATACTGTAAATCCGGCCATGTCTCTGTTGTCCTCGGCCACGGCGCAAATGGCAGTCCTGTTCATCAGCTTATAGCCAGGACTTTTTTGGGGCCGTGCCCGGACGGGAAAGAAGTGCTGCACAACAACGGCAAACCCACGGATAACCGGCTTTGCAATCTCCGGTATGATACCCGGACAGAAAACATCCTTGACGTATACCGTCAGGGCGGAATCTGGCGAAAACTGAGCGTCGATGATGTGGAAGAAATCAAATTTGCTTTATACTGCGGATTCCTCGGCACAGAATTGGCGCACCAGTTCAATGTCAGTCAAAGCACGATCAGTTCAATCAAACACGGGAGGACATTTCAATGGGTATGATTCACGATCTCCATTTGGATATAGAGAGTCGCAGCAGTGTCAATCTGGCCAAGGGAGGCGTGTACAAATATGCCTCCTCTCCTGATTTTGAAATTCTACTCTTCGGATATGCCGCTGACGACAGTGAAGTGAATGTAGTAGACCTGGCGTCCGGGGAGGCGGTGCCGGATGACATACTCCGCGCCCTCACGGATGACAGTATTACCAAGTGGGCGCATAACTGCTCTTTTGAGCGAGTCGCCTTATCCTTCTGGCTCCGGCGGTACTACCCGGATCTGTTTGCCGGATACGGCATCGACGGCGATCCCACCCTGGGATTCCTCGGTCCGGCGGCATGGCGATGTACGATGGTGCTGGCGGCATACAACGGTCTGCCTCTCAGTCTGGACAAGGTCGGCTCAGTTCTGGGCTTTGAGGAACAGAAACTGAAGGAAGGCCGCGACCTGATCCGCTTCTTCTGTACGCCCAGCCGCACGGCTGGACGGGACTGGAACCTCCCGGAGCACGCACCCGACCGCTGGGAGACCTTTAAGGCATACAACAAGAGAGACGTAGAAGTCGAGCGGCAGATACACCGCAGGCTCCTGAATTATGCTGTCCCGGAATCCGTCTGGGAGGAATACAGGCTCGACCAGGAAATCAACGACCGGGGCATCATGATAGACCGGCGGCTGGTGGAACAGGCCATCCGTATTGACGAGCTTTCAAAGGAGAGCCTGACGGAAGAAATGAAAAGGCGCACGGGACTGGATAATCCCAACAGCGTCTCCCAGTTGAAGGACTACCTTTCCGACAACGGTTTGGAGACTGACTCCCTGGGCAAGAAGGACATCGCCGCGATGATTAAGGACGCCCCGGACGATCTGGCGGAAGTGCTGTCACTCCGGCTCCAGCTTGCAAAGAGCAGCGTGAAGAAATACACCGCCATGCAGAACGCTGCCTGTGACGATGACCGCTGTCACGGAATGTTCCAGTTCTACGGAGCCAACCGTACCGGACGCTTTGCCGGTCGTATCGTGCAATTGCAGAATCTGCCCCAGAACCATCTCCCCGACCTGGAACAGGCAAGGGGACTGGTGCGCCAGGGCGACTACGAGATGCTATCGCTACTCTATGACTCCGTGCCGAACGTGTTGTCGGAACTGATCCGCACCGCTTTCATCCCGACACCGGGCTTCAAATATGTGGTGAGTGACTTCTCCGCCATCGAAGCGAGGGTGCTCAGCTATCTTGCCGGGGAACAGTGGCGCATGGACGTTTTCCATGACGGGCGCGACATTTACTGCGAGAGCGCAAGCAGGATGTTTGGCTGCGTGGTAGAGAAACACGGACAAAACTCGCATCTGCGGCAAAAGGGCAAAATCAGCGAATTGGCGCTCGGCTATGGTGGCTCCGTCGGTGCGCTCCGGGCAATGGGCGCTCTCGACATGGGGCTCACCGAGGATGAGCTGCAGCCGCTTGTGACCATGTGGCGCAGCGCGAACCCGCGCATCGTCCAGTATTGGTGGGATGTGGACAACGCCGTGAAAACTGCCATCAAGAAAAAGGTTTCTGTGAAAGTCGGCTGCGTCGGCTTCGAGGCGCGGAACGGGATGCTGTTCATTTCCCTTCCAAGTGGACGCCGCCTGTCCTACGTCAAGCCTCAGATCGGTGTGAACCGGTTTGGTGGCGAGAGCGTCACCTACATGGGCGTGGACGGTGCAAAGCACTGGTCCCGCATTGAGAGTTACGGTCCGAAATTCTGTGAGAACATCACCCAGGCAATCAGCCGGGACATCCTGTGCTACGCCATGCGAACCCTGTCGTACTGCCGCATCGTCGGCCACGTCCACGATGAACTGATCATTGAGGTCAGCAAGGACGCATCCCTGGACGCCATCTGTTCGCAGATGGGCAGGACGCCGCCCTGGCTGCCGGGGATTGAACTGCGGGCTGATGGGTACGAGTGCGATTTTTACCAGAAGCAGTGAAAGACGGGCAGCTCCGCTGATGGGGCTGCCCTGTTGGTATTATTCTTCGATAATGTATTCCCGAAAAATATCCATTATAAAGTCTGCGCTTGCAGGCGTGTAATTTGGGGATTGCGCAAGTACGGCATAATCAAAGGAACCATCGAAATGAACATCTTCTATTGTCGGAATTATGATAAATGGTACTTCGGGTTCTTTCCGGCTATTATTGATATACTGCCGTTTTACATATTCACTATCATCATATCGCGGAAATGGCATATCAGGATTATAGAGCAGTTGGATCGTGTTCTGTACAGGCTTATCCCAGATCAGCTCCTCTTTGAAGTCTTTTAGTGTATCCAAAATATAATCATTACACTGGCCGCATGGGTTCCCACAATATATGATTTTGGAGACCCATCTGTACGCGACTGCGAAAAGTAAATAATCACCGATTCCTTCGCTTCGCATATTCCCGGATGTATCGAGGTAACTTGAATGCTGGCACCTTTCTTCAACAGGATAAAAAAGAAGGTCATCCAGAATATGCGTCCACGATCTGTATCCGAGCCCTAAATCCGCATGTGAATCAACATGGATTACATCAAACGGTGTGGATAGCCTGTCGTTTTCTATTAGTTCCCGCCAATAGAACAGAGCCTCATTGTGACCGGCGACAACTCTTCCTCTAATCCGTTTGGTCTTCGAGAGGCCAAGATTATTTTCAAGGAAAGCTCTAACCTCTTTTTCGCTCCAAACACTGTTACCATAATCGTACTCTGGTAAGCGTTCCGATTCGGATTCGCTGATATGATTTGCCACGGATTTCATAAAATAATCCATATCTAAATCAAGCATTCTCATAGACGCAGTTTCTCCTTTGAAGATTCATCGTCACCGTTGCCTTTTTTGTCAACTACAGTTTCCATGATATCTTCGACCTTACAGTCCAGTGTCTCACAGATTTTCAGAAGAACATCCGTGGTGATGTTTCCCCCTTTGCCCAGCTTGGCAATGGAAGCCGCGCTGATACCGGCGGCATCTTTCAGCTCCATTTTGGTCATCTCTTTATCGATCAACAGTTTCCACAGTTTGTTATAGCTGATACGCATCTCTTACTCTCCTCCTCTTTTGATACCCATCATCATGTTATAATGCTGCTCCTGATGCATATGTTCAAAGATCATTCGGAAGGTCTCACGATAAAGTTCCACGTCCATCCCATCATCAACATAGTGCAATCCATCATTCACGCCATACGCAGTGGCATCGATATAAGAAAGCATGGTCGATGCCATATCATATTTCGTGTTATCTTCATTTCCGTTCTCGTCGTGGGTGAACGCATCCTTGTTCTCTTCAAGGATCGTCTCCCGGAGTTTAGCACCCTCATACCCGCACAGCTGCAAGAAATAGTATTCGAGGATTCTCCTGATGGCATTCATGAGCGGAACCGCCGTGGAGACCTCTTTATATTCTTCCCATAAAGCCGCATAGGAGTTCTTTACGGGATTGATGTTCATTCTTGCAGTCGGTTCATCGGGGTCCTGCTTATCGCACAAACGGACAGATGATTTGTTATCTATCTTCCTCACAAGGTAGAAGGAAACGAACTCATACCTGTCTGCATGAGGATAGGTAACCTCCCGATGGAAATATGCATTGTGCGTCAAAATAAATATCTGTTTTATGAAGTTGCCTTTTACCAGAGCATTCCTGTTATCAGCGTTGTTGCGACAGACCTCGACCATCTTTCTTATCTGATCGCCTACGATAAACAGGGTACTGCTATCCATACTGGAAACAGGATCATCGATTACGACAATCTTCTCTCTCGTATCGCCCTGGTCACTTTCATTGCCGAATACCTTCTGAAGAAAGTACAGAAAAGCAATGAAGTTCTTCTCGCCCTCGCTGAGGTCTTCAGCCACTTTTCCGGTGCTCGTCCTCACGACCTCATAATTAATCGGTTTCTTTCCGGCGGGCAGGGAAGGATCATTATGCGGACGCAGCTCGAATCCCTGAAAGTTGGCATCACGGAGCATATTGTTGATGTTCTTCATGGCAACTGAAGTGTCTTTCACACCACCCTGCTTGCCACGGAGTTGCTCTTTCAGCTGAGATATAAGAACCGTCTGTTCACCGATTATTTTTTTCTGCGCTTCTATACCGTCAGCGATTATCTTCCTGCTGTCATCATGATTCTTAAAATCCCGCTGGAGAACAAACGCCATATGGCAGAACAAGCTCTCCCGCAGATCAGCTGTCATTTTGGTCTTAGCATTAAATGCTTCATTATTGGTGCGGATCATCTTGTTGATGCCCTCGATGGTTTCCTTCACATCATCAAGAATCGACTCAATATCAACCAGCGTTACAATTTTGGACGGTTCTGCTATTTTTGCTTTTATCAGTTCGATGTTTCCAGAAATTGCGTCCTTCAATGCTCCCAGCTTTTCCCTGAAAGCCTTCTCATCGACTCCGGGATAGACTTCCTCCGGCAGCTTGCTGATTGCCATAAAAAGCGTGTTAGCACAATTCCTATATGCCGCAAAGTAGTTATTCAGCTTTGCAAGGTTCTTTTCATACTGATCATCAAAACTCTCGACAAACATTTTTTCAAAATCAGCCTCATCAAGAGTTCTGTAACAATATGGACAACGTCCTTCGGATTTCCCATGGAACTGATCGTGAGCCTGGCGCATCCACTGTGTTGCTCCTATCCTGTCAAGGAACTTGGCAAACTCAGTCTGGGAGGCATTGGCAATTACTACGCCGAGGATTTCCGAACCCTCTACATTATCCAAAATGGATGTATCCGCTATTGTTGTGAACTCCTGATACTCTTTGGCATCGCTTCCGAAAATAGCATCGTACTGCCTCTTAATTTCATCATCAGCCATCTTGGCAGCCTTGCTGAGATGTCTCCTGATTTCCGGAATCAGTGTCTTAGATGTGCCAAACCGACTCGGTATAAGTTTTCCGTAACTGTCCCTTAACGTTTTTAAGGCGGAGTACTGGCTTCGCATAGATTTGTCATCCAGTTCAGTCATCTTGGCTACTGTCTCGCCCTTTGCCGTTTCAGCGGCAGCCTTCTTTCCACGTGCCTCTGTAAGCTGCTCGTTTATCTTGTCTATTTCATCCTGTGTTTCGCTATTGGCCTCATCGATGGTAAAGATACCCTTTAAGTCATGGTAGCTCTTCATATTGGCATCAATGAAGTCCTGATTATAAACAAGCGTGTTGTAATCATCAAATCGCTTGTTATCCGTATAGGTAACTCCAACGCCTGACTTGATAGCCTTGGCAATAGTGGACTTACCCGTACCATTGTTCCCGAAGAAGAAATTGACATAGGTAGGATTGACTGTGGCCTTGGTTCCTACGAAGGTGGCGTCATTCAACTCTATTTTTATAATCTCGCTTTTTATCTTATCTGCCATAGGCTTCCTCCTTCCTATACCGGTCTTGGCATATTTGTCATCCCTGCTTCATCGAACGCTTCAAACAGGTTTACTTTATGTACCGACCATGCGCTGTGATTCAGATCTGTTACAGCGCAATCCATGTTCAAGTCGAAATAGATCGCTGTTTTCTTATCACAGAGTTTTATCTGGAACAGAGGCATTATCGGTCTGAATGCGATTTTTATATCTCTGCCCACCTTCATCACGCGCTTGATATACCCATAGATAGCCATTTGGTTCGGATCAGTCACACCCTTAAGCTCCGTGTTCTCCCTGCAGATGATAGCCGGGAAAGTTTTTAGTTCCTTAATCCCTTCATCCGACAGGGACGAGCATCTTTCAAGAATCTCCGGCGGAACAAGATACTGGGTAAGTGCCCTGTTAGTAGCAACAGTGATGATGTTATTAACGAATACATCTTCCTCGCATGTTACCAAAAGCTGATAGTATTCCTTGCTGAAGTTCTGGATTGCTATCATTTCCTCCGCGCTGCCACTTGTACTTGGCGGCGGAAGGGTAACATTGAAATTGACTATGCCACCCGCCTGGTTATTCACATTTACATTCTTTTCGCCGTTCTGCTGAAAAGCCGTCGTTCCAAGAGGCATCGTCTGCCGTGTAATAATCTCATCGCTCATATGATGCCTCCTCAAAGATTAAATGTGATTGTGCCATTATTCGTAACATTGACATTGTTGTCTCCGTTCTGGATGACATTAGTCTGTTGCTGAATAATGGTTGTTTTTTTATCTTCAGCTGTATCGCCTGCGGCAGTTTCCTCTTCCCCCGGTATCTCGGTCTGGGAGGCAGATTTTTCTTTACGACTGTTTTCACGGATTCTCTCTGCGAGGGCATGCTTGTTTGCCTCTAACGCAGAAGCAAATGCAGATACACCTTTTACCAAGTTGTCTTTCTGAGCATCAGTCAATTCCACAGCCTTCGTAGCGGCTCCCAGAGTTGATGCCATTACTTTGCCCGTGCGAAGCATTGCTTCATTTATGACTTCATCATCAGACTTATCCAGGATACTGTCAGGTTCAAGAGTATCCTTGTCGACAGGGATTGCCTCTAAAATCTCCTCTGTTTCAGCCCTCTTATAAGAATTCACGGTCACATTGTATTCCAGGTTCTCACCAAGATGTCCGTTGTACTGCCGCTCTTTGCTTTTTGCCTTGTACGTGTTCGCATCCAAGGTGGGAATGCCAAGGTAGTTCTTATTAGCGCGTTTTGTAAGTATGTAATGCAACACTCCTACAAGAAACGGCTGATACTCGAATATTCCTTCCTTCCTCAAGTCCCTTTTCTGAACAAAGGCTCCCGTCGACCTAATACAAAATTCATCGGTTGCCAAGATATCGTCATCATTTTCAATAACATCAAGAAGCGCCTTTATCAACCATTCCCGCTTATCAGGGTTCAGATGCCACCCTGCAAACTCAACCATCCTGGCGAGTGCATCTGGGTATCTGTCTCTTATGACATTGTCATATGAAGCGATACTCGATGTGTCATGAAACGGCAGATTAACCGTTCCTTCGCTCTTTCCTTCACGATAATTCGATGTATCGCTGGAAGATCCTACCGTCTGGTACCCCGTAAATGTATATACCAAATCCGCCATGAAGGTCGGATTCTTATGATCGTCTTTTATTCCAGCCTTGCGCTGACGCGCCGTTGTACCCTCATACCCTGCCTTTCTAAGCAGCAGATAGAATACGCATCCGGCCAGATATGGAACTTTTTTCTCCACCATCAATCAGCCTCCGAAAAAAATAACTCAAAAAACTCATACAAAGAGTGGAGCATTCTCCAGAGTATTGACAGCAACTGAACCAACGATAGGTTGAAAGCATAAGGTCGAGGCAAGAAGATCTTATGTTCACGCTCAAGGGAGAAAGCCCATTCTTTATTGTATACGATAAAGATGAATTTTTCAACTGCGAACGCGAAAATCGAGGAGGATTTTGCCGAAATATTTTCTTTTTCGCAAAATCCAATTCTATCGTCATGGGCCTGACACTAAATCAGCCCAGCGTGATCCGTAGCCGACGGGTCAAGGATCATGCTTTCTCACACCATCACCTGCGGCGGGACATCGGGTTCATGAACCGATGTTTGCACGCCCAATGCGGGTGGCGCAAAAGAAGACAAGCCGGTCTCCGTGCAAGGGCTGGCCACCAAAAGGAACGGGGTAAACCCGGAAGGTGGCCGAATGAGACAAAAGCATCATAGCCATATGGATTTCCCCGTTTCGGAACAGCCGAACGGAGGTAAATCTAAATGGCAAAGCAGAATTCTACACAGAACCAGAGCAACATCACCATCACGCTTGAAGCTGAATTCAAGCATCACACCAGCATCGGCCCCAGTGGGGAGGTTCTTTACGACGCGCCGATGGAAATCAAAGACCAGGCTGATTTGGACGCCTACGGCATCACTTGGGATGATTGCCGGACGCTGAACTTCCACGGAAGCGAGAAGGTGACGGTCTACTTCTTCAAGACCGAAAACCGCGCCTTCGCCGAATATCAGTGGGGGTACCTTGACACCCAGCACTCCCGTGGCTTCGCCAGTGCGCGGTGCATGATCCCCGGCAAGAGAAAGCCCTGGATCAAGTGCCCGGATACCATATCCTGCGCGAAGTGCCCTCACAAGGCTGACCGCAAGCCGCCTGTCATCTCATGGGACGGGCTTGTCGCCACGGGCTATGAGCCGGGTGAAAGCGCACCGGCTGACGAGGCGGTTCTTGCCAAGATGGAATATCAGGCCATCCGCGCCCTGATGGACGCCGAGGACACCCGCATCGCACGGGCGTTTGAGATGAAGGAGCTCATGGGCTATAAGGCAGAAGAAATCGCTACTGAGCTTGGGGTCTCAACACCCCGCGTCTATCAGCTGATCGCCCGCGCCAAGACTATCGGCCAGAACTACAGAGCAAACAACGGATAAAGCAGAAACCGGCGGCACCAGGACTAACCACCCTGGTGCTGCTTTTTTCTGAAAAGGCTGTTTCAGGGCAAAAAAATAAGACCTTACCGGTCCTTCAGTCTCTTATTCTGATTTTTGAGTTTGGACTATAGTGCTAACTTTCCTCGGCGCGAACGCCTCCTCGCTTTTTCCCTTTATTTGCCTTATATAGTGGCTTATTTGCCCTTTTTTGCTATATGTAGTTTCGGTAAAATCATCCTCGCGCCGTAGCAAGTGGTGATTTAGGTTCCCGCGTTGGTGCCGGTGGGGATGGATGTGGTATAAAGGTCATCGGCAGGAGCGGTAGTGGCATTTTCACCAAGTGCATACCACATCTCTCCGCCTACCAGCGTCGATTTATCCTCGGTTACCAACGGTTTCTCAGTACCATCATACGTACGATTATTCACTGTAATGGTAGATGAGGTAGCATTCGCCCTGTTAATCTTAAACACCCAGTCCTCATCAAGTAAAACAGCGGTAGTTGCGTTGTAGTTGTCACCTTCAGTCACTGTAATTCCCACATAGTAGGTGCCGGCGTTCACAGGTTCAGCCTCAGTACTGCATGCCGCGTCGCTGTAATATTTCACTGTCACCGCGCCCATTCCCTTAGCGGTGGATGCTGCCGTAACTGTTGCAGACTTAGCTGTACCGTCATAGTTGAGATCTGACGGTGCTGTGAAAGTAAAGTCGTCGGCAACGGGTGCTATCCTGGCTATCTCATAATCCACACAAGCCGTGACACTCTTGTCGTCGCCCTCACTGGTCTTTACACCGGTAATGGTGATCTTTGCGGTATATTTTCCGGCATTTGTCGGAGCAGTTGCACTTTCATTGTATGATGTACCATCTCTTCCAACATATTTTATATCAGCTGCATCAACACTAAGACCGGTTGCACTGTTAAATGCTGTAAGTCCTGATAAAGTTGCAGTTTCACTTCCGGTTCCACCATAGGTTGTTAATGCAGGCTTAACAATGGTTAATGTTGATGTTGTAGCTCCAATATGCTCTTGATCACTATTCGCACAGGTTGCTGTGATAACTGCACCGTTTTCGGTATAGGTGAAGTCGTGAGAATGCGGTAAGCTGTTGTTCACGGTCATATACTGCGATCTTGCATAGTCGTTCTCCACCTTCGCCACATTATTACTGGGATCATTCTCAGGATTTGCGCTTG
>JAEEGI010001424.1_pt1 | contig 59692 bp, 47 predicted proteins | sample 8958751 | NCBI WGS metagenome assembly JAEEGI01 (sample SAMN16246545, study PRJNA631951) | gut metagenome | biome: gut microbiome; feature: rumen; material: KS-attached | host: Bos | place: Iran: Karaj | collected 2018-10
CCGTAGGTCGGCCCGATGAGGCGGCCAGTGATCATTTCTGTCCCTTTGAAGTCGAAACGTATGCGCTGGCCTTCTTTGGCGTTGGGGCCGCTGCCCTTGCGCAGCTCTTCGTAGCAGTAGCCTTTGGGGGCCTGCTTGATGTTGGGGTTGTCGGCTACGAGCTTGGCGAGGTATTGCTGCTGCTGGCTGTCGGCTTGCTGGCCGGAGGCTTTGGCTTGGTCGCGGGTGTGTTTTTGGGCAAGGAATGCGATGTAGTCGCAGGCGGCTTGGTAGGTTTGTTCGTCGAGGGGCTGTTTGCCGCCGCTCAGGGTGTTTTCGAAGGCCTGGCGGACGATTTTCTGGTCGAATTGGTAGAAGCCGCTTTGGGCTGTCTGTGCGAGGCTCATGCCCATGGCCCAGCTGAGGGTGTCCTGCTGGTTGTGGAGAACGGTGTGTTCGGGGGTGTTGCCGCAGGAGGTGAGGAGGGCGAGGATGAGGATTGCTGGAATGACGGATTGTTTCATTTTTTATTGTTTGATTTTTAATGTTTTTGTGATTTGTGATTGGTGATTGGTGATTCGACAAATGTGGTGATTAGTGAATGGTGATTTTAGTGATTAGTGAATTGTGAAAGGACATATGTATTGTCTATTCACCATTCACGAATCACTCATCACTCATCACTTTCCGCGGCCTTGGAAGATGATGCCGATGGTGTAGATGAGTATTTTGATGTCGGTGGTGACGGACATGTTTTCGAGGTAGAGGAGGTCGTATTTGAGGCGTTCGCACATTTCGTCGACGCTGCTGGCATAGCCGTATTTGACTTGCCCCCATGAGGTGATGCCGGGCTTGATGCGTTGGAGGAGGAGGTATTCGGGGCAGCGGCGGACGATTTGGTCGATGTAGAACTGTCGTTCGGGGCGGTAGCCGACGATGGACATGGTGCCTTTGAGGACGTTGTAGAACTGGGGGATTTCGTCGAGGCGCACTTTGCGCATGAAGCGACCGAAGGGGGTGATGCGGGGGTCGTCGTCGCGCGAGAGGGCGGGGCCGCAGGCTTCGGCGTCGGTGTACATGGTGCGGAATTTGTGCATCTTGAAGGGTCGGCCTTGGTAGCCGATGCGCTCCTGGGTGTAGAAGACGGGGCCGGGGCTGGTGCATTTGACGATGATGGCGGTGATGAGGAAGACGGGCGAGAGGAGGATGAGGGCGAGGAGGGAGAGGAGGATGTCGAAGAGGCGCTTGACGCTGTATTGCCATTCTTCCATGAGGCGGGTGTTGATGGTGATGAGGGGGGAGTGGAAGATGCTGTCGACGCGCACCATGCCGAGGATGATGTCGCGGGCGTCGGGGGTGATTTTGATGATGACGTCGCCGCAGCCGTCGAGGGTGCGCAGTATTTGCTGGAGGTGCTGCTGTTCGTTGTCTTCGACGGCGATGATGACTTCTTCGATGTGGTGGTCTGCAATGAGCTGACGGACGCTGGCTACGGTACCCAGACAGGGGATGACGGAGGCAAGGCGGCTTTCTTCTGGTGGAGAGTTGTAGGGGCTGACACCGGTGTCTGCCCTTACTGAAGGTTGAAAAGAGATACTCCCCCGCTTTGGAGAAACGTCCACTGGATGTTCCTCTCCCCTCTCAAGAGGATTAAGGATGTCTGGCGGACATACGTCTGTCTCATTCGGATGTTTTCCCACTTTTTCAATTTCCACGTATCCGGCAAAGATGTTGCCGGAGTAGGTTTCTTGGTTTTCGAGGTCGAGGTAGGTTTGGTAGGCTTTGTTGTGGCTGCCTATAAGCAGGGTGGGGAAGCCTATCTGGCGGCGGTGCACTTTGCGGACGGTGGAGGAGGTCTGTATGACGCGACAGAGGTAGGTGAGGCCGAAGTGGACGGCGAAGAGGAAGAGGAAGGAGAGGTAGTAGCCCCTGTAGTTGCCTACTTGGTCGTCGATTAGCAGTGCGAAGAAGAGCACTACCACGCCGATGAGGCTGGCGGTGAGGGTTTGCTGGAATTCCTTGAGGCGAGATTTGCGGAGCACGTTTTTGTAGGTGCCTTGGAGGGCGTAGAGAGCGAGCCAGCCGAGGGGGACGATGACGATGCCGCGCCAGAAGTTGGCGTCGGCGAATACCTGCCCGATGTCGGGCAGGCGCAGGTTTTCGAGCCCTATCTTGCGGAAGATGAAGAGCAGTGCCCACGCAAGCATGGCGCTGAGGATGTCGAAGAGGATGTATCGGAGGGCGATGCGCAGTTCGGGAGGGTGGTGCACGGCGGTGTGTTGTTTGTGGTTGGGGGTCATGTGGTGGTAATCACTTTTATGTTGTCGATGAGTATGTCGCCTTCGATGCCTTGTTCGTTGACGACTTGGAAGTAGACTGAGATGGGTGTGCGATAGAGGAACTGGCTCCAGGTGCGGCCGAGGTTGACGTACATCTTGTTCCAGCGGTCTTTGGGGTTGATGCACATGACTGACTTGGAGGTGATGGTGCTGCCTTCGGTGGTGGAGAATCCCAGCATGTGGATGTAGAGGGGGAGGTCGGTCTTGTATTCTAGTTCCATGTAGAGGATGCGGGCGTTGGCGGGGTCGAACTCGCTGCTGTCGGTGAAGCCGAAGGTGAGGATGGAGTCGGTGGCATTGACGTGTACGCGTCCGTAGCCCTGGCCGGTGCAGGCACCGGTGGGGTCGTTGTTCACCCAGATGACGTTGCTGTCGAAGCAGGTGGCGAAGCTGGTGGGCTCGAAGTAGCATTCGGCCAGCACCCGCAGCCGGTTACCCTTGGGGTAGTAGTGGGTGTGCAGCTGGTAGCGGCCGGTGGTTGGGTCGTAGGTGCCCAGAAAGGTGGTGTCTTCGGCGGTGAGGGGGACGTCTTCGAGCCGGATGGGTTGGTAGAAGGGGTAGTCGATATGGGCACCGCCTACGCCGTTCTGCTTGACGGCGGGGTTGATGGTGAGGTACTTCATCTTGCCATGCCGCAGGATGGGCACGGTGCAGGGCAGCTCGTAGGCCCCGAGCTGGGTTTCGGAGGCATCGCCTTCGAAGTAGCACACCAGCTCCACCACGTCGATGTCGGAGGTGTAGAATCCGTCTTCGTTGGAGGGTGCATTTTGCGCTTGGCGCACCACGTCGATGCTGCCGATATGGATAAAGGCGGGCACGGTGACATCGCCTTGGAACTTCTTGCACGAACTGAGTGTCAGTAGTATTAATGCCGTCGCGGCAATCGTGCGGATGCTATTTCTTGAAAAATTCATACGAATAAGTAACGCCTTATTGTTTTTTTTAGTATCTTTGCATCGAAAAATATTGAATATTATGAAAGAACTTTCGATGCATGTGTATGATTTAATGGAGAATTCCACTGCGGCAAATTCTACCGAAGTCAGGCTAACTATACGCGACAGCATCCGCGACAACGATTTTCACTTCACCATTGAGGATAACGGCAAGGGCATGTCGCCCGAGTTTCTTGCCAAGGTGACGGACCCCTATACCACCTCTCGCACCACCCGTAAGGTGGGACTGGGGCTGCCCCTCATCAAGATGAATACCGAGAATTGCGGCGGGGGCATGCAGATTACTAGCGAGGTGGGCAAAGGCACGCGGCTGGAATTTTGGTTTCAGCACAACCATTGGGACCGCCCGCCGATGGGCGACCTCACGGGGACGTTGGTCATGCTCGTCTCGCAGCATGAGGATATCCATTTCATCATCACCTATACCACCGACGAGGGCGAGTTTGTCTTCGACACCGACGAGATTAAGGAGGCCCTCGACGGCATGAGCATGAACGACCTCACCATCATCCGCTACCTCAAGGAGATGGTGGCGGAGAACCTGGCCGAGATACACGCTAACGAATGAGACGCATAGGAGTACTTTCCGACACACACGGCGTGGTGCCTAAGCAGGTGTATACTTTCTTTAAGGATTGCGACGAGCTGTGGCATGCTGGCGACATGGGTCGTGGCGTTTACGAGGAGTTGAGCCGCTTTAAGCCTCTCCGCGCAGTCTATGGCAATATGGACGACTACGACCTGCGCTATCGGGTGCCCGGTTCCAACCTCTTCACTTGCGAGGGGCTCAAGGTGCTGATTACCCACATTGGCGGCTGGCCCGGTCATTATCCCCCTGCCATACTTAAGGTGTTGCAGCACGACCGTCCCGACATCTTCGTCTGCGGGCACAGCCATATCCTCAAGGTGATGTACGACAAGGAGCTGAACATCCTCCATATCAACCCCGGAGCCGCAGGCCGACAGGGTTTCCACAAGGTGGGCACCCTTGTGCGCTTCACCATCGACGGCAGCCCCAAAGACCTGGAGATACTGGACTTTGATAAATTGGGGATTGGGGTTAGAGGTTAGAGAGAACCACTAATTATTCATTTTTTTGGAACACGAATAGCACAAATGGCGCGAATAATAATTCGTTAGATTAGTGAGATTCGTGGTCAAAACATATTTTTGGAGGTTACCTAGAGAATTCTCAATTTTTCATTTGTGCCAGCACCACGCCAACTATCACGATGGCGATGCCGATGGGTTTGCTCCACGACCATTGTTCCTGTCCAATCAGCAGGGCGGCAATCAGCGAGAACACGGGGATGGCGTTGGTGAAGATACAGGCGGGACTGGCCCCCAGCCGTGCCACGCCGATGTTGTAGCAGACGTATGCCAGCGTGCTGCAGAAGATGCCCAGCACCAGCAGCATCAGAATCATCTTGCCCGAATAGGAGAGCAGAGGCAGGCTCGCACCGTCGAACGCCAGCATGAAAGGAATGAAATAGAGGCATCCGAACATGTTTTGGTAGGCGGTGATGGTGAAAGGCCTGTAGCGGTCCACCAACTTCACCAGCACAATGGTGAAGAACACCGCTATCAGCACCGCACCCGCCAGCCATGCCAGCCCCACGGGGTTGGCATCCAAGTTCTCTTTTCCGCCAGGCAGTAGCATTACAGACAGTCCAATTAGCGACAGCACGATGCCTATGAGCGTCATCACTTTCACCTTCTCTTTGTACGCCACCGCCATGCCAAAGGGGACGAACAATGGTATTGTGGCAACAATAATCGAGGCCATGCTGCCGCTCACCAGCTGCACGCCGCTGGTCTCGCAGATGCTGTAGATGAAAGGCTCGAACAAAGCCAATAGCAGAAACCATGTCAGGTCGCCTTTTCGAATGGGTTCCAGTTTTTTGAACAGCAGCAGCATGGGAATCGTCACCACCGTAGCCAGCAGCAGGCGGAACGTAAGGATGATAAACACGGTGATATGCTCCTCCGTGCGGAAAAGCTCCTTGGTGATTATAAAGCTAACGCCCCACACCACGGCGGCAAACGCCAGCAGGACATATACGAGAGGTTTCTTCATAAAATGCTATTATTAACTTTCAATATTTTTACATGTCGTTCATGGATAGTCCGATGAGGCTGACTTCGTATCCCTTTAGATGCTTTTTTATGTGTTCGTACTTTGTGGCAAGTAGTTGGGCATCGTATTTCTTTGGATTCCGTTTCACTTCGGCAATAGTAGCATGTCGGTCGAGTCGTTCTAATGCTATCAGGTCTATTTCGTTCTCTCCTTGGCTGTCCCACCAATGCGACACCTCTGTCACCCGTTCTTTCTCTCCATACAGTTGGCGAAAATACTTTTCCAATACCGATCCGCTGAATTGTGCATATTCATTACGGATAGTCTCCTCAAGCAAATCCGTCTTGCCTAGCTCAACAAGAGAACGGTTACTTTCAATGAAACAGAACCAGAAGTTAAGGAAGCAGTCGTCAATATAGAACTTTACACCTTGACTGTTGGGTTTTGCCCACATGGGCCGACGCTTCTTTATCAGAGAGTATTCGGTTTCTAGCGTGTCGAGATACCGACCGGTGTTCTTCTTGATGATACTGTCAATTTCTGATTGGCTGGTCATGCCTGAAGCTATTAGTTGTAAGATGCTGTAATATATCTGAAACTTGCGTCCAAATTCGCCAACAAGCAACTCTGTTCCTTCTTCTAGAAAAATACTTGACGGGCGGCATACCGATGTCAACATATCTTCCCATGACTTGCATCCCTCATCCATCAGCTGTGCCACGTATTTTGCAACACCGCCTGTAATGGCATAGAGCATCAATAAGTCCTCGGAAGTGTAATCAGGATGATAGTCATTAAGAATCTGTTTCATTACAGCGATACTGAACGGTTTGAGTTCTATGCGGGCTGTCTTTCTGCCGAAAAGCGGTTCTTTGCGGTCTTCGAAGATTTTCTTCATCATGTTATTGATGCTGCCACAGGCGATAAGGTGCACATGCGTCTCTGTTTGATGCCTGTCCCATACCTTCTGTATGTCACTGATGATGCCGTCGCCAATATCTACTAGGCGTTGGAACTCATCAATGATGATGGTTAGCTTTCTACTTTTGCTATAAATTAGCAGCTCCTCTAGCAGATTAGCAAAAGAGTCTACCTGTCCGTGAATGTGCAAGCCTAGTACTTGTTCAGTTTGTTGCTGAAAACTTTGGCACTGGAGTAGTTCAGCCTTTTTACCAATAAAGAAATACAGGTATTGCCTTCCATCCAATGCGTATGTCATTAGGGTTGTTTTCCCTGTGCGCCGTCGCCCAATAAGCACAGTGAACTGTGCCGTCTCGTTAGCCAAATCGTCAAGCCTCTGCAACTCGCTTATTTCCTTCTCTCTATCGTAGAATTTCATCTTTACAAGTTTGTAATTTACAAACTATTAAATTTTCTGCAAAAGTACAACTTTTTTTTCAAACCATGAATTATTTCATGCACGTTATATATATTCACCATTCAATGTGCTGTACTAGAAATGTTTGCTTTTATACGTCTTCGAGGTGGATATGGTGTTAGAAGTAACCAGTATTAGCACGATGCGTCATAAAACGTCAATGTCACTCTCTGATTCAGATGAGTCCATGTCCTTTCTTTATATATTCTACAGTTATTCTATATTTATACCTTATTTATACTATACTAAGAATAGTATAAATAAGGTATAAATATAGGATAAATGAGGGAGGCACTGGGGTGTCGTGAAAAGAGAAGATGAGAAGGATGGTAGGATGGGAGGGGAGAGGAGGATTATGGTGATGAAATCTATGCTTTAGGGGCGTCGCCGCGGTCGACTACTAGTTGGCTGCCGGTGGTGCGGATGCGGCGGTCGAGGCAGACGCGGCATTCGGCGGCTTCGTCGCCGGTGCAGAGTTTGTTGTCGTAGAGGCTGTAGTCTTTGCGGTGGGCGCGGGGGCTGAGGTTGGGCATGACGACGTTGGCTCCGGCCAGGATGCCCAGTTCGCGGCCGCGGGGGTGTAGCGTGCCGAGGGCGGTGGTGGCGGGCAGGAGCACGGGGGGATGCAGCAGACGGATGAGTGAGAGCAGCCTCAGTGTGGTCTCGACAGAGCCTGCAGGACGGTCGGCAAAGGGGGTGCCGGAGGCGGGAATGAAGGGGCCGATGCCTACCATCTGGGGGTTGAAACTGCGGATGAGCTGGAGGTCTTTCCACAACGTTTCGACGGTCTGGTAGGGTGAGCCAACCATGAATCCACAGCCCACTTGGTAGCCTATCTCGCGCAAGTCCTGCAGGCAGCGTTGGCGGTTGTCGAAGCTCATCTCCGACGGGTGCAGGCGGGCGTAGTGGGCGGGGTCGGCAGTTTCATGGCGCAGCAGGTAGCGGTTGGCACCAGCGTCGTAGAGCCTTTGGTAGCTCTCCTTACTACGCTCGCCGAGCGAGAGGGTGATGGCGCAGTCGGGGTATTGCTGGCGGATGGAGGCGACGATGTCGCACATGCGGTCGTCGTCGAACCAGCCGTCTTCGCCGCCCTGCAGCACATAGGTGCGAAAGCCGAGGGCGTAGCCCTGCTCGCAGCAGTCCAGTATCTCCTCCTTGGTGAGGCGGTAGCGGTGCACGTCCTTCTGGCTGCGGCGGATGCCGCAGTAGAGGCAGTCGTTCTTGCAGTGGTTGGAGATTTCGATGAGCCCGCGCATGAATATCTTGTTGCCGTAGATGCTTTGTGCGGTGGCGTGGGCACGGTCGTAGAGGTATTGTATAGCGTCGCGGTCGTCGGTGGTGAGCAGGAGGGTGAGCTGCTCGAGGGTGATGTCGCGCGATGCGGCGATTTGGTTGACGATGTCTTTCATTACAATTTAAAATCGTATATGCCTTCTTGTGCGTTGCCTTGATAGAGGGTGAGGGTGCGCAGATGTGTGCCGACGGGGAGGTGTAGGGGGGAGGTGTAGAGTGGCGATTCGGGAGTGGGGTCGCTGCCGTCGGTGGTGTAGTAGACGTAGGTGTCTTTGACCTCGGTGGTGATGGTGACGAGGAGTCCGTCGGGCTCGGGTGTACGGGTGACGACGGGCTTGAACGAGCCAGAGCAGACATTGTAGCCGTTTGCGCGCAGGCGTGCTTTGTGGTGCTCGATTTTTGATTGGAAGTGGGACCAGTCCTTGCGTTCGCGGGGTGTCCATAGGCATTCGGCTATGGCGCAGAGGCGGGGCAGGAGTTGGTATTCGGCGCGGTCGTAAGTGGTGATGTAGTCGGTCCAGAGCATGCATTGGCCGCCGCGGATGTAGGGTTGGGCGTTTTCGGTGAGGTTGGAGGGGACGGGGTCGTACTGGTAGGCATGGAAGAGGGTGAGGTATTGTGGGAATGCTGCGGGTTGGTAGGTGGAGTCGGCCTGATAGCTTTCGAGGTTGCAGTAGGCGGGGTTGGCGGAAATGACGAAGTGTCCGCGAAGGGCGGCCACGAAGGCTGTGGTGTCGCCGCGCCAGGCCATGACGACGGGGGCACTGTCGGTCTGGCAGCAGTCCATTATCTCGTCCCACCCAATCATAGTTTTGCCTTTGCGTGCCAGCATGTCGCCCACTTGTGAAAGGAACCAGCCTTGCAGTTGGCTCTCGTTGGCGAGCCCCTGCTGGCGCATACGTGCCTGGCAGCGGGGGCAGGTCTCCCAGTTGGCCTTGTAGTTGGCGTCGCCTCCGATGTGGATGTATTCGGCAGGGAACAGCTGGCACACTTCGTCGATCACGTCGGCGACAAATTCCATCACCTGGTCGCTGCCGGCGCAGAGTATGGCCTTTTGAGGCCAGTAGGGTCCGATGGCGACGGTGTAGGGGTAGTCGTCGCAAGCCAACTCGGGGTAGGCGGCTAGGATGGCACTGGCGTGGGCAGGGAAGTCGATTTCGGGAATGACCTCGATGTTGCGCTGGGCGGCGTATTCCACTATCTCGGCAATTTCTTCCTTGGAGTAGAATCCGCCGTAGGTGGGCTCTTCGCCTGGCCGGGCGGGCTCCTCGTAGCCCCACGGCTGGTTGGTGCGGTCCACGTGCCACGAGCCGATGTCGTTCAGCTGTGGGTATTTGTCTATCTCGATACGCCACCCTTGGTCGTCAGAGAGGTGGAGGTGGAGGCGGTTGAGTTTGTAGGCGGCCATGAGGTCAAGGTGTCGTTCAATCTGCCCCACGGTGAAGAAGTGCCGGCAGACGTCGAGGTGGCTGCCCCGCCAGGGGAAACGGGGATAGTCGAGGATGGTGCACTCGGGCATGACGATGCGGCTATAGGAGCGGTGCTCGAAGTTGTCGGGCAGCATCTGGATGAAGGTCTGGAAGGCGTAGAAGAGCCCTGCCTCGGTGTTGGCACTGACGAAGATGCCGTCGGGATGGACCTGCAGCAGGTAGCCTTCGTCGCCAAGGACGGGGTTGAGCGTGTCGTTGATGGCAAAGGTGATGCAGTCCTTGTGGGGTGTGCCGATGAAGGCAGGCCTGACGTGCATCTGGCGCAGGGTGGTGGAGATGTATTTGGCGGTGGGATTGTTCTGCCCCAGGTTTTCGAAGCAGAGTTTGGTGCTGGGCGAAAGGGTGAAGATGCGCCCCTTCTGCACCATATACACAGGTTCTGGGATGACGGAATATTCCTTCATCTCAATACTGTCGCCACATGCCGCTGTCAGCAGTAGCAACGCAGTCACGAGTATGATGTGCAATCGTTTCATGGGTGCAGGCTATACCTCTTTCAAAATGCAAAATTACAAAAAATAATTAGCACTTCGAGTGCCGATGTTAAGAATTAAGAAGTTTTATAAATCTCAACCCATTTTTTCCACCTCCGTTCAAGCCCCTTTCGCGATGCTCATACTCCCTCAGGCCCCACGTCGGATGCACGCCTTCCCCTCCTATCTCTCCCCCAATCCGACCCCGATGCTCCCGCTCTCTTGTCAAAAACTTTTCATTTCCTCATTCCCACGTTTCATTTGCATTTATCCTATAGTTATACTTTAGTTATACCTTAGTTATTCTATCTATAATAGTATAACTAAGGTATAACTAAAGTATAACTAAGGTATAAGTACTGAAGCTGTGTGGGCGGCGGATGGGAGTGAGGGGGGTGCAAAAGTGGCAAAATTTGATACAATATTTCGGCGAGAGGTGCGTTATTGGAATATGAACTCTTTAAAGAAACTTGTTTCAGACACGATGATATACGGCGTGAGCAGCATCGTGGGGCGATTCCTGAACTACCTGCTGGTGCCGCTGTATACGTATAAGATTGCCGCCACGTCGGGTGGCTACGGCATTGTTACGGAGATTTATGCCTATACGGCGTTGATGCTGGTGATTCTCACTTTCGGCATGGAGACGACGTTTTTCTACTTTGCCAACAAGTACAAGGAACGGTCGGACACGGTGTTCTCCACCGCGCTGACGGCGGTGGGGAGCGTGTCGGCGTTGTTTCTGTTGCTGCTCTTCAGCTTTATCAGGCCGATAGCCCATGCGCTGGGGTATGACGCGCACCCTGAGTTCCTGACTATCATGGGCTGCGTGGTGGCGATTGATGCCTTTCAGGCGATATTGTTTGCGTTGCTGCGTCACGAAGGGCGGGCGGTCAAGTTTGCCTCGCTGAAATTGCTGAATATCTTCTGCAATATCGGGCTGAACCTTTTCATCTTCCTCGTGGCTCCGAGTCTTTATGAGTCGCACCCACAGTTGATGGGGTGGTACAATCCCGACTATCAGGTGGGATATATCTTTGTGGTGAATCTCATCTGCACGTCGGGCATCACGCTGGGTTTCCTGCCCGAGTTGAAGAAGTTGCGCGCGGGTGTGGACTGGAGGGTGCTGAAGGAGATGCTGCGCTACACGTGGCCGCTGCTGTTGTTCGGCATTGCGGGCATATTGAACCAGGTGGCGGACAAGATTTGTTTCAACCATCTGGTGCCGGGGCAGGAGGGTAAGGTGCAGTTGGGCATCTATGGCTCGTGTGTGAAGATTGCCATGATTATGGCACTGATTACGCAGGCGTTCCGCTACGCGTATGAGCCGTTTGTGTTTGGCGGCGGCCGGGACCGCAACAGCAAGGAGACGCAGGCGTTGGTGATGAAGTATTTTGTGGTGTTTGCGCTGCTGGCGTTCTTGGCGGTGATGGCGTATTTGGACATTTTTAAGTATTTCATTGCCCCCAGCTATTGGGAGGGACTGCGCGTGGTGCCTATCGTGATGATGGCGGAGGTGTTTATGAGTGTTTATTTCAACCTCTCGTTCTGGTACAAGCTGATTGAGCAGACGTGGTGGGGCGCGGTGTTTTCGGCCATAGGATGCGCGGTGCTGCTGGCCATCAATATCATCTTCGTGCCGCGCTACAGCTATATGGCGTGTGCATGGGGCGGGCTGGCAGGCTATGGCGTGTGCATGGTGCTGTCGTATCTGGTGGGACGGAAGAAGAGTCCAGTGCCATACAAGTTGTTACCGCTGGCGGGCTATTTCGCCTTGGCGATGGGCCTGTATGGCATCAGTGTATGGCTGAAGCCTGCCTCGTTGGGATGGGAACTGGCGTTGAACACGCTGTTGCTGCTGGTATATGTTGCGGTGGTACTGTGTTGCGAGCGCGAACTGCTGGCAGGCATCAGAAGGAAGCTGAGAATTGGAAATTGAGAATTGAGAATTGAAAGTTGAACTTAAGTTGTTTAGTTGGCTTGAAATGGGTTCCGTTGATTGCTTGCAACCCCAGATTGTTTCTCTCGAGCTGCACGCCATCGCATAATCAAAATATCGCCAACGCACTTTTTTTAACCTTTTTCTACGGCTTCCAACTGCGTTGTACTGGTTGCTACCGTTTGTTCGGTCGCTCTCTTGTTAGGGGTAACTAAACGATTGGGATAATATTGGAATCAAAAGTAGGGCTTAATTGGGAGGCAGTAAAAATTCTGCCATGGGTGAGCCTGCCCGTGGTGTCGCTTTTCAACTATCAATAGGGTCAGTATTGCCACTCGCAGATGGAGTAGTGCTGGGTGGCGAGGCCGTTGTAGTATTTCATCTCGGAGCAGGTCTTGCCAAGGGCGGAGAGCTGGTCGGGGGTGTATACCTCGGTGCCGCCGTCGTAGCGGATGCACTGGCAGCGTTTGTTGCACGACTGGGTGAGCAGCAGAAGGAACAGGGCGGCGAGGGCCAGTTTAGTCTTTTTCATTGGCTGAGGGTTTAATAAAGTTGGCAATGCGTCGTTCGTCGATGTTGCGATAGTGGCAGGTGCCCACCACTTTGCCTTGGTCGGTTAGGAAGATGATGGGGCGTTGGCCGTAGGTGATGAGGGCGTAGGAGAGTGAGGGGATGAGGTGGCAGGGGCGGATGAAGGTGGTGGTGTCGAGCGTGAGAGGGGTAACGGTACTGTCGGAGGATGGGCAGAAATAGACGAAAGCGGCGGAGTCGAGGCCGTTGCGTCGGCAGATGTGGGTGAGTTTCTCGTCGGCCATGCGGCAGAAGGGGCAGCCGGGAGTGAGGAAGGCAAGCACGTGGCGGCCTTGGTCGAGGTTCAGCGGGTCGAGGATGCCGTCGGGCTGGATGGCGGTGGCAAACTCTTCGGCATTGTATATCTCTTCGCTGGGGCCGAAAAGCCAGTTGTCGGGGGCCGAGAGGATGAAGACCGTGACGGTGGGAGCCAGCACGACGGGTAGCCAGACGAACCATCGAGGCCGCCAAGCCCACGGGCGTGCGCCCTTGGCAAAGAGCAGCAACAGGATGAGGAGTGCGTTCTTGAGGATGGAGCCGGTCGGGTCGATGTCGACGAGTGCGCCCATGCAATGGCAGCTGTCGTGGCGGCCAATGAGGCAGGCATAACCCATGAAGAACGTGAAGCCCACGAGCATGAGCAGCGCGCAGGCGTCGACCAAACGGTTGAACAGATTGGCCACGAGCCCAATGCCTACCAGCAGCTCGCAGACGATGACCAATCGTGCGACGAGGAACGAGGTGTTGAGCGAGAAGATATTATAAGAAAAGATATAGACCTCGAAACGGTCTATATCTATCAGTTTCAGAATTGCCGATGCGATAAAGAAAATTCCTAACAGCATCCTCACCACGAGTGCGGCGATGCGGACGAGTCGGGAATTGAAAATCGAAAATTGAAAATTGAAAATTGGCTGACGCACCATATACTCAAACGATTAGGCAATCAGGCATTCAATCAATTTTTCAATCCTTTGCGTCCTCACAGACCACGTTATCCCATTCTCGGATTAGTTGGCCTTCGATGAGACGCTCGTAGCCTATTTGGGTGATTTTGCTACAGCGGAAACCGTTGTCCACATGGATGTAGGTGACTTGAGGATTGTTGTGTGCGTCCAATGTCTGGGTAGAGGTGCACATGCATCTTTTCTCTTTAGAGCAGCCCACCATCAGTGTCAGCGCTAAGAGGGATAATATGGCAGCGTATTTCTTCATAATCGGTTGTGTGGAATTAGTGGTTTACAATGAGTGAGTCGCCCGCGAAAGGATAGTCGGTGCAGAGCAGGTAGTCGGTGTGGAGGGTGTCGAGCGCGTCGTGTTGGCTGGCATGGTGTATCTGGTCGCAACGGCCTGAAGTGATGGTGATAATGCGGACGGTCTGGGTGCCTACGACAGCGCAGCGACACTGTTTCTCCTTATTGCATGAGACGCATAGCACCAGGGCTGCAGCACCTATCAGGAATAGAATCTTCTTCATATTAGGATGGTATTATTTCAATTTGCAAAAATACAAATAATTTTTGGACTACAAAATTTTATTTTTTATTTTTTCAATTCTCAAAGGCTGCGGAGTATTTCTTCTAATTCCACATCGCTGTGCACCAACACTTCGCGAGCTTTAGATCCATTGTATGGACCGACGATGCCTGCGGCCTCCAATTGGTCGATGATGCGGCCGGCGCGGTTGTAGCCCAGCTGCAGTTTGCGCTGGAGGAGGGAGGTGGAGCCGAATTGGCTGGCGACAACCAGTCGGGCGGCATCGTTGAAGAATTCGTCCTTCTGCTTGGGGTCGAGGTCTTTGTTGGGTTCCTCGTTCTCGTCGAGGTATTCGGGCAGGAGGAATCCGTCGGGGTAGCCGCGCTGGGTGCCGATGAAGTCGGCCAACTCCTCAATTTCCTCTGTCTCGATGAGGGCACATTGTATACGAACCAGGTCGGAGCCTGCCAGCGAGATGAGCATGTCGCCACGGCCAATGAGTCGCTGGGCACCGCTGCAGTCGAGGATGGTGCGTGAGTCGATGCCGCTCGTCACCTTGAAGGCGGCGCGGGCGGGGAAGTTGGCCTTGATGGTGCCGGTGATGATATTGGTGGTGGGACGCTGGGTGGCGATGATGAGGTGGATGCCCACGGCGCGTGCCAGCTGGGCGAGGCGGCAGATGGGCAGCTCGACCTCCTTGCCAGCGGTCATGATGAGGTCGGCAAACTCGTCGATGATGAGGACGATGTAGGGGAGGTAGCGGTGACCGTTCTCGGGGTTGAGGTGGCGGTGGATGAACTTGTCGTTGTACTCGGTGATTTTGCGCACGCCTGCGAGACGCAGCAGGTCGTAGCGTTGGTCCATCTCGATGCAGAGGCTGTTGAGGGTGCGCACCACCTTGCGGACATCGGTGATGATGGCATCGTCGCTGTCGGGCAGCTTGGCGAGGTAGTGCCGCTCAATCTTGTTGTAGAGCGAGAGCTCCACCTTCTTGGGGTCGACCATCACGAATTTCAGCTCGGAGGGGTGTTTCTTGAACAGGAGCGAGGCGATGACTGCGTTGAGTCCGACCGACTTACCTGTACCTGTGGCACCAGCCATAAGGAGGTGGGGCATCTTGGCTAGGTCGGCCACGTAGGGGTCGTTGCTGATGGTCTTGCCGAAGGCGATGGGCAGCTCCATCTTGCCGCTGTTGCGGAAGGCTTCGCATTCGAGCATGTTCTTCATCGACACTATCTGTGGCTTGGCATTGGGCACTTCGATACCCACGGTGCCTTTGCCGGGGATGGGGGCGATGATGCGGATGCCCAGTGCCGACAGGCTCAAGGCGATATCGTCTTCGAGGTTCTTGATTTTGGAGATTCGCACGCCGGGGGCAGGCTTTATCTCGTAGAGCGTCACCGTGGGGCCGGGCGAGGCGGTGATTTCGACTATCTCGATGCCGTAGTTGCGCAGGGTTTCGACGATGTGGTCCTTGTTTGCCACCAGTTCCTCTTTCGACACCTTGACGTTGCGTGTCTCCCAGTCGGTCAGCAGGTCGGTGCTGGGCATTTCATACTGCTTGAGGTCGAGGTGGGGGTCGTAGAGTTGGTCTATGGTGTAGTGTGCCTCGGTGTGGACGTTCTCAAATTCGGAATACTGCGCAGGCTCCTCTGTGGGCTGTGGGTCAGGCAAGGTGTCGTTGATGTTGAAGGCGACCTCTGATTTCTGCTGCGGAACAGGCTGTTGCGCCTGTTGTTGGGCGCGGTTGTTGATGCGTGCAAATTCGTCGTCGATGGTGAAGGTGACCTTCTCTTTTTCTGGATTCGGTGTGGGGACTGGTGTTTCCTTTGTTTCGGACTCTTCTTCCTTGTCCTCATCCTCATCCTCATCGTCTTCTTCTTCGTTCTCGTGGCTGAAAAGCCCGCCGACGGTCGATTTCACGCTGTCGATTGCTGGGGTGAGGTCCACTTTAGGCAGGTCCACTTTGGGCATTCTGAAACGAACCTTGTGTACAAAGATGAGGAACACCACGGCAACAAAGGCAAAGAGTACCAGTGCGCCCCACTTGATGAGGCTGTATAGCTGCGAGGCGATAAAGTCGCCCGTCACGCCGCACAGGTTGCCCATCACATAGTTTCCCTTGCCCCACACTCCGGCACAATAACCCAGTACCGAGCTAGTCCACACCATCCAAAACAAGGTGGACCACACGGTGCGCCACCAGGGTAGTGGATTCACTTTCCAAAGGCGCAGACCATAGAGGAACAGCAGGAAATAGAGTCCGATGGAGGTGATGCCGAAAGTGTTCTGCACGATTATCTCAGCCAGTTTGTACCCCACCTTACCCAGCCAGTTCTCGTTGGGTCGGCATACGAAAAACGACACCGTGGCGACCAGCAGGAATATAGACAATAGGATATAGCACGCCCCTCGCAGTCGGCGGCAGCGTTGGGTTTTCCAAAACTCCTTCAGCCGTCCTGTCGGACGGACGTTCTTCTTTTTCTTTGTTTTCTTCTTGCTGGCCATCTTTTTGAAATTGAAAGTTGAAAATTGAAAATTGAAAATTGAAATCGCCGGGGTTTAATGTCTGCCCCGCAAGGTTTCAATTTTCAATTTTCAATTCTCAATTAATCCTATTCGAGTAGTTCTGCTGCGGTTTGGATTTCTTCGCCAAGGGCTTCCAACTCTTCGTCGGTCATGTCCTTATAACCTGCAGGGGGGAGAAACTCAGTCTCTTTCACTTTGCCTTTGACTACCTCAGTGGCGGTGTAGGTGACGGCCTTGCCGTCGCCAATCATCTGGGTGTATACCAGCGGGAACCCTTTTACGCGGTTCATCAGCAGGCAGTACTCAGGACCGATTTCGGTGGTGTACCAGCAAGTCATGGGGTTGTCCTGTCCCTGTTCGTCGAAAGAGTGGATGATGAGTTTCTTGGCGGTGTAGCCGAGTATCTCCTGAGTCTCGTCGACATACTCGTAGTAGTAGTGTCCGGGCTCTTCGTCCTTGACTTCGATGCTCTTGATGGAGTCGATGCTGACCTCTTCGCGGACAAGGATTTTACCGTCGCCCTGGTAGGTCTCCAGCTCGATGCCATTGGCGGCCAAGTAGCTGATGATGGGGCTGAGGTCGGTGGCGGCGATTGTCTTGTAACCATTCTGGATGATGTTGTCTAACGCCAGTTTGTTGTCCCACACCTTCATCTCAATAGTGGATTTGTCGGGCTTGATTTGCACGTCGACTTTACCGGTGCTCTCAACTTTGAACTTGACGATGCCACGGAAATTGTTCTGGGCAATCAAGGTGCTCATGGTCAGCAGCATCAAGACGGCTGCAACAAAAATCTTCTTCATAGTGTTATTTTTAAATGTTTAGCGTCATTAACGAAAAAGTGGGGGATTTATTTTATCTCCCCCACAAAAAACTTTTTTCAGATTGGTAAATAATTGAAGTATATTGCCACTGCGAAGTTGCAATCATCAATTGTTAATGAATGTCCGGTTGCCCCAGTCGTCGCCCAGTTGTCCGCCGATAATCATCGTGGGTTCTTGTAGTTTGCCTTGCAGCGATGACTCGTAGGCCTGATTTTTGGTCACGTTGTTGAACAGGTCTTGGAAGGTGATTTCGCCACGCGAGAACTTCAGTTCCTTCAATATATAGTAGGTGAAGAATCCGTGGTGCTGGTCGATGAACGAATAGGCGGTCTTGTCGCCTGTGGCGGCCATAAAGATGACAATGTCGTCACGCACGCGGGGAGCACGGTAACGTTTGGTTTCTTTCTTGATGTTGAAGAATTCCTTGCCGCTGCGCTGTACGCCGTTGAAGCTGGCATCGATGATGAAGGTGTAGCTCAGTGCCTGCACTTTCTTGAACCAGCCCGTCAGCGTGTCGAACGAGATGCACTGGCTCAACACTTTCTCGGCGTCGCCGCCCTTCAGCTCTATGCCGCTGGGCATCACTCCGTTCTTGGACTTGAAAGCACGTATCTTGCTCACGTCGATGCCGCTGGGCATCAGGTAGGGGGCGAACTTGGCATTGCAGATGCCGTGGCCGGCATAGTAGATGATGATATGCACATCGCCGCTCTGCGCCTTGATGATGTCTTTCAGCCAGTGGATGCCTTCGTTATAGATTTCCTGGCGGCCAGCGTTGTGCAGCACCTTCACGTGGCGGGTAGGAATGCCCAGTGTGTGCACGAAATACTCGTGCAGCACGTCGCCGTCGTTGCTGGCAAAGTCGCAGTTGGGCAGGGGGGCGGTGTACTCCTCGTCGGCTATGATTAGCGCGTAGGTCTTGCTGTTGCTGTTCTCCTCAATGGAGGGGATGTTGAAGTCCACATACTCGTCGTTGAGCAGGGCAGCCTCCATGTTGCGGGCGGTGGCGTCGAAGGCACCGTGTACCACAATCTTGATGCTGCTGCGGCGGTAGTGCGGACCCGTCATGTCGAAGCATCGTGTGACGAACAAATACTCGTTCTCGGTCTGCTTCAGCCCATTCACCTGTTCCTCTAAGAAGGCGCGCACGCCACGCGCACGCAGATATGCCAGCTGCGCGTTGGTGGTGATGCCCTCCTTGGTGTCCACCGAGATGCGGACGTTCTCGTCGTTGAACACGGCAGGCATGTAGCGGAAGTCGCCATACTCGCCCTTGTAGTCGATATGGCTGATTTCGGCAGCGTCGGTGGTAGAGGTGATGGTGATGGTGGTCTTGTGGCCTGCGCTGAATATGTCGCCCAGGTTCTCGTCAATCATCGTCTTCGTGAGGTTGCATATAGCGCGGCAGCTGTTGGAAGTATTCCACTGGTATGCGGCCGAGGGGTAGTCATCCTCTGTGCCTTCGAAGTGGTGGCAGTTGTAGGAGATGTCGTAGACGTAGTTAATCTCGGGTTTGCCCTCTTCCGTGGTGTCTTCCACCACCGAAGTGGTGATGCGGACAAAGGTCTCGTCGTACAATTTTTCGGCGTTCGGCAGATTAATCAGCATCTGCTGAATCTGTTTGTTCATCTGTTTCTCGCGCTGCTGGGTGGTCTGGCGGAGACGTTTGATGATGAACGTGTGAATGTCGTCGTTATACTGATGTTCGCTCGTAGGATATTGTGGTTGAGCGTTTAGCGGAACGGCGGCAACCATAGCCAAAAGGCATAGGATGGTAATGTGACGTAGGTTGAAATGTCTGTTTCTCATTGCGCAATGTATATTATTTCAAATTGCAAAAGTATATCTTTTTATCGAAACAGCCGCTGTCTCTCGCCAAAAATAATCAACGGGGGATTGTGAATAAGCCAAAAGCGGAAGGTGTGGCGGGTGCTATCGCAGCAGGGCGACACGTTGTGCGGTGGTGGCATCGACCACTACCATGTACACCCCCGCGGCAGGGAGCTGTAAGAGGAGATGGGCTTCGCTGCATTGCCTGACGGCCTGTCGGCGGCCCATCATGTCGTAAACTTCCACGCTATGTCCTGCCACACCCTCGAGTCCGATCTGGTAGCCGGGCCGCGGGGTGATGCGGATGTCGACATCCGCATCGTTGATGCCCTGGGTGGGGGCGAAGTTGGCTATGTAGGTGGCATCGGCGGTGACCACCACGGTGCGAGGGTTGTCGGTGACGCCGTCGTTCCACCGAAGGAAGTGGTAGCCGTCGAAGGGCTGTGCCGCTATGGTGGCCGTCTCGCCTTGCTGGTAGGCTCCGCTGCCCGAGGCGGTGCCCATGGTCTCGTCGGCAGAGAGGACGGTGATGGTGTAGTATTGTGCTACGGCTTCGAAGTAGGCGGTGTAGGTGATGTCGGCGTTGACGGTGATGGTGCGGATGGCGTCGGTGTTGCCGTCGTTCCACTGCACGAAACGGTGGCTGCTGGTGGGCGTGGCGGCGATGGTGGTGACCGTGCCTTCGAGGAAGGTGCCGCCGCCGCTGACGCTACCCATCTCAGGGTTGTTGCTGACAACAGTGACGGTGTAGTAGTTGTCGGAGTGTTGGCTCTCGGTGAGGCTGATGTCGTCGAGCAGCAGGCAGGAGTGGCCGGAGGTGTTGTGGCGGAAGGCGATGTAGATATTCTGTCCCGCGTAGGCGGAGAGATCGACGCTGCGCTGGGTGTAGCTGGCGGTGGTAAGGGTGGTGGTGAAGACTGGCGTGGCGGTGAAGTTGGCCACGGCGTTGCCCGTGGTGGAGACGTAGACGGAATAGTGCTCTTGGGGTTGGGCGGTGTCCGTCGCGCCGTCGAACCAGGTGAGGGTGTAGAGGTTGCCCTCTGTCAGCTGTAGCTGCGGGGTGACGAGCCAGTTGTCGGGCGTGAGGGCACCGACATTGTTGACATAGGAGGCGGAGGCGAAGCAGTCGCTGCCGCTGTGGGCGCATTGGTTGCCGAAGTAGGGGGCGGCGTGTTGCCAGGTGTGGTTGTCGCCGTCGTTGTCGATATTGTTCCAGCAGGAGAGGGGCTCCTCGCTCTCGAAGCCCATGGTGAAGGGGAAGGTGTTCACGGTGCAGCCGAACACGGTGACGGGCAGGGTGTCGCGGAGCAGGGTGCCGTCGAGGTTGGCGGCAACGATGACGTTGTAGGTGCCGGGGGTGGTCCAGATGGCGGTGGCGGTGGCTGCGGAGGTGGAAGAGTGGGCTGCTCCGGTGAGGGTCCAGTTATAGGTGGCCGAGGCGGGGCCTGCCGCCGTGAAGGTGGCGGGCACGTTGACTCCCACGGAGGTGGGGCCGCTGATGATGACCGAGTTGGAGGCCGAGTCGGAAAGGCAGGCCCGTATCATCCACGAATGGTTGTAGTTGCCCCCTGTGGCGGTGGATAGGGAGAGCCACGAGGCACAGCTGTCGAGCGAGACGAGGCTGCTGTTGCTGTCGCCCGTGTAGGCACATGCGGCGGCGGGGTAGGGGATGTCGTCGGTGTGGACGGCAATCCAGATGGGCAGGGTGTTGCTCGTGGCGACGGGGGTGGCCAGGTGGACGGTCTGCCAGCTCCCCACGGCCGCCGTGCCGAAGGTGGTGGACTGAGAGGCCACCTGGGTGGCGGTGGTGGTGGCGCTGCCGCGATAGAGGTTGAGGGTGTAGGTGCCCGCGCTGGGCACATACAGCATCACGTCGGTGACGTAGTTGCGGTGGCGCACCATGGTGGCAGGCAGTCTGACGGCCCAGTCGAAGGGACTGGCGCTGCCTATGCCCATGGAGGTGGCGAGGCTGGCGGTGTCGCAGTAACTGACTGTGTCGCCGTAGGTGACGACGGGGCCGCTGTCGGCCGTGAAGATGCCTTTGAGCATGAAGCTGAAGTTGCTGGAGAGGGTGCCAAACGAGCTGCCCCATACGCGACTGTCGTTGTTGCCGGCAAAGTAGGTGACGGCGGCGGGATAAGATGCCGAGCTCTCAAGCATAATCCATAGGGCCTCGGTGCCGTCAACGGGCACGTCGGCCGTCAAGGTCAGTATGCACCACTGATTGGTGAGACTGCTGCTTACGGTGAATGTCTGGGTGTGCACGAGGGTGGGCGAGGTGGTGTTGCCGCGGTAGACCTTGAGCGTATAGTTACCGCTGTTGCGGATGTATATGAGCACTTTGTGCAGGTTGTGGTAGGGTGTCAGGTTGGCAGAGGGAAGTTTGATACCCCATGTAGTGGTGCCGGAGCTGCCATAGCTGGCCAAAAAACGGTAGTTGCAATAGCCCAGCGTGTCGCCGCTCAGCGGCAGGAAGTTGGCACTGATGTTGTAGTTGCCCCCGTTAGCATAGAATTTGCGGGGGGTGTACATGTAGCCGTCGGCCCACCCGGTGAAACGGCAGCCTGTGGAAGCCGTGGCGGTGACGGTGACGAGGGTGTTGTTGATGCCGTAGTAGGTGCCGCTGCCGCTCACTGTGCCATAGCCCGTGCTGCTGGGGTAGACGGTGGCGGAGACGGTGGTGCTGTCGCCGAAACTGAGGTTGGGATTGATGCTGACGATGGCGATGTTATTGAGGTTGTATGTATAGGTGCTGTTGCCGCCAGTGCCGCCCGCGCCGGGGTTGAGGCTGCCGATGGCGAAATAGCCGTTATAGATGCCGCGCCAGCCCCAGTTGAAGTGGTAGAGGCCGCTGCTGTTGTAGCCGTCACATACGAAGCAGTGTCCGCTCGTGGTGTCGCGCCCGGAATAGATGACCGGACGGCTGTGGTTCAGCTCGTTCTGTAGTATACTATGCCATTGGCTGTTGGAGAGGTCGCTGTAGGTGATGTGGTGAACGTTGCTGCGGTATTTGAAATAGTAGCGCAGCGCATTCTCGGCGCAGGGCACCGCCGGGGTTCCGTAGTTGACGGGCTGGTTGCCCTCGTTGTAGGTGTAGGCGTTACTGCCGTCGGACGCCACGCCGTAGTCCATCTCTACCGCCACGCCCACTTGGTACATCAAGGTGGCGATGGCATTCACCTGGGTGGTGCTGCTCGACGAGGTGAGGCTGTCGGGCATGCTGCTCCAAGCATAGCCGGTGGCACCGAAGTTGGCACTCAGGGTGCCATAGGTGGAGTGGCTGTAGGTGTGCGAGCTGTAGCCTGTGTCGGGGTGGTTCCAATATTTCATCACCTGGGCGACGGCTACGGCCACGCAGCCCGCCACTGTACGCTCGCCGTGGCTGTTGTCGTAGGGGCAGAGGCTGTTGTACAGCGGACGCTGTCCCCACTTGGTGGTGAGCAGGGGAGCCACCGAGGTGTTTTGCGGCGGCATGGGCGGATTGTCGGCCAGCAGGCCGTCCCACTGGCTCTTCAGCAGGCTGTCGCCAGTGTCGTTGGTGCTGCGGATGTGCCGCATCGACAGCCCGCGGTAGAAACGTATCTGCGCCTCGTAGTCCTCCAGCCACTCGCGGACGTGGTCTGGCATGTCTTTCGTCGAGAACGTGTCGTCGGCCGAGAATCCCAGTATGGGCACCACGCAGTCGTCGGCCGACACCAGCACAAACCCCTTTCCGTCTTTGCCCACAAAGGTGTAGAATTCGCGAAAGGGCATCGTGGAGGTGATGTTGACCAATTGCAGGTCGGCGGCCTGCTGCATCATGCAGTAGTTGCGTGCCACCCGCAGCGCTGTGGTTTCGTCGATGGGAGCTGCCGACAGGCGGACATTCGTCATCGTGGCAGCCAGTACAAGGATTAGCAGTATTGTTTTCTTCATTCGATTATAATATCAATATATTGCATAACTATCTCGCAGATATACAATAAAATATCTCTGCAAGAACTTTTCTTTTCAAATTGCAAAGATACAAAAAAAGTTGGATGTTGGAATTATTCTGCCCTTTTACGACGCACGGTTGCGCACAATATGCCTGCGGCTATACATTTTTTTTCGACCCAGTTACCGATTGCTACCGCTTGGTACGGATTCCTACTGCATTGTACCGATTTTTACTGAAAGGGAGGTACTTCAAGGCTATATGAGCGATAAAGTACCTTAGTATTGTTGGGGATATATGGAGGTTTGTCGGGAGTCAGGTGGGGGTGAGGGTGGGCAGAGGTCGGCCGTGGAGGATTGGGAGGAGGGGTGGGGGAGCGGGTGAGGAAAAGAGGAGGAAAAGAGGAGGGGAGGTGGTAGGCAGGGGCTGGGGGTGGGGGCTAGGCCTTTGGGGAGATGGACATGGTGAACTTGCGTTGGAGGCGGTGGCGCAGGGTGTAGAGCAGTACGCCGTAGAGTGCGACGACGAGGAGGGTGAGGAGCGCGACCCAGCCTTCGGAGAGGTGCAGGGCGGTGAGGGCGACGAAGGTGGCGAGGAGCAGCAGGGCGGGGAGGATGTAGGCGATGAGGACGGCCTGCAGGCCACGGTTGGCGTTGATGGTGACGGTGACGGGGTCGCCCACGCGGTATTGCTGCCACTGGGGGGTGTCGATGTCCATGATTTTCTCCTTGCTGTCGGCAAAGCCGCAACGGCCGTGGGCCTCGCAGGAGGCACAGGCACTGACGACGTGGAGCTGCACCTGGACGGTGCCGTGCTTGACGTCGGTGACGGTGGCGGGGTGGGTAGCTATTTTCGCCATGACTTGGGAGCGTTTTTGCAGTTTTTGACGCAGCGGCCTTCGGTGTTCATCTTGTGTATCTCGCCTCGGTAGACCACTTCGGAGCGGCCGTACTCGAAGGGGGAGGCCATGTCGAAGACGGGCGAGATGAAGAAGTCGCCCTTGGTGTCGATGTAGCCCCAGAGGCCGAGGCAGACGGGGGCCAGGCCGTCGGTGAACTGGTAGGCGTTTTCGAAGCAGGGCCAGACGACGGGGCGGCCCTGCATGTCGCAGTAGCCGTAGCGGCCGTCTTTCTCGATAAGTGCGAGGCTGTCGTGGTAGATGTAGGCTTCGGCGCGGTAGCCGCTGTTGTCGTATTCGATGGGGAGGATGGCTTTGCCCTTGGAGTCGATGATGCCCCATTTGCCGTTGAGGGAGACGTAGGCGCGGTCGTCTTTGAAGAGGCCGGCTTGGTCGTATTGGCAGGGGATTACTTCGCGGCCTTTTTCGTCGAGGTAGCCGTATTTGTTGTCGCGCATGACGAGTATGCGGCCTTCGGTCTTGCCGACGAGGTAGGAGTAGACGGGTTTGGTGAGCTGCTTGAAGCGGTTGTTGTACATGGCCAGGCCGTCGTCGTCGCCGGCAAAGAGGAGTCCTTCGAACATGGAGGTGAGAATTTCGAACTTGATGGGGAAGACTTCTTTGTTCTGGCGGTTGATCATGCCGTAGCGTTCGTATTTCTTGACGACGGAGAAGCCTTCGTAGAAGGGGAACGCGTAGTCGTACTGGGGCTGGATGACTATGTTGCCGTCGTGGTCGATGAAGCCGTATTGGACCAGGTCGCTGTCGATGTCGACGGCCACCACGGCAAGGCCTTCGTTGAAGGAGGAGGCGGCACGGTAGGAGAAGGGGACGCGCTGGCGGCCGAGGGTGTCGAAAAAGCCGAAGTATTCGCCTTGGTTGACGAGAATCATGCCGTCGTTGGGGTAGCTGACGTCTTTGTAGAGGCAGGGGATGATTTCTTCGCCTTCTCGGTTGATGAGGCCGCAGCTGTCGTAGTTCATGTAGACTTTGCAGTAGGGGCCGTGGAAGTGGTCGACGAACATGTATTTGTTGGGGACGATGACGGTGCCGTCCTCACGTTTGAAGCCGAAGCGGTCGCCGTCCTGGGTGGTTTGGATGCCGTCGATGAAGACGAGTTCGCAGCCGCACTCTTCGTCGTCGACGTATTCAACTTTCTCTTGGGCGTGGAGGAAATTGAAAATTGAAAATTGAAAATTGAAAATTAGGAATAGCACAAATATCTTTTTCATGGTGGTCATTTTTTTTACTAAATAATGGTGACGTCGGAGGTTTCGACCCAGCCGGTGTTGCCGTCGGCGATGTGGATTTTGTGCCAGTCGCCGAGGGTTTCCTCGATGTCGACGGGGGTGCCGTCGTGGAGTATCATCTTGTCGATGCTGTGGGATTCGGGTGAGCCTTTGACCACAATCATGGGGCTGGTGACGATGGCTTTGTCGTGGCGGTTGGCCTGTCGGAAGGAGGCTATGGCGCAGCCGACGGCGAGCAGGAGTACCAGTCCGCAGAGGGGGGCGAAGAGTAGGGAGCGTTTGCGACGGCCGTAGTCGCCGCTGACGAAGAAGAGGACGGCGAGGGCTCCGAGGGTGGCGACGAGTAGGAGCAGCACCACCAGCCAGCCGTTGGGGCTGAACCAGCTGACGACGGACTGTGCCCAGGTGACGAGGAAGATTTGCGGGAGCGGGTCGATGTGGTCTTCGGTTTTGCTGTAGGCGAGGTCGAGGTTTTGGCGGGCATCGCGGAAGCGGGGGTTGAGGCGCAGTGCGCGCTCGTAGTTGAGGATGGCTTGGCCCAGTTCTTCTTGGCGGTAGTAGGCGTTGCCGAGGTTGTAGTAGAGGTCGGCGGAGTGCTGCCCGGCATCGAGGATGGCGTTGTAGGCCTCGATGGCGGCGGCATAATCGCCATGGCTATAGGCGTCGTTGCCCTTCTGCATGAGTTGTTGCGGTGATTGGGCAAAAAGACCGATAGAGACTAAAAGGCAAAAATTTAAGGCTAATAACTTGTTCATATCTAAATTATCGATTATCAATTGTTAGAGCATCACTATCATCTGGAGGGCCTGATCGTAGATTTGTTGTTTCTTGGCGGCGGCATCGCCGGGGGCGAAGCGGGCGAAGTCGACCTCTTGGAGGGTGGACATGATGAGCTGTTGCTGTGGCTCGGCGACCTGTTTCTCGACGAGGCATTCGCGGACGGTGTCGCTGCTGAGGCGCGAGAGTTCGATGTTGTATTTGTCGGCGAGGCAGCCCCAGATGGCTTTGTAGATTTCTTCGTAGAAGAGGTTGTCGTTGCCGTCGTAGAGGTGGCTGGCGGCTTTCTTGAGCCGTTTGCGGGCCTCCTTGGTGGCGCGGCGCAGACGCATGCCTGCTATGTCCTGCTGCTGTGCCAGACGGTGACGGAAGAATAGGACGAGTGAGATGCAGGTGGCAATGATGATGGCAAGCATGGTCCAGAACCACCATGCGGGACGCGCGTTGGCATCACGCGGGGTGAACGGGGTGGTGTGGGTGCGGATGTGGTTGATGTCGCTGTTGAGGAGTTTGACGTCGCTTTTGTTGCTGGTGACGTTTTTCATCGACTTGGGGTCGCCCTTGTTGATGTGGACGGGGATGGCCTCGACGTGCTTGGTGACGTAGCGTCCGGCAGAGGGGTCGAAGGTGACGAAATTGAAGGCGGGAATCTCGTAGTCGCCCTGGTTGCGGGGGATGAGGACCCACTCGAAGGTGCGGCTGCCGCTGATGCCCGAGTTGCTGTGGGTGATGTGGTCGTTGATTTGCGGGTCGTAGACTTCGAAGACTTTGGGGAAGTCGATTTTGGGAGCGTCGATAAGCATGAGGTTGCCGTTGCCGGTGATGGTGAGGCGATAGGTGATGGCCTCGTTGGCGCGCACTTCGCGAGTGTCTACGTCGCGGGAGACGGAGAAGGTGCCGACGGCGCCGTTGAAGCCGTCGGGAGCCGAGGGTAGGGCTTTGACGTTGACGTTGATGCTATTGGTGCGGAGGTGTTTCTGGACGGCCTGAGTGGGGTTGAAGAAGGGGTCGTCGAAGAGGTCCCAGATGGAGCCGGTGCGCTGGCGTTGGCGCTGCACGAGGGCGAGGACATCGAGGTCGAGAGGCTCGATGGTGAGTTTGCCGCTTTCCTGCGCGAAGAGGGCACCACGGCGGATTTCGGCCACCATGTAGCGACGGCCGTCGACGGTTTCCTCGTATTGTTTCACACTGCCGTCGCGGGTGAGGTCCTCACTCCAGAAACCTTTGTTGCCAGGCAGTTTGTCAATCTGGTACTGCTGGAGGGAGACTTGGGTGTAGATTTTGTAGGTGAGGATGACCTGCTCGCCCTGGTAGGGGTTGCTCTTGCTGATGCTGGCGCGGGCAAAGAGAGAACGGCTGTCGATGTTGTCGGACTGTGCGGGCTGGGTGGCACGCTGGCTCTGCTGCCGCTGGGGTTGTCCGTAGGCGTTGCGGGCGTTCTGCTGCTGGGTGTTGGGGTTGCCCTTCTCCACCTTGATGGAGAAGCCTTGGCAGGTGACGCGCTTGCCGTCGACGTTGCAGCTGGCGCTGCCTACGTTGAAGGAGCCTTCCATGTCGGCTTGGATGATGTAGGTGAAGCCGGTGGTGACGGAACTGGAGATTTGCCCGTTGATAATCTGGGTGCTGGACATGTGAGAGGCATTGGGGCCGGAGAGCACCGAAAAGCCTTTGAAATTGGGCCCACGGAAGTCGTTGGCACGGGCGTTGACCTCGTAACGGACTTCGAACCGCTGTCCTACATCGACGCGGCCGGGGGCACGCACGGTGAGTTCTTGTGCCGTGGAAACTAAAAAGTAAAAACTAAAAACTAAAAATAAGAGATGGTGCTTTTTCATTTCAATTTCAATTTGCAATTCAGGGGTTACGGGCAGACACGGGGGTCTGCCCCTACGGACTTACCAGTCTTTCTCGATTCGGCCGGCGGGGGCGACTTCGAGTTTCTTGGCGTTCTCCTTCATGGTGTTCTTCTCGTTGTTTTTGACGGCTTCGAGCAGACGTTCGGCATCCTGTTTCTTTTGTTCCTGCTTTTGCTTTTGCTGCTTTTGCTGCTGTCGGTCCTGCTTTTTGTCCTGCTGGTTTTGCTGATTCTGTTGGTTTTGTTGGTCTTGCTGATTGTCCTGACCGTTGTTGCCGTCCTTGTTCTGGTCTTTGTTTTTGTCCTTGTCTTTGTCCTTTTGATTCTTGTTGTCGCCTTGTCCGCCACCGTTTTGCTGCTGTTGTTGCTGAGCCTGTTGGAGCAGTTTCTTGGCGTAGGAGAGGTTGTAGCGGGTGTCGTCGTTCTTGGGATTGAGTTTTAGGGCCTCCTGATAGTCGTTGACAGCCTGTTGGAACTGCTGCATGCCTTCGGCGCGGTTCTCTTTTTGAAGTCCGGCCTTGAGGTTTCCGTTGCCACGGTTGTGTAGGATGCGGCTGCGGGTCTTCTTGTCGAGGCCGGGATGTTCGAGGGTGCGGCTATAGTGCTGGGTGGCCTCTTCGTATTTCTTTTGGCGATAGAGGGAGTTGCCAAGATTGTAGTGGGCACGGTAGGCGGTGCTGTCGTGGTGAAGGGCACGACGGTAGTCTACTTCGGCGCGGTCGAAATGGTTGGCCTTATATTCGCGATTGCCTTTGCGGGTGTCTTTGCGGGCATTGCCGTTTTGTGCCACAGAAAGGGATGGCAGCAGTAGTAGGGTGAAGAGGATGAGAGGGAGTATGCGTTTCATTGCTTGGATTGTGTTGAAGTGTTATTGTCGTTGGCAGGAGTTTTGCGACTCATAATATTGTCGAGGTTGAATTTCTTGTTGCGGCGTTCGAAGATGAGCAGCTCGGCAATGAGGCAGAGCAGGGCGGCAGCGAGGGGATACTGGTAGCGGCTCTCGTATTCGGAAAAGAGTGTCTCGCCAAAACTGTCCTTCTCGAGGCCTTCGATGAGTTTGACGATGTCCTGAATGCCGGAATTGATGTTGTTGGCACGGACGTAGATGCCCTTGCCGGCATGGGCGATGGCGGTGAGGGTGGCCTCGTCGAGGTGGGTAGTGACGGTGTTGCCGCTGTTGTCGCGTTTGTAGCCCACGCGCTGCCCGCCACGGTATTCGGGGATGGGGGTACCTTCGGTCAGACCCATGCCAATGGTGCAGACGCGCACATTCTGGGCTGCGGCCTTGCGTGCCGCGGCCTCGGCATCGTCTTCGAAGTTCTCGCCGTCGGAGATGACCACGATGGCGCGTCCTTGATTTTTGACCCATTCGCGGTCGGGGTCGCCGTAGCCGAAGGTTTCCATGGCCTTATCGATGGCGTCGCCGATGGCGGTGCCTTGTGCACTGATAAGGGAACAGTCTATCTGGTCGAGGAAGAGTTTGACTGCACTGTAGTCGCTGGTGAGGGGCATCTGCACGTAGCTGCTGCCTGCAAAGACAACGAGCGAGATGCGGTCGCTGCCCAGTGCGTTCAGCAGGTTGGCGACGGTGCGTTTGCTGCGTTCCAGACGGTTGGGCTGGATGTCCTCGGCCATCATGCTGTTGGAGATGTCGAGACAGATGGCGATGTCGCTGCCGAGCCGTTCGCCCTTGACCATCTTGCTGCCTTCCTGCGGGTTGGCGAGGGCGATGATGAGGAATGCCGCACCCAGCATGATGAGACCGAACTTGGTGGAGGGCCGCCAGCTGGAGGCATCGGGGATGAGCCGACCGAACATGCCACGGTCGGCAAAGGCTTCAAGCCGTCTCTTGTTGCGGAAGAGGAGCCAAATCCATGCTCCCACACAGGCAGGGATGAGGAGCAGAAACCATAGTATTTGTGGATGTTGGAAATGAATCATGTTGATAGGGGTTAGGGTGTGCTACGGAAGTAGAAGAGGCCGAGGATGATTTCGAGCAAAAGGGCAAGTGCGGCCAGAATGAGCCAGCCAAGGTATTCATCCTTGGTCTGGGCGTATTGGGTGACATCGATTTTGCTCTTTTCCATCTCGTCGATTTGCTTGAATATTTTTTGCAGGGAACTTTTGTTGGTGGCGCGGAAGTACTGTCCGTCCTTGGTGGAGTGTGCCATCTGGGTCAGCAGTTGCTCGTCGAGTTCGACAGGGATGTTCTGATAGTGGGTCCGTCCGAACTGGTCGCGAAAGGGGTAGGGAGCCAGGCCGTGGGTGCCAACGCCGATGGTGTAGAGCCGTATGTTGTATAGCGCGGCAATCTCGGCGGCGCTTTGGGGGTCGACGGCTCCCTGGTTGTTGACACCGTCGGTGAGGAGGATGATGACTTTGCTTTTGGCCTCGCTGTCCTTGATGCGGTTGATGGCGGTGGCAAGGCCGTCGCCCAGAGCGGTTCCGTCCTTAATCATGCCGCTTTTGATTTCGTGGAGTTGTTTCAGTAGCACGCTATGGTCGATGGTGAGGGGTACTTGGGTGAATGCCTCGCCTGAAAAAACCACCAGGCCCATACGGTCGTTGCGGCGACCTTCGATAAAGTCGGACGCCACCTTCTTGGCGGCCTCCAGCCGGTTGGGCTTGAAATCCTCGGCCAGCATACTGCCGCTCACGTCCATTGCCATCACGATGTCGATGCCTTCCACTTTCATCTCCTGACGGCTGAGCTTGCTTTGAGGACGAGCGAGGGCGACGATAATGGCCCCCACGGCTACCATCCGCAGGGCGAACAGAAGCGGATAGGCCCGTTGACGGAAGGTCTTATGGATGCCTTTGAAGAGGCTGATGTTGGAGAACTGTAGGGCGGGCTTCTGCTTGCGATAGCGCAGGACGTACCACGCGATTAAGAGTGGTATGACCAGCAGAAGCAGTAGTAGATATGGGTGTGCAAATGTTATCTTCATTATTGTATAGGAGTTTGGTTGGATGGGGCGGGTGCTGCGGATTCGGCAGCAGGGGCTTCGTTGTGGGGTGCGGTTAGTTTGATGAAGTTGACGGCCTGGGTCATCGAGAGGTCGTGCTGGTAGGGTTGCGGTTGCGATTTGGCAAATTTCACCATGTCAGCGGTCTGAAGCATTTGTTGGAGAAGCGATGCGGGCTCTTCGGCGTAGGCACGGCAACTGCGGAAGGCATCGAGCGTCTGGTCGCTAGTCATCTCGGTCGAGGGGATGCTGTATGTTTCTTCCAGGTAGTTGCGTACGATGTCGGTCAGCTGAGTGTGGTATTCCTTCACCCGTCCTTGCTGCCATAGCTGCTGTTGGCGCAGGTCTTCGAGAGCGTCGAGCGCACGCACGTCGGCGGGTAGCGGCGGAGCCTGTGGAATGCTGATGAGGGGTTTGTGCCGTTTCAGCCGTATCACAATAAATATGATGGCGGCAATCAAAGCCAAAATGCCGAGGACGATGCCTACCACTTTGGCAATTTCGCCAAAGGTGTAGGGCTGGCGGAGGATGTTGGCAATGTCGTGGATGTTGGTGTTGGTAGTGTCCACGTTGGGAACGTCCTGCACGGTGAGAAGCACCGAGTCGAGTCCGATGTGCAGCCAGTGCTCGCCCACCTCAAAGCTGGTCAGTGCGGTGCAGAAATTGCCATTGGTGGAGTCTGTCCACTGGTTGACGGCAACGATGTCGTTGTTGGTCAGGTCTTCGAGAGTGGGGTAGATGGTAGTGGGTTCGATGGTGAGCACGGTCTGGTCGCCCAGCATGATGGTGGTGCTGTCCAGATGGAATTGATAACGAATGGTCTGGGGAGATAAGACGGAGTCCTGCGCCGATATTGTCGTACAGAACGTTGCCAGTAGTAGAAGTATTAGGATGTTCTTTTTCATGATGAAATAGGTGTTTTTGGTAGGGCAGACTTAGGCTCCTCGACGTTCAAATAGTTTTTTCAGTTCTTTCACATAATCTTCGCCGGTGTAGAGCACGGTCTGGTCGATGCCGTACTTTTTGAGGACCTCCTCGACCTTCGAAACGTGATTGGCATAGCGCGAGGCGAACTCGTTGCGAATGGTGCTGTCGGCAGTGTCGATCCAAATGGTTTCGTCGGTTTCGGGGTCGTAGAATTTGGCGAGCCCGAGGTCGGGCAGGCAAGTCTCCTTCTCGTCGGCAATGCGAATGGCAACCAAGTCGTGTTTGCCCGAGGCAATCTTGAGCGCGTCGGTGTAGTTGTCGTCGTAGAAGTCGCTGAGCAGGAAGGCCGTGCATCTTTTCTTGATGACGTTGGTGAAATAGCGTAGTGCTTCAGACAAATCGGTGCCGTTGCTGGTGGGGCGGAAGGTGATGAGCTCGCGGATGATACGGAGGATGTGGCTGCTGCCCTTCTTGGGTGGGATGAACTTTTCGATGCGGTCGCTGAAAAGGATTACTCCGACCTTGTCGTTGTTTTGGATGGCACTGAATGCCAGTGTGGCTGCTACTTCGGCAACCAGCTCTTCCTTGAACTGGTGATGGGTGCCGAACCGGTTAGACCCGCTGACATCCACCAGCAGCATGACGGTCAGTTCGCGTTCTTCTTCGAAAATCTTGACGTAGGGGTGGTTGAGACGGGCGGTGACATTCCAGTCGATGCTGCGCACATCGTCGCCGTACTGGTATTCGCGCACCTCGCTAAATGCCATACCGCGCCCTTTGAAGGCACTGTGATATTCGCCCGAGAACAACTGTCTCGACAATCCTCGCGCCTTGATTTCGATTTTGCGGACTTTTGTAAATATGTCGTTGTTCTGTTGTTCCACTTTGAAAGTTGAAAATTGAATTGTAGTTTTGTCTTGGAATCAAAATTTGTAATTCAAAATTCGCTATTAAGGCACGTCCACGCGGTTGAGAATTTCGTTAACGACTTCCTCGCTGGTGATGTTCTCGGCTTCGGCCTCGTAGGTGAGACCCACGCGGTGGCGCAGCACGTCCATGGCAATGGCACGGACATCTTCTGGAATGACGTAACCGCGACGGCGCATGAATGCGTAGGCTTTGGATGCAAGAGCCAGATTGATGCTGCCACGGGGCGAAGCACCGTAGCTGATGAGGCCTTTGAGTTTGCCGAGCTGATACTGCTCGGGATAGCGGGTGGCGAAGACGATGTCGGTGATGTAGTTTTCAATCTTCTCGTCCATGTATACCTCGCGGACAATGTTGCGGGCTTTGAGGATGTCGGCGGGCTTGAGGATGGGCTGCTGCTTGACCATCTCGCCGGTCATCTGCTGGTGGAGGATTTGGCGTTCTTCTGCTTTCTGAGGATAGCTGATGACCACTTTGAGCATGAAGCGGTCTACCTGTGCCTCGGGCAGAGGATAGGTCCCTTCCTGCTCGATGGGGTTTTGGGTTGCCATAACCAAGAAAGGCTCTTCCAATTTGTATGTGGTTTCGCCGATGGTGACCTGCCGTTCCTGCATGGCTTCGAGCAGTGCGCTCTGCACTTTGGCAGGGGCGCGGTTGATTTCGTCGGCAAGGATAAAGTGGGAGAAGATGGGACCCTTCTTGACATTGAAGGATTCGCTTTTCTGGCTATAAATCATGGTGCCCAAAAGGTCGGCGGGCAGCAGGTCGGGAGTAAACTGGATGCGGCTGAACTTGGCATCGATGGCATTGGCTAGCGAGGTGATGGTCAGTGTCTTTGCAAGACCAGGGACACCTTCGAGGAGGATGTGTCCGTTGCTAAGTAGTCCTATCATCAGACTTTCAATCATGTGTTTCTGTCCGACGATGTTTTTGCGTAGTTCCATGGTGAGGGCATCTACGAATGCGCTCTCTCTCGAAATTCGTTCGTTCAGTTCTTGAATGTTGACAGATTCTTCCATATTTATATTATTGATATGTTGTTTCGTTAATACGTAAAAATCAAATGTTGAAAGTTGAAAGTCGGCTACCGCATTCGGTTAATTATCGATTCTCAACTCTCAATTTTCAACTTCTATAACGTAGAGCATTTTTTTTTATTGCTAAATTAAATATTTTTTTAAATCTATCAAGTAAACAGTGGCTGCTCAGCCCCCTATACGGTAGTGCTATCTATGTGTGCCTGAGGCACACTGTAATATTAACCATACACGAAGATGTGTGGTGGTGTAGTAATACCAGAAGTGTGTTTTGAGGCGTGCCAACTCTTTGTATACTGCTTTGTAATGAGTATTCAGCATGCCTCAAGCAGCACGTTTTAGAGTTGAAGATATTTTTGTGTTATTTTCGGAGTCGTACTCCATGTTTACACGAGAAACAAAGAGTACAACTCCGTATTTTCCGAAAAAAAGAGAAATTCAGTTTATAGGACTTCCTTCTTGACAAAAGACATTCAGTACGTGCAAAAGAAATGTACCTTCTGTTTTTGATTCAGAAGATACACTCTTTAGAAAGGGTGATGACAATTGTGTGTTTCTGAAGATTAGTTGTTACACAGCTCCGCTCCAAGTTTCTTTTTATATAGCTGCTCCTGGTCAATTACAATCTTGGCAGGAGTATCCATGGAGGCTATCGTTAATAGTGTAAAACTGAAATTCTTTGCGTAATTGGAATCGTTTTCGACCAACTCTATTAGGGCCTTGTTGCCACCGTGTCCGCCAGTCTTTACATATTTTTCCCAACGATGCCAAATGCCTTCCTTCTTTTCATAGGCTGAACCAATGTATAGTTTGTTGGTCTTGGTGTCACGGATAGCATAGACCCCGTATATGTTTGAAAGCATACGCTTCCATTCTTCATACTGGTTGTTTATTATTTCCGTTAGTTCGTCGAAGGTCACAATGAAATTGAGGTAGCCAGTAAATTGAATAGGGTCAAACCCCTTTGTGATTTCAATGACTGGCATTTCATTCTTGTACCACTGGTGCCACGCAATAGCGTTCTTCCAGCGTATGATTACGCGCTCTTTCATCTCGTCAAATCCGCATACCTCTTCCATTTCATAATAGTACAAGTCTTGTGGATTTGTGCGGTGCTCTTCGTCCATAGGTTTCTCGGCAATAATCTTGTAAACTCCGACAAATCTTGCTCGGTTATTGTCTTCTCCGATAAAACTGACAATATAGTCCACACCATGAAACACAGGTTTACTTTGTGCAGACTGATATTTCAGAAAAGCGTTCTTGTCACGACGGTACAGGTCATAAACATCTTCATATCCGTACTGTTTTTTGATTTCTTGGCGTGCATCTTTGTGTCTCACCAATTTCACCTTGGCCTTTGAGTCCAGACCGTGAGATTCCAGCAACTTTTGAATGGAAATAATCATAATATTACTTTTTTATTGTTAAACTTAATGTCTCCAATTGTATTCTATGTCCATTTCTTTCAAGACCAGATAGTTCCAGTCTTCCGTATAGAAGCAGGGCGTTAGTTGAGCTTTCGTCAATTCCTTACCTAATGTACTGTCTGGCGGACAACCGAAGGTGCCGTATACACTTTGGAAGAATCTCATGCATCGTTCATTCACTAGTGGTTGAGGCCAATTCTGTTCCTTGTCCAGTTTGTAGAATACTGTTCCAAGGCGGATGAGTTTAGTGCATTCAGATAGTGGGATGTTGTGGTTGTCAAGCATCAAAGCATATTTGTCTAGAAATGCGGCAACCGGAAGGATGTACTGTGATCCATGGAAGTATGCCTTTACAATGTCGCCTGTGTAAATGCTGTCACCTCGGTTGTCTTTGAATGGAGTTCGCACCCCGGCGAAATGAACTCTGCGCACATACCCTTGGTTAAAGCACTGGTCGTGGAATTCATCAAGTAAGATGTGACCTTCGTGCTGCTCCTTATACTTCTCATCATTGCTGAAAACATAGAACTCATAGGGGCTGTGGAAGAAAAAGCTATTATGGAGTACAGTGTATCCAAATTTGCCGTCTTCTTCCGCATAGCGGATGGTAATATGGGGAACGCTGCGATGCAGTCCTGCACCAATCTCATAGCGATATTTGCGGCTTAATTCCAGCAATACTTCTTCATCTATTATCTCAGGCACCTCGGGTGATACCGCATCCTCCCCATAATGCATTTCATTCAACACCCACCACCATTCCAATGAAAAGACTGCATTCTTTACGTTATATAAACCATCGAAAAGAGGAGCCACTTGTTCGTTGCGGAATCCAGCTACGCCACACCCCAAGCGAGTGATGAGAAACCGATTCATGGGGTGGTCTTTCACATATTCAACAAACTCGTCGACGTAGGGTTTCATCTCTTCTGCGCTTCGGAATGTAGAAGGAATGGCATAGCACTGCCCCTGAGGTCCTACACCGTTGCCCCACTCAGCACCGAAGTTATCCATGGCTGTTCGTGCGGCACCCCCGCTATGGTGTCCGCCCAGATTGCTTCCAAACACAAACACTTCGCATAGTGACAATCTCTTAATAGGATTGAGTGATAGCAGGCGGCCTCCATAATTCTTGTACATGACAATATGGTATTTAGAAGTTGTCGTAGCGTTCTTTTGTCACAGGAAAGTGCATCATTACCGCCTCCCACCAACATCCCAATCCAACATCTTCTTTCCAGTCGTAGGGCTGCTCTTGACCGCCACCGATAGTCTTACGCCACACATCCCAGCCGTATGGCTGTTTTGGGACAGACCGATACATGTAGTTTCCGCATTCCGGGACTAGGTACATTTCCTCGGTAAAGAGCTTTTCAAAAAAAAGTTCTGCTTTCATGTTACATTATATTTTCGGCTGCAAAAATACAAACTTTGTGTGCCAAATGCTGACATACCCACAAAAAAAAAGGCGTAGAATCATTCTTGTTGCTCCTTATCAGATGTTAGGGCTCTGGAATGCCTGAATGATGATAAGTTGCGAATAATTCACGCCCAAGCGTGAACTTCCCGCGAGCCTATTCTTTCATTCATTCGAATTTTCCAGATTCTAACATCAAGAATAATGGGCGGTCAGCTCAATATGTTGTTCTATTCTTTCCGTGTTTTATGTCATATCCATCTAATTGGTTCCACTGTGCAAAAATACATTATTTCGATAATGCAGTCGTATTAGTTTACGCTATTGCGTGTCCGTGGTCGTACAGGTATTCTGGGGCGATGTCGGCACCGTTCTTCCAGAAGATGGTCTGGTCGAGACCGAACTGGATGAACTGCTTCTCGTCGCGCAGTTCCTCGAAGGCAGGGTATTTAAGCAATGGGGTAAGGTCTACGCGTTTGCGTACACCGTCGCTAAACTCACACAGCAGCGTGTAGCCGCCCTCGTATTCAACATTAATTACTGTCAACATGTCGTGTCCTCCTATCGGTTGATTTTTTCTATTTTTTTCGCCACGTTGGGCTTTGTCCCATATTTCATATAGCTCATTGAGATGTTCATCGATGAACTTGTTCACAATCTGGATGTTTTTCACTCGGGCTTTGCCCTCTACCTCGCGCGTTTGCAGCGTGATGGTGAATTCACCTTCACCGCTTCGCACATGGATATGAGGAGGATTGTGGTCGAATCCGTAGATGTAAATCAGTAAGCCTTGTATGATAAATACAGCCCCCATTGTCGTTGGTTTTTCTTTCAAATTGTTTTGCAAAGGTACGACTTTTTCCTGATATGGCAAAATAATATTCTAAAAATCACCTTAAATCCTTTTAATGGTGCCGTTTTCCGTTTTATTTTGTGCCGAAAAACACAAAAAAAGACGTTTTCGCTAAGTCTCAGTAAATCCATGTTTTCTATTTCAGTTCATTCGTAGTTCTTTTATGGTTCATTTATAGTTCATTTATGTCTATTAAAATAACTGCAATAGAACCTCAATTGAAATGCAATGGGAGTGAGGTTGAAAATCTGTGGTTTGGCTGGGTGGGGATGCGGCTGGTCGTTTTTCGGGATATGGGGTTTGGCGGGTGCGGCCGAGCGGTTTTTTTATTTTTTTTGCATAGAATATGAATAATACAAAAAAAAAATGTATCTTTGCTAATTAAAATGTATTAGCGAAAATTGAATATCTAATTAAATATTAACTTCTTATGAAAAGTAGAAAAGTACTTCTCGGCTTGATTGTGGGCGTTTGCGTCTGCTTGGCAGGCACTGCAACGGCCCAAAAAGCAAATTACCAAAGCAACAAACTTGTTGAAATCGGCCCCGACAATATCGGTGGTCGTGTGACATCGCTTGTCGTCGCCAGCCATCCCGACCAGAATTCCACTTTGCTGTATGCTGGTGCGGCCACGGGTGGTCTCTATTCTCGTTTGGTATCGGATGTGGATACTGTCTGGGAGTATGTGCCCTGCTATGTTAATGGCGAAGAGCTCACGCTGCCTATCAGTAGCATGTTGATGGTGAACGACAGTACCGTTTTGATTGCCACGGGCGAAAGTTATTATGGCAAGGGTAACAAAACGAACAAGATGGCTGCTCTGGGTCGTGGCGTATTCCTTTTCAATACGAACACGAAGGACTTCACGTGCATCCAAAGCACTATCCCCGGTACGAATCTTGATGCCAACTTTGCTGCCGTCAACGATATGGCTATGATGTCCGCTCAGGGTGTCAGCTATGTCTATGTCGCCACCCCCAAAGGTCTGTTCCGTTGGAAGATTACTCAGAGCAGCGATTGGAATGCTGCTCCTACCCGTGTGTTCTTCGACGAGGTGCGCAGCGTGGTTGTGTCGAAACAGTTCAATCGCGCATTCTTCACCAGTAAGGGCAACCTTTACAAGATTAGCGACGTTATCAACAATTCTGACGTGGTCGACATCACGGGCAGCTGCACTGCTTTTGGTTCCAATGCTTCGGCCATCGAGTTGGCACTTGCCCCATCCGACGAAAGCTACATGTACGCCATGGTCTGCAACCAGAAAGGCTTGATGGAAGGTCTGTATATGACCCGTAACACTAATAGCTGGCAGCTTCTCTCCTCATCCACCGTGACTCCTTTCACCAGTGCTGTTACCTCGAAGACCTGCGGCACCGTTACCGTCAGCCCTTCCGACCCCACCAAGGTCTATCTGGGTGGTGCCAACATTTGGGTTGGTAAAGGTTATGTCGAGAATGCTCCTTTCCAGTGGACTGTCTCTTCTTCTAACGAAAGCCAGCTGAACTCGGGCGACTACATGTCTGCAGTCTATTCCAGTAGAGTGTTCGTGCATTCTGGCATCCATCAGATTGTTTCCGACATGCGTTGGAACGAGGAAACCTCCTCTATGTATGAAGGTTACTACATTGTTACCGATGGTGGTGTCTATTACACTCCCACCCCGTCGTTCTCTTTCTTCGAGAACTTCAACCGTGGCATGAACAGTGTGCAGATTAATTCTTTGGCTGTCTGCCCCGATGGCTCTATCATCAGTGGTGCCAATGCCAATGCCTGCCCGTTCATCGAGGCTCGCGTAGCCCACAATGGTGGTGACAGATCTACCTCTTGGTACGACCGCGAGGGTTCGCTGACCAACCACATGGCTAATGTGATTTGGAAGGGCAACGGCGGCTCTGTCGCTGCATCGCGCTTCACCCAGTATTCTCCTCTCTCACGCCGTACAATCTTCGTCTCCTCGGCCAACGGTTCCATTGGTCGTGCATACGCCGATTACTCCAACTACACCAACACTCAGACTTGGACCAGCGACTCCTACTTTATGACCGACCTGGTGGAAGGTGGTCCTGCCATCGGTCAGATCTACCTCTGGGAGACTGACAACAATGTCTACACCAACGATAGCATGACTATCACCATCGACACGCTCAGCTTTATTAAGCGCAATGGTGAGCGAATCGAAATTACCACCAACTTGCAGATCAAGCGTGGCGATTCGATTCTTTTGATGGATCCTGCCCATGCATCATATCCCTTCTGGCATGTGTTTGACCACAATTTTGTGGTGAAAAACGAAATGCGTCAGCGTGTACACACCCCCTACCTGAGCCGTATGCTCGCCGTCACCGTCGAGAACGACATGCCCCAGAATACTAATGTGTCTTACTGCTGGTTCCCCACCGACTTCCGCAAAGTCTTTGATGCCAGCAACGAAACGCGTTTCTGGAGCCACATCTACGGTGTGAATGGTGCCTCTACCCCCCATAACTATGTACGCTACACTGCCATGTCGCAGGATGGTGACTGTGCCTTTATCGTCGTTGAAAACGACACCCTTAACCAGTCTTTCCTTGTGCGTGTGCATGGCTTCAATAGTGCCGATTATAATGCCTCTGTCGCTGAGATTCGCGATATGCTGAACTATAAGATTAGCACTCGTATCACTACTACCGACACGCTCATGGTCACCAGTGACAGCTATTTCTTCCGCCGTCGCATTTCTTCCATCAACGTCGATCCTCGTCCTGGTAAGGATGCCATTCTGCTTACCTTCGACGGTTATGGCAACGATGCTCCCAATTTAGTCTATATTGATAATGCCAGCGGTGCCAATCCCCAGATTGAATACCCTGCACTGCCTACTACGGCTCCCGCATACAGTGCTATGATTGAATACACTACTGGCGAAGTTTATCTGGGTACAGAGGAAGGTGTGTTCCGTGTAGATAACGTTCAAGGTGCCGGTTGGCAGCCCTATGGCTCCTTCAAGGGCGTTCCCGTCACCTCGATGTATCAGGTTACAAACAACTATTCGCGCATCAAGTATGTCGGACATGACGGTGTCACCGAAGTGCCTTATGTGTTCCCCCGTACCAAGTATGCCTATGCTATGTATTTCGGCACCTACGGCCGTGGTATCTTCATGGACAGCACTTATGTTATCGACCACACCAACGAGATTGTCGACCCCGAAGACTACGCTGGCGAGCTTGACATTCCCAGCATTGCCAATGTTGGTGAGAATGCAGTCCGCTTCTATCCCAACCCCGCTGTCGACAACGCCACTATGGAACTGACCGTATTGCAGGCTGGCAACGCCGTTGTGCGTGTCTACGACCTCTCTGGCAAGGTTGTCTACTCCGAGAACATGGGCCACGTCTCCGAGGGTGTCCACACTCGTACCCTCGACTGCCAGCGCCTCCAGCGTGGCATGTATCTGGTCAATGTCGTCATTGGCGGCCAGAAGGCTACTTCTAAATTGATTGTAAGATAATACTAATTAGATGATAAAAGAGGTACTGGTCGCCAAGAACACAGTACCTCTTTTTTATATATAATACCTTATATATCCTAATCACCAATCACTAATCATCAATCACCAATGAACCAAAACCTCGTTCAAGAACTGCGTTGGCGTGGCATGATACACGACATCATGCCCGGCACCGAAGAGCATCTCTCAAAGGAAATAACCACTGCCTATGTGGGTATCGACCCCACCGCCGACTCTCTCCATATCGGACACCTCGTCAGCATTATGCTCCTCAAACACCTCCAGATGGCTGGGCATAAGCCCTTGGCCCTAGTCGGTGGCGCGACGGGCATGATTGGCGACCCCTCCTTCAAGGCTGCCGAGCGTAAGCTCCTCACCCCGGAAGAGGTGCAGCACAACGTCGAGTGCATCCGTCAACAACTCTCCCGTTTCCTCGATTTCGACAGCCCTGTCAATGGTGCGGAAATTGTCAACAACTACGACTGGATGAAGGACTATCTCTTCCTCGACTTTATCCGCGACGTGGGCAAGCACATCACTGTCAACTACATGATGACCAAGGACAGCGTTAAGAAACGCCTTGAGACGGGACTCTCCTTCACCGAGTTTAGCTACCAGCTGCTGCAGGCTTTCGACTTCCTCACCCTCTATCGCACCAAAGGTTGCCGTCTGCAAATGGGCGGCTCCGACCAATGGGGCAACATCACCACCGGCACCGAGCTCATCCGCCGTATGGAAGGTGGCGAGGCCTATGCCCTCACCTGTCCGCTTATCACCAAGGCCGACGGCACCAAGTTCGGCAAGACCGAGGGTGGCAACGTTTGGCTCGATGCCAAGAAGACCAGCCCCTACAAGTTCTACCAGTTTTGGCTCAACTGCTCCGATGTCGACACCGCCCGCTACATCCGCATCTTCACCCTCTTCACCAAGGAGGAGATTGAGGAACTCGAACGCCAGCATGCCGAGGCACCCGAACGTCGTGTCCTGCAGCGTGCCTTAGCCAAGGACATCACCTGTCGCGTCCATTCTGAGAAGGACTACGAGACTGCCGTTGCTGCCTCCGAACTACTCTTCGGCAAAGGCACCACAGAGCAACTCAACAGTCTCGACCGCGACACGCTCCTCTCCGTCTTCGAGGGTGTACCGCAGTACACCGTCAGCCGCAGCACCCTTGATCAGGGTGTCAGCCTCATCGACCTCGCTGCCGAGGTGGGCATGTTCGCCTCCAAAGGCGAAATACGTCGCGAGCTCAAGCAGAACTCCATCTCCATCAATAAGGCGAAAGTCGGCGAGGACTGCCGCCTCACCGCCGACAACATCCTCTCTTGTGGCAGCATCCTTGTCCAAAAAGGCAAGAAGAACTACTATCTGCTCAACATTGAATAAAAGTGGAAGTATAATTGGGAGTAAAAATGGGAGTTAAAATAGACAATACATTTGGCGACCAATCATTTGTCCCCTTTAACTCCCTTTTTAACTCCCTTCTATAACTCCCCTTTTAACCCCCTTTTTCAAAAAAAGAATAACAAAAGGGCGATCCCGTTCGGACCGCCCTTTTTTGTTGTAGAAGGCTCAAATCTGGACAATTTCTAGTTTCTACAATTCGTCTACCACTTCGATAATCTTGCAGTTGGTCTCAAACGAGATAACCTTCACGTCGCTCTCCTTCTTGCCGAAGAGGCAGCATTTCTTGCGGGCAATACGGCACTGGTAGGTCATCTTCCCCTTCAAGTTGCGGACATAAATCTCAGTGATTTTGTGCTTCGGGTACATCGAGGCCACCGAATCCTTGATGTCGTGGGGATAATATTTCTCCTCAATGTAGTAGCGTTCCTCCGAGGTCTTGGGAGTGAAGCGGATAGCCTGTTTGTCACCGTCGCTGTTGATAAAGGTTGCCATATAGGCCGAGCTGTCGACAGCCATAGTCCATGCGACATTCTTGGCCTCTCTAGCCTGATTCTGGAAGTCTTTCACATAGCGGGCGGGCACGTCGCTCTCCTTAACGCTCTTTTCCTTTTGGGCAAAAACCATTGTCTGGCACATCATCACTAGTGCAGCAAGAACAATTATCTTTTTCATTTTGTGTTTGTTATTTTGATGTTAATATTTCTTTTTGAACTTACAAAGATACAAATTATTTATCACACCGCCAAATTATTTTTTTACAAAAATCCGCCATGTCGGAAAAATTGAGTCTCTTTGCAACATATTTTAAACCATTGTGGAAATGAATACCAACCCCAACAATCCTGATTTGCAGACTGCGTCGGTGGCTGAGGAATCCGTCGTGGCGTATGGACGTCCCGCTGCCGACGCTGTTGCGGCATCCCAAATGGGCAGCACCGTCAGCAAGCCCGGCCGTATGACGCCGGAAGAATATTTTGGAATCTTGCACAAGATGGTAGACGAATATTATGACAGTATACAGAGTTGAGATGAGCCCGAGTGCGGCAGTAAACCTGGCTGATTTGATGATGTATCTTCGTACCGTGCAGTCTCGCGAAGGCTCTCATCGCTATGTGGATGTCATGTTGACCGAGGTGCAATCATTCTCCCTCTTTGCCGACCTCTATTCCCCTAGCCGCTATGCCGACATCCGTCGCTACCACCCCGCGCCCTACGTATGGTCTCCCACAACAAACGCTGGGTCTACATCATCCACACCGAGGACGACGTGGTAGTAGTCGACCGCATCCGCCCCTCCAAAGCAGTCACAAAATAGTTCCCTTTTTCCATTGTAATCTCCATTGCCACTAGGTGAATTTTGTATATTGAATAGTTAAATTTCATTTGGTTATATTAGTGATTTTTCGTATTGTTGCAGAATAGACAGAGAAGGCTTCCTACCCCAACCGGCCTATCCCACAAAAAGACAAAGCCTCCCTCACCCAGTTCATCTGATTATTCTTTTTTTTTCTTTTCCTTACCGATTCCTACCGTTTCGTACGGCTTCCTACTGATTTCTACCGATTCTTACCGATTGCCAGATTGTTTAATGCTTATAGGGCGACAAAGAACCCTCTAAGTATTGTTGACAATACGGCGTTTGTCGGGAGTAAGGTAGGGGGTGGGAAGGGCTGAGTTGGGGTGCAGTCGGAGATTTTGCCTGTGAATGATTGGAATTTCGGTTATAACCGAAAAAACGCATATTATTTCAGTGGCATTAGGTTTATGTCTGTGGTTTGCTTTAGGGGGATTAAAAAGTGAACGTGCATGCAATAATTTTTCAATCTGCGCGTTATTAAATATATTTGATTGTAATATTGAGAGTGATGCTGACCGTTTGCCGGGTAGGCTATGGGAGGAGGGAAGGAAAATATTTTTGCGAAACGTTTGGAGTTTTGGAGAATAATGTGTAATTTTGCAGTTTGAATTTTAATGGCAATTTGGAACTAAAAAATAATTATTGTATATGACACCCACATTGTTAATTATCGTTTTGGTGGTCGGCGTATTGTTGCTGGCCCTTGAGATTGTGGCGCTGCCTGGCGGCATCGCGGGCGCGTTTGGACTGCTGCTGACCTGTTTTGGCGTGTGGCAGAGCTATCTGATCTGGGGGCCGCAGGTGGGCAACGTTATCCTTATTATCTGTGCGGCCATCACGGTGGTGATGCTGGCTCTCTTTATGAAGGCGAAGACGTGGAAACGTTTCAGTCTCAACGAGGAGTCGGACAGCACGGTGAACCATGTTGACGAGTCGGCACTGGCCGTAGGCGCGCGTGGCACCACGGTGGCGCGACTGGCACCGACGGGCAAGGCCCTGTTTGACGGGCAGCTGGTGGAGGTGCACGCCATCAATAAGTTTATCGACCCCGACCGCCCCATAGAGGTGGTGGCGGTGGAGGGCTACCGCATCGACGTGTGCGAGGTGGAGGATAAGCGGTTTGAATTGTAATTTTTATTTTTTATTTTTTAATTTTTAATTCATAATTATGCCAATTACATCAATCGTCATTTGTGTGCTGATATTTATAGCACTGGTTTTGTTTCTTTATCTGGTGCCTGTTGGACTGTGGTTCCAGGCACTGGTGTCGGGCGTGCATTGCTCGCTGATACAGCTGATGTTTATGCGTTTCCGTAAGGTGCCGCCAAGCGTCATTGTGAACAACATGATTAATGCTACCAAAGCGGGTTTGAAGTTGACTCAGAACGAGTTGGAGGCGCACTACTTGGCTGGCGGCAACGTGGGCAGCGTGGTGCAGGCCCTAATCTCCGCCAACAAGGCTAACATGAATCTCGACTTCCGCACTGCCACCGCCATCGACTTGGCGGGACGCGACGTGCTGAAGGCCGTGCACACCTCGGTCAACCCCAAGGTTATCGACACGCCGCCGGTGGCAGCCGTTGCCAAGGATGGTATCCAGCTGATAGCCAAGGCGCGTGTCACCGTGCGTACGAACATCAAGCAGTTGGTGGGAGGTGCTGGCGAAGAGACTATCCTGGCCCGTGTGGGTGAGGGTATTGTGAGTTCGATTGGTTCGGCCATCACCCACAAGGAGGTGCTGGAGAATCCCGACAGCATTTCGAAGCTGGTGCTGACCAAGGGCTTGGATAGCGGCACGGCATTCGAAATTCTTTCCATCGATATTGCCGACATCGACGTAGGTAAGAACATCGGTGCCCAGTTGCAGATGGATCAGGCCAATGCCGATAAGAACATTGCCCAGGCCAAGGCTGAGGAACGCCGTGCTATGGCTGTGGCTCAGGAACAGGAGATGAAGGCGAAGTCGCAAGAGGCTCGCGCCAAGGTTATCGAGGCGGAGGCAGAGGTACCCAAGGCTATGGCCGACGCGTTCCGCTGCGGCAACCTCGGCATCATGGACTACTATCGCATGAAGAACATTCAGGCGGACACCGACATGCGCGAGAGCATTGCCAAGCCTGCCGGGGTGAAGCCTGTGCAGCCCAAGAGTCTGGAGCAGAAATAATTATTAATGGCTCTAGTTTGGTATAGGACTGATTTTCGATAGCCTCGGAGAGGCTGAATCTCAATAACGTTGCGGAAGTCGAGAGCAGAGCCGAACTTGTTCGATTTATGCCGAGATGCAGCAACGTCTCGAAGAAACTCCATGCAAGCGACCAGAGGGAGTGCAGTGTGGGGTCAAGGTTAGCCCTACTACACAGCGTCTCGGAGAGACGCGACAATGAGAATGGTTTGCAAGAATCAGTCATTCTTTGTACTAGAGCGTTATTAATTTGGAATTGAGAGTTGAAAATTGAGAATTCGGCTTTTACGTTTGTCAATTTTCAATTCTCAATCTTTTATACTTATTAGTGTATTATGAAGAAGATTTTTGTTTTCAGTATTTTATTGTTAGGTCTGGTGGCAATGCCGTTGCAGGCCCAGAACAGCAAGAATGAGAATTCCGATGCCATTGTGGGTGTCTACAAGGTGAATCATGACGGCGAGGTGTCGAAGGTGCGTGTGTATAAGACTGCCGACGGTAGTTATGAGGCGCAGTGCATCTATTTGCAGGACAGCCTCGACAAGAAGACTGGCAAGCTGCGTGTGGATGAGAAGAACCCCGACAAGAGCCTACGCACTGTGCCTTGCAACAAAGTAGTCATCCTTCGCGCCTTGAGATACAATGCCAAGAAACAGCGTTGGGACGGAGGACGCATCTATGACCCCACAAGAGGGATTAAAGCCCACTGTACTTGTGAGTTTGAACCCGATGGGCGTCTGAAGCTCAGGGGGTCAGTGTTGGGGATAGGTGAGACCATCTATTGGATAAAGTTGTAATCATTAATTTTGCTGCTCTCTTAAACAATTCAATCAATCACTAATAAGCGCAATTATGAAAAAGCATAGTTTGTTACTTGTAGTAGTCGCTATGTTGTGCGACACAGTATTAATGGCGCAGAGCCATTTTACTGAGCGCGACACAATAAATGTGTTGCATTACAACATTTGCCTCGACATGGGCCATCATCAGCCACAACATATTCAGGGGTGGTGCGAGGTGACGCTGCAGCTGCTGCGACCTACTGAGCAGGTGGCACTCGGGTTGGAGGCTGCCACTATTGACTCTGTGCTGGTGGACGACGTGTTGGTCGCAACTTCGGCAGTGAGCTACAACAACCACCAGCTGCGAGTACCTGTCGAGGGTGGGGTGGGTGATACACTGCGGGTGAAGGTATGCTATGGCAGTTATGGCTGGCAGGGGAGCGACGGCGGTTTTTGGTGCGATGCGGACAAGTTCTACAACCTTGGCGAGGATCGTCTAACACGACCCTTCTGTATGGGGAGGAGTTGGTTCCCATGTAGCGATAGCGTGTACGACCGTGCAACATACAGCTTTGCCATTACGGCGGCACGAGGGTGGACGGCACTGTGTAGTGGCGAACATGACAGCACCGTGAGCCATACGGATGGTAGTCAGACATTCTACTATACCCTTCGACATCCGATACCGACCTATCTGGCAGGAGTGAATGTGGCGCAGTATTATATTTATCAGCGAGATGTGGAGGGATATTATGGTATCTATCCGCTGCGTGTGGCGAGTTTCAATGCCGATACAGCCGATGTGGCGCAATGTTTCGCCTCACTCGACACTACATTGTCGCGTTTCGAGCGTTGGTTTGGTCCCTATCGTTGGGGAGGCATCGGTTTCAGTGCAGGGGGTCAAAATGCAGGCATGGAGCATGTAAACAACATTTGTGTCCGCACCGATGTATCAACTCGATACAATAGGATGTACTATCTTGTCGACCACGAGTTTGCGCACCAGTGGTTCGGCAATGTGGTGACATGCGACAATCTGCGCGACCTGTGGTTTAATGAAGGAGGTGCGACGTTTGCCGACCAGATAGTGGTGGGCAAGACCTATGACCGATATTCGCCGGCATCGTATCACAAACTGAAGATATTGTCCCAGAATCCCAAGGACGAAGATGGCTTCCACCCGCTGTGCGGTATGCCGAACCAATATTCCTTCATGTCTAGTACCTATTACAAAGGGGCAATGGTATTTCACGAGTTGAGGCACTTGCTGGGCGATTCGGTGTTCTTTGGCATGATACGGACGCTTTTCGACCGCAATGCCTATACCAATATGGATAGCTACCAGTTGCGCGACTCAATGAGTCTATACAGTGGTGTAGACTTGACAGGGTTCTATGACTTCCATATCTTTTCGCCTGGGTTTGCTAGCTATCATGTTGACTCGTTGCGGACTATTGACGGTACAACAACCGTGTGGCTGAGCCAGCTGCTGTGGGGCGCATCTGAATACAATACTCTTGCCCGTGTGCCAGTGACTTTCTTTTCTAACGTGGGCGATAGTATTACGCGCGACGTGGTCAGCCATGGTCATTATTCTCAAGGGCAGTTTCAGTTGCCGTTCGTGCCAGATTACGCTATTGTGGACTATAACAGCGTAACAGCTGCTGCCAATATCACCGACGATATGGTCATAGACACAACAGGATTGACGCCTGATGCAGCAGTGAATATAGAGTTTTATCCTACCCATGTTACTATCCCTACACGACTGAAAGTGACACTACAGTTTGGCGACTCGGATGACCCGTTGCCCGCCGGCATAAAGCGTTGGAGCAGCCGCCGATGGATTGTCAACGGCACAAAGGCTCAGGATCTAACTACTACTTCACGGTTTTATTTTGGAAACAGCTTTTGGGTACATGATGGTGACTTCTACACAGGAATCGCCTGTCACGATTCCATCCGACTTTTCTTTCGCAAGGATGCTTCCAATCCCTGGAAGATGCGAAAGAGTGCCACTATAGGACGGAACATGGAGTCTGTAGGTACAACATATTACATGGAAAACTCGGGGATACAGATAGGTGAGTATATTCTTGCTGTGGTCGATACCGCATTACTGAATATTGATGAAGATGGCTTGATTATCGACCCAGTCGGTGCTACGCTCTCGTTGTCGCCCAATCCTGCTCATGGCTCGACGGAGGTGCGTCTGCAAGGTGTGGCGGGCAAGGGCGAATTGCGCATATTGGATGCCACGGGTCGCGAGGTGTGCCGTCAGGCGATGAATGGACAGCATATCACACTCTCTACGGCATCGCTCCCCGCTGGGCTTTATTTTGTTGCCTATACAACGTCGGAAGGTGTTTGTACGCAGAAACTTGTCGTGCAATAGCTCCATCAGGTGCATACTGTTAGAAAGACTTTTTTTCGCACAAATGCAAAAAAAAGTCTTTCGTTTTAAAAAAAAGTTGTATTTTTGAACCCCGTATTTTGTTCTCCAACACATGAGGAATATGAAACACGGATTTGATAATGAGAAGTATCTGCGGATACAGTCAGAACACATCAAAGAGCGAATTTCGCAATTTGGCAACAAACTTTATCTAGAATTTGGCGGTAAGCTTTTCGACGACTACCACGCTAGTCGTGTCCTCCCAGGTTTTGAACCCGACAGCAAGTTGAAGATGCTGATGCAGCTGCGCGACGACGCGGAGATTGTCATTGCCATCAGCGCACGCGACATTGAGAAAAATAAGGTGCGTGGCGACTTGGGCATCACCTACGATGTGGACGTGCTGCGCTTGCGTGGCGAGTTTATGAACAGGGGGCTGATGGTCAGCTCGGTGGTCATCACCCAGTACAACGGGCAGGCGAGTGCCAAGGCTTTCCGCGAGCGGTTGGAACGTCTGGGTATCAATGTTTACTACCATTATATTATCGAAGGCTACCCCACCAATGTCGACCTCATCTGCTCCGACGAGGGGTTTGGCAAGAACGAGTATGTCAGGACTACCCGTCCACTAGTGGTTATTACCGCCCCAGGTCCCGGCAGTGGAAAGATGGCGGTATGCCTCAGCCAGCTCTATCAGGAGAACCAGCGCGGCATCAAGGCGGGCTATGCCAAGTTTGAGACTTTCCCCATTTGGAGCATCCCGCTCAAGCACCCCGTCAATGTTGCCTACGAGGCTGCCACGGCCGACTTGAACGACGTGAATATGATTGACCCGTTCCACCTGGAGGCATACGGCAAGACCACGGTCAACTATAACCGCGACATTGAGATTTTCCCCGTGCTGAATGCCATTTTCGAGGGCATCTATGGCGAGAGTCCCTACAAGTCGCCCACTGACATGGGGGTGAATATGGCGGGCTTCTGCATCTGTGATGATGAGGTGTGCTGTCAGGCATCAAAGGATGAGATAATACGTCGTTACTATACGGCCTTGTGTGAGTTTGTCGAGGGCAAGAAGTCGGAGGACGAGGTGAACCGCATCCGCCTGCTGATGAAGCAGATGAAGATTACCACCGATGATCGTCGTACCACTGTCGCTGCTCGCGAGCGCAAGGAAAAGGAAGGTGCACATGCCGCTGCTATCGAGTTGGCCGACGGCACTATCATCACTGGGCATACGAGCGATTTGCTGGGCCCATGTGCTGCCTTACTGCTGAACGCCACCAAACATCTGGCTGGCATTGACCACAGTGTGAAACTGATACCGCAGTCGTATATCGAGCCTATCCAGCGCACCAAGACCCAACTGCTGCACGGTCATAATCCACGCCTGCACACCGACGAGGTGTTGGTGGCCCTTTCGATGCTCAGCCTCAACGACGAGAAATGCCGTGCCACCCTGCAGACGTTGCCTCAGCTCAACGGCTGTCAGGTACATGTCACCGTCATGCTCAGCGAAGTAGACCGCAAGATATTCAAGAAACTCGGCATCGGCTTCACCTCCGACCCGCAAGTGAAGAAATGACTTCAGAAATTGAAAGTTGAGAATTGAAAATTATTCAGGTGTGGTGGCCAATTTTCAATTCTCAAGTAAATTAGTACTGTTCTTTCTCGTTGGGGAAGTCGCCGCTCTTGACGTCGTTGATGTATTGGCGGACGGAGTGGCTGATGTCCTCACCGATGGCACCGTAGGTACGCAGGTAGCGGGGTTTGAACTGTTGGGTGATGCCCAGCATGTCCTGCAGCACCAGCACCTGTCCGTCGGTGCCGCTGCCCGCGCCGATGCCGATGGTGGGTATCTTCACCTCTTGTGTTACTTGTGCAGCCAGCTTGGCGGGTATTTTTTCCAGCACCATGGCAAAGCAGCCCGCGTTTTCCAGCACGTGGGCATCATGGATGAGCCGTTGCGCCTCGTCCTCTTGGGTGGCGCGGACGGTGTAGGTGCCAAACTTGTTGATGCTTTGTGGGGTGAGTCCCAGATGGCCCATGACGGGAATGCCCGCCGTGAGGATGCGGCAGATGGATTCCAGCACCTCCTCGCCACCTTCGAGCTTCACGGCATCGGCACCAGTCTCTTTCATGATGCGGATGGCGGAGGCAAGAGCCTGCTTGGAGTTACCCTGATAGGTGCCGAAGGGCATGTCCACCACCACCAGTGCGCGCTTGATGGCGCGCTTGACGGAGGAGGCGTACACTATCATCTCGTCCAGTGTGATAGGCAGTGTGGTATCGTAGCCCTCCATGACGTTGGCAGCCGAGTCGCCTACCAGTATCACGTCGATTTTGGTGGCATCAAGTAGTTTTGCCATGGAGTAGTCGTAAGCAGTGAGCATGGCGATTTTCTCGCCGTTCTGTTTCATGCGTCGCAGCACATGGGTTGTGACCTTGGTCACGTCTGATTGCAGATAAGCCATTGTTATTCTATTTCTTCGTCCCCGTCGTTGCGGAATCGGTCGTTGCCAGCAGCGTCGAGGTCGTCTTCTTCGGCCTCGATGATGCGCAGCAGGGCGCGAAAGTTTTTCTTATATTCATATTGTCCCTTGCCGTCCACGCGGAAGGGTTTGTAATATCGTTCTTCACCTTTGACGGTGATGGTGACGGCCCCCTGTTCGGTAGGCGAGTCGGCACTGTAAAGGTATTTAGATATTTCGTCCACCTCGATGCGCTTGGCAAGGAAGATGGTGTCGAACTGGGTGGCGTTGATGGCACCCTGAATCATCAGCACTGGGCCGCCTTTAATCTTCTTGGTAGCCACCGACTTGAACTCGGAACCTTTGGCGGTATATTTCTTTGCAAAGATTTTCAATCCCGCATCGACTTGCTCCTCGGTGACGGGAAAACGCACATAGATGGAGTCTGCTAGGAATTTGCACTCGTCGGGCTTGCGGTTGAAACTGGAATGCAGCACCACGTAGCCTACGGGCAGAATTATCTGCCGACGGTGTGGCACCAAGAAATATCTGTCCACCAGCTGTTGGTGATCAAGATGCTCGTCTATGCTCAGCTCCACGGGCGGTGGGCATTCGTCCTTAGTGTTGTAAACGGCGTAGATAGAGCCCTTTTTGAGTATCAGCTGTGTGTAGTAGGCACGTATGTTGCTGTCCTGTGCTGGCAGGAAACAGCCGTTGTTGCCGCCGATGCACTCAATGGGGTCGTGGCGGAAGGTGATGAGGATAGAGCCTTGCAACTGTATGTCCTTGTTAATCAGTAGGCGGCTGGGGGGCATCGAGTCGCAGTCATAAATCTGCTTGTCAGTGGGTACCTCGAAGCGGATGAGTTCCATCGTGTCGCCGTGGCAGCTGCAATGGATGGGGTTGTAGGCAAAGCGCACGGGCATTGTCTCGTGTCCGCGCATGGTGAAATAGCGATAGACCGACTCAACGCGCGACCGCATCAACTCTTGGTTGCTAGCGTTGCCATACGCCTCAATAGACATGGTGTAAAGGCGTGGGTTGTCGCGGTCGAAGGCGATATTGTAGGCCGAATCCAGCAGGTCCAAATCCACTTCGCGATACGAGCTGTCGCCTGCGTCAAAGTGCAGCTGCAGGCAGAACACCTCGGGATGGGTCCATGCTTTTGCCATGTCGCGTGGCTTGATGGGCTTTTCCGATGGGATAATCAGTCCCGATGTCTGTGCCGTGGCTGCTATCACGGCCAATAGGAATAAACTAAAAACTAGAATGTGTTTCATACTTCCGCCCAATCTATAATTACTTTCTAATCTATCCCATCTATCAATTCCCCGAAATCAATTCTCGGATAATCTCTTCGGTGCTGATGCCTTCGGCCTCGGCGTAGTAGTTGCGCACTATGCGGTGGCGCAACACTTCGATTGCCACAGCATTCACGTCCTCTATATCGGGTGAGTATTTCCCCTGCATGGCGGCGTGGGTCTTGGCACCCATCACCAGGTATTGCGAAGCACGCGGACCTGCACCCCACGAGAGGTATTTCGTGGCGTATTGGGCTGTGGGCGTGTCGCTATCGGCGTTGGGTCGGGTGGAGGAGGCAAGCCTTACGGCATATTCGCACACATTGTCAGGCACAGGCATACGGCGTATCACACTCTGGTACGACAGTATCTCCTCCGCCGACATCACTACCGACACCTCCTGCGCTGTGTCCACCGTGGTGCCTTTCACTATGTCCACCTCTTCTTGGAACGAAGGGTAGTCGATGCGGATGTTCAGCATAAAGCGGTCCAGCTGTGCTTCGGGTAGGGGGTAGGTGCCTTCCTGCTCGATGGGGTTCTGCGTGGCAAGCACGAAGAAAGGGGCTTGCAGCTTGTAGCTCTTGCCCGACACTGTCACCGATTTTTCCTGCATTGCCTCCAGCAGGGCAGCCTGCGTCTTGGGTGGTGTGCGGTTGATTTCGTCGGCCAGCACGATGTTGGCAAACACGGGGCCTTTAATGAATTGAAAATGGCGGTTCTCGTCCAGTATCTCCGATCCCGTGATGTCCGACGGCATCAGGTCGGGGGTGAACTGTATGCGGTTGAACGACAGTCCCAGCGCATGGGCGAGGGTGTTCACCATCAATGTCTTTGCCAGTCCCGGAACACCCACCAGCAGGCAGTGTCCGCCCGTGAATATGGAGAGCAGCAGACTCTCCACGGCCTTGTCCTGTCCCACAATCACCTTGCCCACCTCCTGTTTAAGGCGGCGGTGCTGCTCTACAAATTTATTTAAAAGTTCGCTGTCAGTCATTTGTTGAGTTGAAAATGGAAAGTTGGAAATGGAAAGTTGAGAGTTGAAAGCTTCAAATTTTCATTTTCAACTTTCAACTTTCAACTTCATTATTTCGGCCATGCCACCTTGAAGTTGGGGCAGTCCTTATATTCGTCGGCGATGCGCACGTATGTGGTCTTCACCATGCGGTTGCACCATTCTACAATCTTCTTGTGCTTGGCGGCCTCTAGGGCTGCGTTGCTGATGCGGTCGTAATCGTCGGTCAGGTTAGCCTTGTGTGCGGCAATCTTCTTGTTCACTTTCACAATACAGTAGGCACTCTTGTTCTCCTGGGTGGTGAAGGCCGTGGCGTTCGACACCTCGCCCTCCTCCATGGCCGTGATGCCGATGCCGGGATACAGCTGGCTGAAGGTCTCTTTGTCAAAACGGCTGTTGCCGGTCGAGGGGTTCGTCACCGCGCCGCCCTGTGCCTTGCTGGTGCCGTTGGAATACTTGCGTGCCGCCTCTTCGAAGGTGGTTTTGCCTTGGCGTATCTCCTGTGCCAGGCTGTCGAGGGTGATACGGGCGCGCAGCAGGTCGTCCGACGAGGTCTTGGGCTGCATCAGTATGTGGCGTACATTGATGGTGTTGCCACGCCGTTCGATAAGCTGGATGATATGGAATCCGTACTGTGTCTCCACAATGGGCGACACCTCGCCGGGCTTCAGGGCGAAGGCGGCCGCCTCAAATTCGCTCACCATCCTGCCCCGGCCGAAGAATCCCAGTTCGCCACCCTTGGCTGACGACCCTGGGTCTTGCGAGTAGAGGCGTGCCAGCATTGAGAAGTTATCGCCTTTCAGTATGCGCTCGCGTAGCTCTGCCAGCTCGCCGCGCACTCGGTCGCGCTCCGTCTCGCTGATGGTAGGCTCTATCACTATTTCCGACACCTCGTACTGCGTGGGTATCTCCGGCAGGCTGTCGACGGAGTAGGTGGCAAAATACTCTGCCACCTCGGCGGGGGTCACTTTCACGTTGCCCGTCAGGTCGTATTCAACCTTTTGGCTCATCGTGCGCTCATACAAGATATCGAAATACTGGTCGTGCAGCTCGTCGTAGCTGGCGTGAAACATGTCGCGCATCTTCTCCTTGCCGCCGGCCTGGGCCACGGCCATCTGCAGGTAGTAGTCCACCTGCTCCTCCACCTGCTCGTCCTTCACCTCTACGCTGTCCACCATGCCCTTGTGTACCAGTAGTTTGGTGATGAGCATGTTCTCTAGCAGGCTGCAACGCTCCAATTTGGCGTTCTCCATGCCTTGGCGCAGGCGTATCTGGGCGTAGGCCTGTTCCACGTCCGAATTCTTGATGATGGTCTTTCCCACCACTGCCACGATGCCGTCCACCATCTGGCGGTTTTGGGCTGTAGCCCCCACGCATACCAGCACTGCGGCCATAATTAAAAATATCTTTTTCATAAAAACTTTCAACTATTATAATTGAGAATTGAAATATGAAAATTTACCGGGTGCGGCAGCCAACTTTCAACTTTCAATTTTCAACTTTCAACTTTCAACTAGTAGGTAATCTCGTCTATCACGTTTTGGTTGATCACCACGTTGTATTTCTTCCGCAGGGCCAGGTTGTTCTGCTCCTCGAGGTAGTTCTGGTAGTCGTTCAGGTAGTATCCACGTGCCTCCGTACGGCTCTTGAGCTCTGGAGCCAATACCTTTTCCACTATCAGCACCTTGTAGCCCGAGTCTGCCACATGGGTGTACACGCCTGTGTGCCATTCGTTGGCGGTCAGTTGTGTCTGGTTGCCCTTCTCCAGCAGGGTAATCTCTTGCGACACAAAGTTGTCCTTCTTCGACTTCTTGTTCAGTTCGGCAGTCATCTGGGTGCTGGTCCAGCCCTTCTTGATGCCCTTGTTCACCACCTTCAGAGCCTTGCTGCGAGGCAGCACGGTGCTGTCGGGAATGGTGTAGGTCTGGGTTCTTGCACGCTCGTTCCAGAAATAGACTGCGTCGTTCGTGTCGTTGTAGTTGTGTGTCTGGCTGGCAATGCGGTAGAACTCGTCAAATCCCACCGAATCCTTGATGGCCTTCGACCACACCATGCGGTCGTTGTAGGTGAATATCATCAGGCCGTGGCGGTATTCGTCCACCAGTGCCTTAAAGTCGGGGTTGTCCAGCTCCAGTCGGCTGTCGGCATACGCTAGCACCATTGCGTCGACAAACTCCTCGTAGCGATCGGCAACAAAGATGTCGAGGTCACATATCTGGCGCACTTTCTTGTGCTTATATATATAACGGGCAAACTGGCGCGAGTCGTACTCCACGTCGCCAATCTTGAACAAGGGGCGCATGTCGGTAATCTGCTCGGGGTCGTAGTGGAAGATGGCAGAGAAAATCGAGTCGGTCACAATTGAGCGCACCGCGTCGAGGCTGGCGGCGTATGTAACCTTCTTCGCCTTCTTCTTCGAGGTCACCACCTTGGTGTAGTCCACAAAGTTGTAACGCTCCTTGCACTGGTCCACAAACATCTTCTGTGGCTTGGTGCTGCGCTCGCCGCGCGTCATGCGTGAGCGGTAGTAGGGCACCAGCGTCTCCAGTTCAGGAATGCTCTCCTTTTTGATAAGCTTGATGATGTGCCAGCCGAAACGTGTGTGGAACGGTTTCGAGAACTCGCCCACCTTCAGACCCTTCGATATTGTCTCCACGTAGTTGTAGGGCAGCTGGTTGGGTGCCAGTTCGGGCATGATGCCGCCATTCTGGGCCGTCGACTGGTCGTTGCTGAGGTTCTTGGCCACCAAGCCGAAGTCGGAGCCCTCCTGCAGTTGGCGGTAGGCATCCTTGATCTTACCCTCGGCATTGGGCGAATTGTCGGGAATCCAGATGTGTGCCAGCTGTGCTTTGCCGTAATACTCGTAGCGGTCGAACAGCTTGATGATGTGGTAGCCGTAGCGCGAGCGCACCGGTTTCGACACCTCGCCGGGCTTCAGGGCATACACAGCCGACTCGAAGGCGTAGATCATGTCGAACACCGTGAAACAGCCTAAGTCGCCCTCCGTCGGGTTCAACTCGTCGGCCTTTTCGCGCACCAGCGGGTCGCGGTTTTCGAGCCGTTGGGCACGCATCTCTTTCTGTGCCACAGAGTAGAAGTTCTTTGCTTGCAAAGCCTCTTGGTAGAGCTCCATGGCATGGTTGTAGGCCTTCAGCGTGTCGGCTGGCGTGGCCGACTCGGCGCAGGGCACCAGTATGTGGGCTGCATGCAGCGCATAGTGGTTGCGGTCGTAGGCCTCACGCAGCAGCATCTGCAGCGTGGCGGAGTCTATCAGATAGGGGGCTGCCAGCTCTTTGCGGTAGCCCGCCAGCTCTTGGTTGAGTGTCGACAGCGTGTCGAATCCCATGGCGTAGGCATCCGTCAGCTTGGTCTGGAAGTTGACATACAGTTGCACATAGTCTTCCAACGCCTTGCGCTTCTCGTAAGTGCAGGCGGTCGGAGCCGCACTGGGGTCTTTCCCTATCGAGTGGAGAAACTCCTTCATAAATTGCGACTTGTAGATGTTCTTACCGTTAATCTGGAATACGATGGGGTCGTTGGCGTTCTGTGCCATGGCTCCCATCAGGGTGGCTGTCAGCAACAGCGCGGTGAAAAATTTCTTCATTAATTGTTTCTGATTCTGGTTATTCTGATAATTCTGAATGTTCCAATTGTTCCGACACGAATGTCTTCGGCGACTCGCCGGTTAACGTGAATAGTTCGGTGCTTCGCGTGTGATGGCAATGTCGTGCGGGTGGCTCTCCGTGCGGCCGGCCGCGGTGATGCGGATAAACTTGGCCTGCTGCAGGGCGGCGATGTTGCGCGAGCCGGTATAGCCCATGCCCGCCTTCAGTCCGCCGACCATCTGGTACAGCACCTCGCTCAGCGTACCCTTGTACGGCACACGTCCCACCACGCCCTCGGGCACCAGCTTCTTCACGTCGGTCTCCTTGTCCTGGAAGTAGCGGTCCTTCGAGCCGCTCTGCATGGCCTCTAGCGAGCCCATGCCGCGGTACGACTTAAACTTTCTGCCCTCGAAAATGATGGTCTCGCCCGGAGCCTCGTCCACACCGGCCACCAGCGAACCCACCATCACCGTGCTGGCACCTGCCGCCAGGGCCTTCACGATGTCGCCGCTGTAGCGTATGCCGCCGTCGGCGATGATAGGCACGTCGTAGCCCTTCTGCTTCAAGGCGCCCACGCACTCGCACACCGCCGTCAGCTGCGGCACACCGATGCCTGCCACGATGCGGGTCGAGCAGATACTGCCCGGTCCGATGCCCACCTTGATGGCGTCGGCTCCCGCCTCGGCCAGCATCAGGGCCGCCTCGCCAGTGGCGATGTTGCCCACCACCACGTCGATGTCCGTATACTTCTCCTTCACCGTGCGCAAGGCCTTCACCACGTTGCTGCTGTGGCCATGAGCGGTGTCAATCACTATGGCGTCGGCACCGGCCTTCACCAGCGCGTCCACGCGGTCCATCATGTCGGGGGTGATGCCCACGCCTGCCGCCACGCAGAGCCGCCCGTTGCTGTCCTTGCAGGCCAGCGGGCGCTCCTTGGTCTTCATAATGTCGCGGTAGGTGATGAGCCCCATAAACTGGCCGTTCTCGTTCACCACGGGCAGCTTCTCAATCTTGTGCTGCTGCAATATGTCGGTAGCCTCTGCGAAAGTGGTGCCCACATGCGTGGTAATCAGCTTCGTTATCATTATCTCCGACAGCGGGCGTTCCATGTTGCGCTCAAAGCGCAGGTCGCGGTTTGTCACCATGCCTATCAGCATGCGGTTCTCGTCCACGATGGGAATGCCGCCGATGCCGTACTCGCTCATCACCCGCAGGGCATCCTTCACCAGCGCGTCCTTGGTCAGCGTCACCGGATCCACAATCATGCCGTTCTCGGCGCGTTTCACCTTGCGCACTTCGTTGGCCTGCTGTTCTATCGACATGTTCTTGTGCAGCACGCCGATGCCTCCCTCCTGTGCCATGCCGATGGCCATGGCGGCCTCCGTCACCGTGTCCATGGCGGCCGACACCAGCGGCATGTTCAGTTGGATGTGGCGCGAAAAACGGGTCTCCACCGTCACCTCGCGCGGTATGATTTCGGAATAGGAAGGCACGAGCAGCACATCGTCATACGTGAGCCCTTCGCCGATAAACTTTGAGGTATCTGTATACATATTCGTGATAGAGATTTGTGAATAGTGATTTGTCAAATGTTGTTTTATTAATAAATTGCGCTGACACGCCAGCATTAAAAAATTATGCAAAGATACACATTTTTTCTAGAACTATGAATAAAAAAACTTCCCGTTTCTATTTTTTTATGATTTCCGGCCTCCACCACTCGCCATCCTCCGCCCCCGTCACGCCCCTCTCGCCACCCGCCGTTTTCCATTCCTGCTCTGCTCTTTATCTGATTTTTCTCCGCTTCGGGGTGCGGATAACGACATGCAAGGAAGTGAAATCTGGCTGGGAAATCGAAAGATGAAAAGTGAAACAGGGAAAGTTTTTTTGCTGCTATTTTCACTATTTTGGAAAAAAGATGTATTTTTGCAACTGAAATGTAGTTAGCTCATGTTGCCAAACGATATGAGACATGGGATTTTGTAAATTGAAAATTGAATAATAAAAATGGATAATTGGCTGCGGTCCCTTACACATTAGGTGACTTCTATTTTTTATCGCCTGACGGCGAGAAATTGAACAAAATTGATAAATAAAAATTTTATATGATTTTGAATCAAGATTTTATATAATTTCTGCCCGCAGGGCATCCGTCAAATTGGGGATTTATAGAAATCCCTATTAACCTGAAATATGGAACATATATTAGTTTTTGGATTCTCCCTTTCGCTTTTATAAGAGATAAACACCTGATAGTCAATCCCCGCACGGGTGTCAACCTCCT